>Ga0335073_10004439_pt1 | contig 19625 bp, 13 predicted proteins | sample Lox_Sample_22_FD_207093 | JGI IMG/M metagenome (GOLD analysis project Ga0335073, IMG submission 207093) | Soil microbial communities from Loxahatchee National Wildlife Refuge, Florida, United States - Lox_Sample_2.2 | ecosystem: Environmental > Terrestrial > Soil > Wetlands | place: USA...
ATCAAGGCCTGAGCGCCACGCGGACTCGGTCCGAAGCGTAAGTACTGCGACACTTCGGGGATGGCGTTGGGGCCGCCCGGCGTACATGCGCCGATAATCGCGATTATGTAACGCTCGACCGGTTCACCGACCATCACCTCACGCACCAGCGACTTAAGTTGCTCGATTCGGGCCGAGGCGCTGGCCTCATCGAAGATCGGCGCGACTTTGTAGGAAGCTGCGCCCGTCGTTCGATTAAGGATCTCGCGCAATTCGTCGGGCTTCGGCGAACCCATCACGACTTTGAAAAGGAAGCGATCCATCTGTGCTTCGGGAAGCGGATAAGTGCCTTCGAGCTCGATCGGATTCTGCGTCGCCAGCACGAAAAAAGGCGGATCGAGCACGTACGTCGTGCCGAGTACGGTGACCTGGCGTTCCTCCATTGCTTCGAGCACTGCGGATTGAGTCTTCGGCGTCGCGCGATTGATTTCGTCGCCCAACACGACATGAGCGAAAATCGGCCCTGCCGCAAAGCGGAACTCGCGGCGTCCCTCGCTTTCGGTCAGGACTTGGGTACCGACGATATCCGAGGGCATCAGGTCAGGCGTGAACTGAATCCGCTTGAAACTCAGGCCCAGCACGTCAGCAGTAGTCTTGACCAGCAGCGTCTTGCCGAGTCCAGGCACCCCTTCGATCAAAATATGACCGCCGCAAAACAGCGCCGCTAAAACCTTGCGTATAACCTCGCGATGACCCACGATCACGCGGCCCACCTCGGCCTCGGCCTTCGAAAATGTCCGGCGGAATTCCGCCACCCGTTCGTTTGGTGAGATTTGGGGAGCCGCTCCCATCGCTAATTCTTCTCCCGTGAGCCGCTCAATGAATCAAATCCCGGTAGCGCGGCGGTACTAATTGCTGTTCGTCCGGCGTGTCGGTGATCCTATCCTGCTTGAGCGGCAGATTGCTGTAGGGCGTGGCCGCGCGGGCTACGCCGTTGTCGGCAACGAGACTGCCGCCTGCCCCATTACTCTCGACCGCCGCGGGTATCCGAAAAGTCGCATAGCGCGCGTCATGAATTCGAATCGGCGGGCCCTCGCCGGCCGCGTAAAAGCGCGCGAAGGTTTCAGCCTTCGGAATCTCGCCCAGATGAGTATCCCCCGACGAACCGGCGTCATCCTTGCGCCCACTCGAACCATTGGCCTGCGGCCCCGGCACCGCGCTCCGGCTGGCGCTATCGCCGTTGCGTCCGCCCGGTTTCGGCATCTGTGCATCGCCAGCGGCGTTGGGATTACTCAACGGCCCGGTCGCATTGGGATTGTTGCCGGCCTTAGGCGCGACTCCGCTGCCGTTGTCGGCCAACTGCTGCGAGCCGCCTCGAGTCTTGTCGCGCGGCTCCGATTCTTGCGCGACCTGAGCCTGCGCTTTGTCAATCTCATTGCTCAGCTTGACCATCTGCTGGCCGCTGTTCTTGTCCTTGCCGCCGCCTGATCCGTTGCCCCGGCCGGGCCCGTTACCGCTCGCCTGGCCGGGTCCATTGCCTTGACCGCTACCCGCACCAGCCCCCTTTCCCTGCCCGATGCCGTTCCCCTCGCCGTTGCTATTACCCGAGCCACCGCCAGTCCCGCCCCCCGCACTTGCGAGGCGGCTGCCGCCAGCACCACTATCCTTCTGGTTCTGCTGTTGAAGCTTTTCGACTTCGCGCTTAAGCGCGGCAAGCTCCTGCATCTTCTGTTCGGGCGGTAGCGCCGGATTCTCCAGATCGTTACTGACTCCTCGCACTGCAGCGGCAAGATCGTGGCTCGCGGGACTCGCCCCTGGCGCCCCCAGCGTCCGCGCGAGATTACGCAGGTCACGTGCGATTTGACCCATCGCCGTCGGTGGTTTGACCATCGCCATAAGGCCAACGGCAAGCGCCGCGAGACCGGCGGCGGCCAGTATAGATGACCGTCCGAGCGGCTTGAGCGGTGAAACTGGGAATTCGCGGCGCGGCTCAAACAGATCGAAATAGGCGATCGTCCGCCGCCACAGCATCGGGAACAGTGGCGAACGCCGTTCGCGCGTTTGAGGGTGATCGGGATCCGTCATGGTCGCCAGGGTCAGGATTTCCTGATGGGCGCCGATATGGTCATCGATCCGTTCCGCCGTCGCGACATAATCATTCAGCTTGAAGTAGCCGCTGAGCGCGAGCGCGGCCATCGCAATCAGCTCTGCGACCGCCACGATGAACAGTATTTCTTTTAAAATCGCTGCATTCTCCGCTGTCAGCGCATAACCCCAGCGATCCCATCCGAATGCACGTGCGCGCTCAAATCCGACGAACAGCGCGAGCGTGATCACTAGCGGCAGCGCAAAGTTCAGCGCTCCGTGTAACGCGTTGACTCGCGCCAGATGGCGCCGCGTCCGGCTGATCAATTCGACTGGGCTATTCACGGCCGTCAGGAGCGAGACTGCTCTCCATAAGAATCACGTTCATTATCCGCGCGGCGGGCTCGGATGCGCCGCCTCACGCCGCAACTCGGCAATCGCCCGCTGATGATCCTCGAATGACTTCGAGAAGATATGCGTGCCGTCGCTGCGTGCAACAAAATACAGATAATCCGTATGGTCGGGATAGAGCGCCGCGAGAATCGACGAAAGTCCCGGATTTGCGATCGGCCCCGGCGGCAGCCCGATAATACTATAGGTGTTGTAAGCGGAAGGCATATGCACTGCCGCCGCCGCATGGGCGACCTCACCGAAAGCGTTGTATTGAGCCGTCGGGTCCGATTGCAGCGGCATCCCAAGGCGCAGCCGATTGTAGAACACCCCCGCGATCAAGGGCCGCTCGCCGGGCACCTGCGCCTCCTTTTCCACGATCGACGCCATCGTCACCATCTGGCGCGCGGTCAGGCCGAGTTCAAACATGCGCTCTTCAACCGCCGGGGTCAGAATCTCGTTGAAACGCTCCAGCATCTCCGCGACTACCTGATCCGCCGTGGTATGCGGCCCGAACCGATATGTCGCCGGAAATAGAAAGCCCTCGGCGCCCAGCGATCCTAGTCCGAGTGCACGCGGTATCGCGCCAACCGTGGCCGCCTGATCGAAAGCGTAATCACACAGCAGTCCGCCCTCGCCGATCCGTTGGCCAATCTGATGGAGCGTCATGCCTTCCGGAATCGTTACCGTAATCACGATGAAGTCGCCTCTCACAAGATGTTCGAGCACCGCCGGTGTATTCTCGCCACCCGCAAAGGCGTAGTCACCCGGCTTGACCTGGCGCGCCTTGCCGCTCATTTCGGCGTAGGCAACGAACGCGATTTCACTCCGGATAACGCCGGCCTGAGCGAGATGGCGGGCTACCGTCGTTAGCGATTCGCCTCGATTAATCGCGACTTCGCGTGGCGGCTGGAAGCGGTTGGTCGGCAAGAAAATCGCCGCATAGACCAGTCCCGCTGCCGCCGCGGCAACGATCGATACCCCCGCCAACACATACAACACGCGCTTCATAGCCGGTCTAGCCACTCATCGCGGCGACTATATATTAGCTTACGCTCGCCGCCTTCGAGCCAATCAGACGCTGTGTAAAGAGAATTCAATCAGGCGAGACGGTCCGCGAACGAGCCAGCCAGCTCTCGAGAATGACCGCTGCGGCGAGTGCGTCGATACCTCCACGCGGCCGCCTCCCGCCCGACTCGCGCAGCCGGTCCCGTGCCTCGAAGCTGCTCAGCCGCTCGTCGAATAATTCCACGACAAGACCGCTGGTCTCACGGAGTTGTTCGGCGAAGCGCGCCGCTGCGCGCGCCTGCAGGCCTTCTGTGCCGTCCATGTTGAGTGGCAGCCCGACGATCACCTGGCTCACCTCGAGTTCGGTGAGACGCCTGACGACAAGCGCGAGGTCGCGGACCAGTGACTTGCGTTCGATTACTTCGAGCGGGATCACCGCGCCATGCTCTTCGTAGGCCAGAGCTAGGCCAATCCGGCGTTTCCCGAAGTCAAGTGATGCTATCGTCATCCAGTAGCCGCGCTAATAAGTCTGAGCAACTTTGCAAAATGAAATGCCGCGAACTATCTGTGCAAAATCATTATCAGCGTGGTTGCTTCTCATATTCGGTTCTCGTAGCCTGACGACCGATGAACGGGAGGAACCTTGGCTGGCGATGGCCCCGCCTCATCACGGCAATAATCGTTGCCGGCTTTGCGAGCTACGGCTCGACGCGGCTTTTCATTAGTTCCCGCGATGGCGACAAGCACGATGCGGTCGATCAACAACTTATCGACGCCGCCGGTCACGTCGCGCCCGTCTTCGCCGACGAACCCGAAGTAGTCAAGCCTGCCCCCGAACCGATTGCAATCGCATTGAATGTTGATCGGGCGTCGTCGGTACAGAGCTTTCTCGAGGATGCGGGCCTCGGGAGTGGCGAGGCCGCTCGATGGTCCGATTTGTTTGAGCGCGCCACGGACACTCAGACGCTTGAGCAAGGCCACTCGATTACCCTCTATAAAGATCCAGAAAACGGCAGTCTTCGCGAAATCAAATATAACATCGACGACCACCTCGCCCTGCACGAAAAGACCTACGGCGATGGCGTGCTGCGTTCCTCGCAGGAGTTGATCACTTATACGATCCGTCCGGTCGCAGTCGCCTTCCGCCTGCGTGACGGCTTCTCACATGATGCCGCCCGTATCGACTTGCCACAGCCGATTATCGCGACGCTCCAGAACGCCTTCCAGGACGACGCTTCCCTCGCAACGCTACCGCGTGGCTCTGCCGTCAAGCTGATTTATCAGGAAATGGTCAGCCGCGACGGTACGACCACCATGGTGACCGGGCTGCAGGCGGCGCAAATTCGGTTACCAGGCCGGACGCTGACCGCCTTTGCCTTTCGCGACGCCAACGGCGACGCGCATCTCTACGATGCCAACGGCATCGCGCTTGGCCAACAGGAACTGCGCTTCCCGCTCAACTTCGAGTACATCTCGTCGGGCTTCAGCTTCCATCGTTATCATCCGATACTTCACGAGTACCGTCCCCATAATGGCATCGACTTGGTCGCTCGGTACGGAACGCCCGTCAAAGCGGTTGCTGACGGCCGCGTCGAACAGGCGGGATGGTGCGGCGAGCTAGGCCGCTGTGTGCGCATTCAGCATGAGGGCGGCCTCGTCAGCATCTATGGCCATTTGTCCGCGATCGCTGACGGTCTACAGCCCGGCGACAACGTCAAGGTCGGCGAACTGGTTGGACAAGTCGGTACCAGCGGGCTCTCGACAGGGCCGCATCTTCATTTCGGTCTGGAACGCAATGGCGAATACGTCGATCCGCTGGCGGAAAACCTTGGCGTCGAACATCACGTGTCGCCGGCGATGCGCTCGCTGTTCAATCGTCTCAAGCAGAATTATCTTGCCGTGTTGAGCCGCTTGCCTGATTTCGGTGGTCACTTCACGATTGCCCATCCAATACTGGCCGCCAATGCCGCAGCTAGTGCGGCGCCCGCCGAGACTACGACTGGCCCAGTCGGTGAACGTGGCCGCATGTCCGCAATCGCGTGGACGCCAAGGCATGCGACCGTACCTCAGGTGACGGTAATCAGCGGACGCGACTCGGTCAGCCGTTAGCGGCCTTCCAACCAGAACAAATCTGCTGGCGTCGCCTCCGAAACATAGGCGATCCGCTTTACTGCTTTCCTTTTCCGCTCGGCGCCTAATCTGTTACGATTCGCACGCTTTTGATTTCACATCAGGCCGCATCTGGATTGCGCCGAAGGCGGACGCGAATGAAGCTCGATATCGGATTAATGACGCGTGACTTGACTGAAGTGCCCGCTGAGGCCCGGCGCGCCGAAGAACTCGGTTTCGATGCTCTATGGTCGATGGAAGCCGGTAACGACGGTTTCCTGCCGCTGGCGCTGGCGGCTGAGCATACCAGCCGAATCAAGCTCGGTCCGTCGGTCGCGATCGCCTTCCCGCGTAGTCCGATGGCGATGGCCTATACCGCATGGGATCTTGCGGCACAATCGAAAGGCCGGTTTATCCTCGGCCTCGGCACCCAGGTTAAAGGCCATATCGAGCGCCGTTACGGCGTCAAATGGGAGCCGCCGGTCCCGAAGCTCCGTGATTACATTCAAGCGCTGCGTACGATCTTCAGGTCGTGGCAGGAAGGGGGCAAGAAGCTCTCTCATCAGGGCAAGTATTACAATCTCTCGCTGATGACACCCTTCTTCGCACCCAAGGCGCATAATTACGAGATCCCAATCTATATCGCCGGCGTCAACGAATTGGTCCTGCGAACCGCTGGCGAGCTATGCGACGGCTTGCACGCGCATCCGTTTACCTCGGCAAAGTATCTCCGCGAATTTGTGATTCCGCACGTCGAGGAAGGACTCAAGAGGGCAGGGAAGTCGCGCAAGGACTTCACGATCTTCACGACGGCATTTGTGATTGTTGGACGCAATCAGGAAGAGATCGAGCGCGCCAAGGCGGGCGTCCGCCAGCAGATTTCTTTCTACGCCTCGACGCGCACCTATCAGGTCGTCCTTGATATGCACGGCTGGGGCGACGTTGCTCCTCAACTGAATGCCCTGACTGCGAAAGGTGATTGGGCCTCGATGCCCAAGCTCATCACCGATGAGATGCTGGACGTTTACGCCGTGACCGGCACTTACGAAAATATCGGGGATAAAATCCAGGAGCGCTTCGACGGTCTTCTTGATCGCGTCGCCTTCTATGTTCCGTACAAGGCTGCATTCGATGATGCGACCTGGCGGCGGCTCTGCAAGCAACTGAACGGCTGACGCCGGTCCGCGTCAGAGCCGCGCCGCCGGCGCTGTGCGGCTGAACGGAGGCTGATGGCGAACTCTTCCTTGCCGTTTGATGCTTCGCTCGCTGAGGGCGAAGCGCAGGCGTGGCCCCGCCGCTACACCGTGGTTTTGCTGTTCGCGCTCGCGACCGCGCTTTGCTACATCGACCGCGTCAACATTTCCATCGCGATCATTCCGCTGGCCACCGCCAAGGGTTACAACCCCGCCGAGAAAGGTCTCGTGCTATCCGCGTTCTTCTGGGGCTATCTATGGCTCCAGATGCCCGGCGGATGGGTTGCCGATCGTTTCGGCGGCAAGAAAATCCTGATGGCGGGTGTGGCGCTATGGTCCGTCGCAACCTTCTTTACGCCGATCGCGGCGTCGCTTTCGTTCGGGATTCTCCTCGTGATGCGCGCACTACTTGGCGCCGGCGAGGCGGTCAATTTTCCTGCCGTTCATAGCATAGCCGCACGTTGGACGATCGCTTCCGAGCGCGCCCGCGCAATCTCGTTGCATTTCAGCGGGGTCGCTTTCGGTACGGTCGTCGCACTGCTCGTCAGCCCAGCACTAGTGCTATGGCTCGGGTGGCCCTCGGTATTCTACATATCGGGAAGCCTCGGCGTGATCTGGCTGGTGCTGTGGCAGTGGAAGGCGGCTGACGGCCCCGAGAATTGTCCCGGCGTCACCGCCCATGAGATGGGCGTGATTCAGGCCGGACGTGCTGACGCACCGCTGGCCGACAGCATTCCATGGGGTCGGATTCTCAGCGAACCGGCAGTATGGGCCATCGTGATCGCCCATTTATGCAACAACTTCGGCTTCTACATAATCCTACTCTGGCTGCCGAGCTATCTGACGCGCACCTTCAATGTCCCGATGGCGCGGCTCGGCTTCTTCTCCGTCGTACCGTGGATCGTCGCGTTCATCATGCAGAACAGCAGCGGATGGATCGCCGATACGCTGAATCAGCACGGCCTCGCACTCACCACCGTGCGCAAGCTGTTGCAGGGATCAGCCTTCGCCCTGGGCGCCATTCCGTTGATTCTTTTGCCTCGCGTTCATTCACCAATCACTGCGGTGGCGCTCGTGACTCTTTCTATAGCTGGGACCGCGCTCGGTGCGGGCGGTTTCGCGGTCAATCATCTTGACGTCGCCCCTCGTTACGCCGGTATCTTGATGGGCCTCTCGAATACGTTCGCCACGCTTCCCGGAATCATCGGCGTCGCTGCCACCGGCTTTATCCTTGAGGCCACCGGCTCATTTGCCGCGGCGTTCTACCTCACCGTCGTGATCTACCTGATTGGTGGGGTGTGCTATCTTCTAATGGGCAGCGGTGATCGCAAGATTTGATCGGCTACAATCTCTAAATGCTTGAAACAGACCCTCCCGCACCTTCCGCGGCGGCGTCACTGGAGTGGCTCTATCGCTTCTCCGGCGAATTGATTGCCTTGGTTTACATCGGACTCATCGCTGCGACCGCTACGCTGACCGGCGCTTATTATGTGATGTTTCCGGAGCTTGGTGCGCTCTCCCACGAAATTCTCGCGCGCCCTCGAGGGCGCTGGGCGAGTGCGCCGATCATGCTAGTCATAACGCCAGCCTTGACCGGCTTGATCGGGATCATCTTCACCCGCCTTCTACCCTACGGCTACGTCTCAGTATTGCTGACCGTGGGTGGCGCCGTTGCCGTAATCGAATTTCTCGGCTCGCCAATCGCGCCCGCGATCTCCGCCGGGCTATTGCCGTTGGTGGTAGGCATCACTAGCTGGTGGTATCCCCCGGGCATCGTTTTCGGCACAGTCTTTTTGGCAGTGTTGTCGACCGTCCAGAAAAGTCGTCTGCCGCCAGGCGAGCCTGTCACCGACAATCGAATCGATGCGATTGTTGCGTCACCGCCCGCCGCCCGTCACTGGATCCCCGCTTTGTTCGGCTTCGTCCTGGTTGCCATGACGGCAGTCAAACTCACCGGCTTGCGTTTTATTCTCTTTCCGCCGCTGGTGGTTATTGCATTCGAGATGCTTGGTCATCCGGTGGAATGTCCATGGACGCATCGTCCGTGGATGCTACCGATGGCCTGTTTTCTGACGGCAGCCGGCGGTCTCATCTGCTTCAAGCTGATGGGCTTTGGACCGGCGACCGCTGCCTGCAGCATGGGGTGGGGAGTCCTGGTGCTCCACTTCCTGAAAATTCACGTACCGCCCGCACTGGCGGTCGGACTATTGCCGCTGGTGATGACCGCTCCGGGACCTTCCTATCCCTTCTCGGTGCTCATCGGGACGACTGTGATAACGATCTGGTTTCTCGCCTATCGACGCTGGGCCTTGGCTGAAAACCGGTCCAATCCTAGTTGAATTTCTGAGGGGAGTCGCGAAACCTCAGCGGAGCGGATGGCCGAGCAGTCGCTCGATCGGCGCATGCAAATGTCCGTTCGAGCCGACCATGCCCGGGACCTTCACCGACGGTTTGTTAAAGCGCAGCTCATTGCCATCACTGTCGGTGACCTTGCCGCCGCCTGCGATGATTAGCGCCGTGCCCGCCGCGATATCCCATTCACTCTTCGGCGATCGCGTGAAAGTCGCGTCGGCCTGACCAACCGCAACCAGCGCCAGTTTATAAGCCACGCTGCCGACCGCTTTGACGATCACCTTCCCCTCATAGGGTTTCCATTCGCCGCGCGAGGTCTCACTGCGGCTCGCAAGAATCGTCGCCCGTTCAAGCGAATCGGTCGCCGTGACGCGAGCGGTTTGATCGTTGAAATGACAACCCTCACCGACGACCCCGCTGAACATCTCGTCTTTGATCGGATTGTAGCTCACGCCCATCACCGGCAAACCCTCATCCGTCAGTGCGATTGCGACCACGAACTCCGGTACGCCCTTGATGAATTCCTTGGTGCCGTCGAGCGGATCGACGATCCATGCGCGCCGACATTTCAAGCGAGCACCATCGTCGGCCGTCTCCTCGGAAAGCCATCCATAGGATGGAAAACCTTCGCGCAGCATCTCCTTGAGCTTGCGGTCGGCGGCAAAGTCGGCGGTCGTTACCGGATTGTCTTTGCCCTTCTGATCGATTGTATAGCCGCGATCGCGGTAGTAGCCGCGCAGAATTTCACCGGCTGCCCTGGCTGCCGTTTTCGCCAGTTCCAGCTCACGCGAATAGCGATCGAGGGCAGTCGCACTCCGCTGCGGCGCCGATTCGTGATGAGTGCTCATTCTGATAGGGATGCTCCAACCCCCTATCGTAAGGGAAATACCTGTCGAGATGAAATGCGCTTTCGCCGCGATCTCATCGATCTCGTGCCATTTCCCTCTTATTTAGGATTTCTTCGCGCGCTCGCGTTTGCGCCGAACTTTTTCGTAGGCCCCGGTCAATCGCGCCATCATCGCCTCACGCTGTTCGTAGAGCCGTCGCGGCTTGCGCGGCTTGCGGCGCGCAAGTGCATATGCCGTCAGCAGCGGCAGCGCGACGGTGGTATCGACATAGCACACGACGGAATCGGGCAGCCGCTCAGGGTCGATCTTGCCCCAACTGACCGCTTCGTTAGGCGTTGCCCCCGATAGCCCGCCGGTATCGGGCCGCGCATCGGTGACCTGCAGGAAATAGTCATGGCCTTTTTCCGCTACGCCCATCACCTCCTGGATTTGCGGCTCGGTCTGCAGCATGAAATTCTTCGGCGAGCCACCGCCGAGAATCAAAACCGCGCTCTTCATACCCATCGCTTTTGCCGCATAGACGATCGCCGCTGTCTCATTGACGTCGGCCAATGGGTCGAACCTCAGCTTGTAGCCTTCCATTTCGAGCAGCGCCAGATTCATTCCTATAGAAGAATCGCCTGGCGACGATGTGTAAACCGGCAGCGCATGTTTATGCGCCGCCGCAAGGAGCGACCGGCGGTCGAGCTTCAGAATCCGTTCGCGTTCGGCGACGTAACGTCCGGCCCGGTAATGGAACTCCGCGCTGCTCATCGGCGACTGAAACTCTTCGTCACGGGCGATTTCGCGGAAAAACGAATCGGTCGACAAGAGCACGTGATAGTCGAAGAAAATATCGTAGATGCGTACGACGCCCGCCTTGCGCAACGCCACATCGTCAGCGTCGGCGGCGCCCTGAAACATTTTGAGACCGAGCCCGAAATGCGTGTCGTGATAAAGATTGGCTCCGGTCGAGACCATCCAATCGACGAAGCCATTCTCGATCAGCGGAATGATGCATGACATCCCGAGACCGGCGGGCGTCAGGGCGCCGGTCAGACTGATACCGACGACGGTGTCCTCGGCGAGCATCTTTTCTGCGAACAGACGGCATGCCTCACGCAAGCGCCGCCCGTTGTAGGCGAGAAACGACGTATCGATGAGTTCAGCGACGGTCATCTTGCCGGTGACTGCGGTGGGATCGATGCGTGCGCCGGCTACGCGTTCAAGCGATGATTTCTTTGCTGCCATGGTGGTCTGTTACCGAGGCCGCATCGTAGCGGCGTTTAGCGAACGCCGCATTGTAACTACGCATCAGGGCGAATTCCACGCGTCGAATGCGGATTGACCTCTAGCTTAATAAGCTCTTAAGATTGCAGAAGCTTGGGGCGTGTCGGGGGACACCGATGGCTATAATTGCGATTACGCAGTACCCGGGTACCCGTGCGATCGAGCTGGGCCATTTGCTCTCGGACCGGCTCGGCTATCGTTTCCTTACCGCAGACGACCTTATCGCGATCGCCTCACGCATTTATGGCGTCACGCCGGAGCAGGCGGTCATTGCCGACGAGCGGCGTCCGCATTTCTGGGAACGGCTCAAAACCGACACCCAACGATTCGTGCCCTTATTCCGTGCGGTGGCGCTCAAAGAGATGGCGCGCGGGCGGGTTATTCTGTATGGCCGATCGGTCGGCCATCTGATGCCAGATTACGGCCAATGCCTGCGCGTCCGACCGGCCGGGCCAATCAAGGCGCGTGTCGCGGAAGTGATGCGCGAGGAAAATCTAACGTCAGCTGCGGCGGAGCGGCGCGTTCGCGACTATGACCGCGAGGTCCGCGCTCGGATCCAGACGCTATTCGATGTGGATCTGGAAGATCCCGCGGCCCATCACCTGACGATTAACACCTTCGCCACGCCGATGCCGGTGCTGACCGACATGCTGACGCTCGCGGTGGAAGAGCTGGATCAAATGGTTACACCAGAGCAGCGCGGGCAGCTTCAGGATACGGCGCTTGCCGCCCAGGTCCGCGCCGCTCTCATGATCCATCCGAAGATCGGTCATGCGCCTGTCGAGGTCGTATGCGACCGCGGATCCGTACACGTCTCCGGACCGGGTCTGGTCCCGCCATGGGATCGGCTCGTCGGCGAGGTCGCCCGCTCAATCGACGGAGTCAGCATGGTCGAAGTGAACCCTGAAGAGATGGCGACGCCGGTTCGTCCGGCCTGAACCGGGTCGCCATTGCCGCCCAAGAGAGCGGCGCCTCAACCCCCCTTTCTACAGCTGCCGGCCGCTCTCAAGCTCCAATCATCATGGTGGTGCGAGTGCGTAATGCCGGACGCGCGACGGCTGCGAATCAAGCTGCGGCCGCGGAGGCCAAACTCCGCGCACCCTCATTGTTCATTGCATTGCGTACCGCTTCGACCAGGGCCGCTTTGGTGACGGGCTTGGTGATATGCGTGTTAGCGCCGGCCGCGAGACTTTGCTGAACGTCCTCGGCGAGCGTCGACGCCGTCAGCGCGATAATCGGCGTCGGCGGCATCTCGCGCGAAGCCTCGTGAACGCGTATCGCGCGCGTTGCAGTCAGGCCGTCCATGACCGGCATCTGCAAGTCCATCAGCACTACGTCGTAGGCCGCATCACTGAACTTGCGTAGCGCGACCTCGCCGTTTTCCGCTTCGTCAATCTGATAAGGCAGACCTTTGAAAAACGCCTTGATTAGCAGTCGGTTGTCGACCGAATCGTCGCTCAGGAGGATCCGCTTGGGGAGTTCCATGATGGCAACCGGCTTTTCGCTCACCGGCGCGGGCACCGCAACTGTGGGCGGGGCGTCCTCGCGTTGTTCGCGCGACCGAAGCGCATTGGCAATCGTGGCAAATAGCTCTGTCCGACGCAGCGGCTTAACCACATGCGCCTCGCCTCCAAGCTCAGGTAAGCGTGCCAGATGTAAGGTAAGGTCGTCAGCCGCGAGCATCATTACGACTTGGCTCAAGCCCGCGCAAAGCACGCTCAGGTCACGCGCCACCGCAAAACTGTCAGTACCCGGAATCCGCGAATCCAGCAAGATTACGTCAAACGGACGGCCCGCAGTCGCCGCCATTTTGGCGCATGCAAGCCCCTCGTTTCCATTAGCCACCAGCTCGACTGAGATCATTGCGGGCGCGAGCGTCTCGCGCAGGGCCTCGCGGCAGGCCCGGTTGTCGTCGATCACCAGAATGTGGGCGGGCATGCGCTCGCTCACGGATGCGACAGGGGCATCAGTCGCGAAGAATCGCGCGGTGAAATGAAAGGTGCTGCCCCCGGCCAAGGTGCTTTCCGCCCACGCTTTGCCACCCATCAGATCTGCCAGCTTACGCACGATAGCGAGACCGAGTCCGCTGCCGCCGAAACGCCGCGCGGTTGAGGAATCCGCTTGAACGAAATTGCCAAAGATCTCTTCGAGCTGTTCGGCGGCGATGCCAATCCCAGTATCACGCACGGTGAAGTGCAGCATCATCGGATTAGCGGAATCACTGTCGCGGCTGACGCTCACAACAACTTCGCCGCGTTCCGTAAACTTGATCGCATTACCGATCAGATTGACCAGAATCTGACGGGTACGCAGCGCATCCCCCACCACTCGGGACGGAATATCCGGGGCCAGGCGCGTTACTAGTTCAAGTCCTTTGGCGCCTGCCCGTACGCCCATCGCTTCGACGGCTTCATCGACCAGAGCTTCGAGGTCGAATTCGCTCTGTTCGATCGTGAGCCGGCCGCTTTCGACTTTTGCCAGATCGAGAATGTCACTGAGTAGATGCAGCAGCGAAGTGCCGTTGTTGCGCATCACTGCAAGATATTCGCGCTGTTGTGGATCGAGCGGAGTTTCGTCCAGCAGCTCCGCCGCACCCAGAATCAGATGCATCGGCGTGCGAATTTCATGCGAGACACTGGAAAGGAATTCGGATTTGGCGCGGAACGCAGCCCGCAGAATGGTCTCGCTATTCGCGAGCTTCTGCACCGCGGCTTCATGTTCGATTAGCAGCGCGCGCCGCCGATTGTCGCTTACGGCAAGGCGGCCGACCAACTCTTCACTCGCATCACGGAAGCGGGAAGCGACCACGCTGGCCAGCAGCCCAATCCCGGCAGCACTCAAGAGCCAGAGTGCTCGCCAGGCATTACCGGACGACGCGTTCAGGTTGAGGCCAGCCGGGAGAACGGCGCCTGCCATCGGGACGATCGTGAAGAGGATTTGCCGGCGAGCCTCCCACGGAAAAAATGTACCCGCGCCGAGCATGAGAAGAACTGCAGCTAGCGTCAGGGGTTCCGACATATGCTGGCGAGAGGCGATCAGACTCAAGCTCAGAATCACCGCAGTACCTGTGGAAGCCGCTATTCCGCGCCAATGACGTTCGGAGAAGTCTGCATCAATGAAACTCGCGGCAATCATCGCGAGTCCACAGACGGTGTTGAAAGTGTAGCCTGCCAGGACGACGCGATCGGCTGGCCTCCGGGCCAGATAGTCACAAGTCAGGAAGGCAAGCTGATATCCGGCGATTGCGGCACCGGTGAAGCGCAGCATCTTGAGCGGGTAGTCAACCTTGAGAGCATAGTAGCGGGGATGCACCGCCGGTTTAATTGGGGCAGAGCCTGCCCCGGCCTCCGCAAGAAACTGATCACCGGAGGTGACGGATTCCGGCGCGTTGCCGTTGCAATCATTACTTGGCTTTTCCAACGCGTTCCCCCCAAGGTGCGAGCCGGGCCGCATTGCCCAGGACGAGCGACGAAGTCGTCCTGGCAGTTTTCATTCGGGTCGGCGCCGCCTCAGTCAGATCAACTGAGCCATCTGACTCTTCGATCCGCCGATTCCCAAGGCTACCCATTATGGTCGTCGAATTGGTTGCCTTCGTGCGGGTTGTAGTAAGTTAAAGCGCAACAGGCACCCCAACCGACGCTCAAAATATCTACCGCTTCTTTTATGTAAAGACAAGCGATCTGCTGACAATTAGTTACCAAGTCTTGACGTCGAGTTAGCGATAATGAACAGTTAGTTAGCAAGAAAATCACTTAAACTCCTTCTCTCCCAAGTGATATTTTAATCACACTGCCTGCTCACTAGTCCGCAGCAAGTTGACTGGTTGTGGTCTCATCTCGACAAGCCTATGCCTGTCGTGGTGCAGCTGATCATAGGCTCTCAGTCACGAAGCTTGTTTTCGCCAAATAAAAGCGGAGCCTTACCGGGCAAGGCTCCGCTTCTTAATTCCGGCCAGCTGGCGTCCTTCGCGGCCGCCCGGGCCTCTCGGCTTCGGTCTACGTCATTCTCAGACGCAGATTGTCCTAGAGCGCGTTGAGGAAGTTCACCAGATCGGTTTTATCCTGCGCCGACAAACCGATGTTGAAGCGGTTGTTGTAGAAGGTCACGAGGTCAGCGAGCGTCATGACGTTGCCCCCATGGAAATAGGGCGCGCGAACTGCCAAACCACGCAACACTGGCACCTTGAACTTGCCGAGATCGTTACACAGTCCGTCCGCCAGTCCTTCGCCAGGGTCGGTCGTGTCAAACTCATTGCAAGTAGTTGGACTTCCGGGCAGCTCCTGGCAGTAGGGCGATTGAACCGGGTTCGAGAAGAAATTCATATGCCCAGGAGACCCAAAAGGAGCAATTGGACAGAAGAACGCGAACACCGGGAAATCCGCGCTCGGCGGCAACACGGTGCTGCCGTTATCCATCACGTCAGTACGCTTGGGATCGAGGAAGTCGTCGTTCCCGACGTTCCCGTTGTTGTGGCAGGTACTGCATGTCCCCGTTGAGGATGACTGCGATCCGTTGGCAGGACCCGTCACGTCATTCAAGCCGGGGACATTGTTGATGGTGAAGGTTCGCGAATTAAAGATGACCTCGCCGCGAGCAATCGATTCGCGCTGCGCGATTTGCGCAGGCGTGCCGGTCGCGTCGGCAAACGCCGGATACGTCGTAAATACGGACGGCTTGCTCCGCGTTCCCGGACAGAAATCAACTCCGTCGAGGGATTCGGGCGTAAAACACGAAGGCGATCCCGTGGTGGGTATATTTTCGCGCGACTCAAACAGGTTGACTGGTCCGCCGAGCGCCCCGCTCCCATCCGCGCCGGTCAAATCACCCGCCACGAAGTCCAAGGTTTGTTCCGCAAAGATGCCCTTTTGGAACGCCGCCCCTTCGGTCGGATCGAGGGGATGCAGAATACTGGGGTCACTGGCCTGGCCATGGAACTCTGTTGCGTCGATAAATTGTTGCTCCAGGCTTGGCTCGCGCGCATCCCACATGATGTTCGACAGGTCGCGGCCAAATGCTGCATTCCGCGCCCCCGGATCTAGGAAGGCTACGTTCGCGGAAGGCATCGTGCGCCGATAAACTGAGAGCAAGCCGGCGGGTAATCCATATGTCCGATCGTTTTCGCATCCAAGCGGATCGCTCTTGACGGTAAGGATCCACTCGGGGTTTGCCGTACTGGTATTGTCGCCGCTCGGCGTGTTGCCCTCGAAAGTCGTCACATTTGGATAGGGGTCGAGCGGATTGGGTGCATTAATCCCGATACGGAAGTTGCCTCGATTGAAGAGCTGGCTGTGCGCCGCTACGAACGCAGGCCCCGCCGATGCGGTCGCCCCCGGAGTATCGGGACAGTTGGCCGAGTCAATCGGCTCGAACAGCGGACTTTTGCCGGAGCTCTCCACGTACTGCAGAGTTATCTGCGGAGGACTGATCGTCCATCCGGGCGGTTGATGGCAAGTAAAGCAACTACGCCCGTTCGCGGTGATCGTAGTGTCGAAAAAGGGATTCCCCCTGGTGGTCACCGGTCCGCCCGGCAGAAAGCTGGTTATAGCGCCCGGGGTATCCAGAAACACAGACGATTCAGGTATGGTCGCCGGCGTCAGACCGAGCAGCACTGCGATTGAAATCGGCGCCTTTGTTGCGCTGTGCGCGATCTGCGCCTGACCCGCTGGAGTGGTCTGTGCAGCGCTCGGCCCGGACCAACCTAATAGTATGGTAGCGGCAAGGCCACCGTACCCAACGATTTGTGGCAGGCGTCTTAAGCCTGCGTGAAGCGCCTCAACGCGATAGCGTCGATGGCTGGTCTCGATGCATGGGTTTGCTCCCACAGTTGTATCTCCCCCCAGAGATAGTTTGAAAAGCCAAATTGCCCAGTCCGCCAACCAGTGATGAATTGGCGGCAACGATAGCCGCTACTGCAGATTCCTTAATTCTTGAAGGAATCCCACACCAAGCATCCGAATATTTTAACTGTAGCGCCAGCCGGAAAGATTACTCAGATAGTTTAACTGCATGAAAATAAAATTTATGAAATATAACTAGCATAGAGTCTCTACTCACACGCAGTGATAAACCAGAGTATATAGTTGCGGCAAAAGCCGACTCATCATCGCTCAAATGTCAAATTTCGGGATTGGTGTGACGATGGCCGTCCGCGTGGCCGCAGGTCGATCCAGATCGCAGGAAATACCAGAGGTCCCCGGTGGCCATCCTTGCGAGTTTCTATTGAACCTATGGCAACTTGAGATCACCGTGTAGGCCAGCATAAATGGCTGCGGATTTACACCCGGCCGCAAAAAAACAGCGCCCTCGAAAGCGAGGACGCTGCTTGCTAACTAACTGTCAACTGCTTTACAGCGTATTGAGGAAACTCACCAGATCGGTTTTGTCTTGCGCCGACAACCCGATGTTGAACCGCGTGTTATAGAAGTTCACCAGGTCGGTCAGCGTCGCTACGTTGCCGCCATGGAAGTATGGCGCGCGCGCCGCCAAGCCCCGCAACACCGTCACTTTGAACTTACCCAGATCGCCGCACTCACCGTCTGCCAACCCTTCGCCCGGATCCGTCGTAATGAATTCGTCGCAGGTCGTTGGATTGCCGGGGAGCTTCTGACAGTAGCTAGAAGTAACCGGGTTCGAGAAGTAATGGATGCTGCCGCTCGGACAATAGAATGCGAACAGCGGGAAGTCAGAGCTAGGCGGCAGCGTGGGGTTGGCATTATCCATTACGTCGGTGCGCTTAGGATCGAGGAAATTGTCGTTTCCGATGTTGCCATTGTTATGGCAGGTGCTGCACGTGCCTGGGGTGGAACTGACCGAACCGTCGGGAGGTCCTAGAACGTCATTGAGACCAGGGACGTTGGTAATGTTAAAGGATCGGTTATCAAAGATGTTCTCGCCGCGCGCTATCGACTCGCGCTGAGCGATTTGCGCAGCAGTTTTACCCGTTGCCGTTGCAAACGCCGTGAAGTCGAGGAAGGCATCTGGAATGCCGAACATGCCCGGACAGAAATCGAATCCCTCGAGCGACTCCGGCGTAAAGCAACTACCTGGCGGAAAGAAGCCCCCCGCGGGCAGGTTTAGGCGCGAGTTGAACAAATTCACCGGTCCGCCGGTGGCGCCGCTGCCATCGCCACCCGTCAGATCGCCAGCGATACTATCGATCGTCTGCGCTGCAAATACCCCCTGTTGGAATTCGGCCCCTTCAGCTGGATCTAGCGGATGCAGGATCGTGGGGTCGCTGGCTTGACCGTGGAACTCCGTGGCATCGACGAATTGGGTTTCAAGGCTCGGCTCACGCGCATCCCACATAACGTTTGAGAAGGCTGGCCCCCGGCCTCCCGGATTCAGAAACGCTACGTTGGCGGACGGCATCGTTCGCCGGTAAACCGAGGCCATTCCGGCGGGCAATCCATATTTAGGGTCATTTTCGCAGCCTGTCGGATCTTTCAGCACGGTCATAATCCACTGCGGATTTGCCGTACTGTCGTTAACCGCGCTCGGTGTATTGCCCTCGAAGGTCGACACGTTCGGATATGGGTCGAGCGGATTGGGTGCATTCATCGCGATACGGATGTTACCGCGATTGAAGAGCTGGCTATGCGCCGCCACGAATGCTGGTCCAGTCGGTCCGGTAGCGTTTTTGGTATCGGGGCAGTTTGCGGAATCAATAGGTTGAAACAACGGGCTCTTCCCCGAGCTCGAGATGTAGAGCGCGTTTATTTGCGGAGGGCTGATCGTCCACCCCGGTGGTATATGGCAGGTGAAGCAACTTCGGCCATTTGCGGTAATTGTAGTGTCGAAGAAAGGGCTCGCGCTGGTGGTCACCGGTCCGCCAGGTAGAAAGGTCGTGATCGCACCGCTGCCATCTGTGAACACCGACGATTCCGGTATGGTCACGGGCGTCTGACCGATCGTGACGGTTACTGAGATCGGTGTAGTTGCGGCACTGTGTGCTATCTGCGCCTCACCCGGCGGCGAGGTCTGTGCTCGCGCAGGCCCGGAAGCCGTCAAAAGCGCGGCAATAGCCAGGCTCCCAGCCCCGGCCGCGCGCAACAGACATTTTCCAAGCGCTTTTAGAGAGTTGAGACCATTGCGATCTTGGCCGACTTTGGTGTTCGGGATTATTCCCACGGCGTTTCTCCCCCTAGGAGATATTTTGAAAACCTTGAAATGGTAGGATGAGCAGAGTCGTAATGAGTTGGCGACGACCATCATTAAGCCCGCAAGTCCCAGTTCTCACAAAAATTTCCTTAAATAAGTATCCTTTGATGGTCCTACGTTAAAATTTCAGTAACAAAGCATGATGAGCAGATCGTAGTAGTAGTAATGCTGAATTGTCAAGAGAAACGGGTAGAGAACGATATTTGGAATAAATCAGGCTAACTAAGCGCGCGTT
>Ga0335073_10004442_pt1 | contig 19618 bp, 17 predicted proteins | sample Lox_Sample_22_FD_207093 | JGI IMG/M metagenome (GOLD analysis project Ga0335073, IMG submission 207093) | Soil microbial communities from Loxahatchee National Wildlife Refuge, Florida, United States - Lox_Sample_2.2 | ecosystem: Environmental > Terrestrial > Soil > Wetlands | place: USA...
CTTCAACAAAGCTCCGAAGAGGGCAATTGAGCCGGTCGAAATCGCGATGGCTGCCCATCTCGACAACCTCGTTGCTGTCAGCCTGCTCCTCGGAGTGGCATCGGGCTCGTCGAATTCCGACTGCTTTGAACGGTAGAGCGCACGATTAGGCAGAGCGCGCCCAAGATAGATGAAGACCGCCACGGCAACCAACGCAGCAATCAGAAGGTCCATTTCAGAAGTTCCGCCCTTCTCGGAGGACGCCTTCTAATGGACAAAGATCGACGGCCGCTGGAACGGCCCGATTTCCAGCGGTGCATTCGAAACCGATCGCGCGCTGCGTCATAGGGAAGACGTGCTCCGTAGGAGTCATCTTCCCCAGCAGGAGGGGCGGTTCAATCGGCGAACTCCAACGCCTTAATCGATCTTTATGATAGCCCTGAACCGATGTGAACATTCGCCGCCGCAGCGCGGGCAACTCCCTTGTTCGCAAACGATGTTCAAGCGATATCCCGTAGGGCACTGCGTTGCCAGGTCCCTCAGCGTGCGGTACGCTGAACGATGGCGGTGGAGTTCGCCTAATGTTGCTTCCCGGCAACCAATGACTCCTACTCGACTTGCAAACGAGAGGAGGAGCCGTGCTGCCGAAAGGTCCCGCAAAGAAAGTCACGATTTATATCAACGAGGACACGCGCTATCACACGGGACCGCTCTGGAGTGCTGTCTATGAATTCCTCCAGCACAAGCGGGTATCCGGTGCCACAGTTTTAAGGCCCATCGAAGGGTTCGGGGCTCACCACCATACCCACAGTCTCCGAATGGAAGCCACGATGGAGCACATGCCCATTCGTATCGAATTTGTGGACACCGCGGAGCGAGTACAAGAGGTCCTGCCGAACCTCTACGACATGGTCCGCGACGGCCTCATTGAAGTTCAGGACACGACGATCGTACGAGACGTGAAAGAGGAGGACGCGGATCGCGAGCCACACCACCACGCAGAGGAACGGGCAACCGCCAGGATGATGCGGGTTTTTCTCGGTGAAGGCGACCAATGGGAAGGCCAACCGCTCTACGACGCAATCGTAAAGCGCCTTCGTATGCTTGACATCGCGGGCGCCACCGTATATCGAGGCATTCTTGGTTACGGCCTCAAGGGACTTACACACAAAGAACGTCTGTTGTCCCTACACCACGATCTCCCCATCATGATTTCGGTGATCGATTCGGGGGCGAAGGTCGAGACCGCCATTGGAGCTGTGTCGGAGATGTTGTCCGGTGGTCTGATCGTTTTGTCCGACGCTGAAATCGTTCGCGTTGTTCGCAGCCTTCCACCCGATGCTCCGCCCGTCGGTAAAAGCTGAAGATCCTCAAGGGACACACGGGTAGGCTGCTTGCCGATGCAGGCGCAGAGAACTCAAACTATGACAAAACAACTAAATCGATACAGCGCACACATCACACAGTCCAAATCGCAGGGAGCCTCGCAGGCGATGCTCTATGCGCTCGGACTCCAGCCTGAAGACCTCGACAAGCCGCAGGTCGGCATTTCGAGCATGTGGCTGGATGGGAATCCCTGCAACGCCCATCTTTTGAGTTTGGCGACGGCCGTTAAGGAATCGGTGGCAAAAGCCGGTCTGATGGGGATGCGTTTCAACACGATCGGCGTCAGCGACGGTATGGCGATGGGAACGGACGGGATGAGTTTTTCCCTTCAGCCCCGCGATCTGATCGCCGACTCGATCGAGACCGTGATGAAGGCTCAATGGTACGACGCTAACATCTCGATTCCCGGATGCGACAAGAACATGCCGGGCTGCATCATCGCTATGGGCCGGCTGAATCGCCCAGCTCTGATGATCTACGGTGGCACCATTCGAGCTGGCTCTCTGAACGGACAGAAGCTGGACATCGTTTCTGCCTTTCAAAGCTACGGCGAGTACATTTCGCACAACATTGATGACGCGCAGCGTCGCGCGATCGTGCAGCATTCGTGTCCGGGCGCCGGGGCATGCGGCGGCATGTACACGGCGAACACGATGGCATCGGCCATCGAAGTCCTGGGAATGTCTTTGCCTTACAGTTCATCTACGCCGGCCGAAGATCCGCTGAAAATCGAGGAATGTATTCGTGCCGGAGCGGCCATCCGGAACCTGCTCGAACTGGACCTGAAACCGCGGGATATCATGACGCGGGAAGCATTTGAAAACGCGATGGTGGTGGTAAGCGCGCTGGGCGGATCTACGAACGCCGTGCTTCATTTGATCGCGATGGCGCGGGCGGTGAACGTTCCACTGACGATCGACGACTTTCAGCATGTCAGTGATCGCACACCGCTTCTCGCGGATTTCAAGCCAAGTGGCCCATACGTCATGGAGGATCTCCACAACGCCGGCGGACAGCCCGCAGTGGTCAAAATGCTGCTCGATGCCGGCCTTCTCCACGGAGACTGCCTTACGGCTACAGGAAAGACGCTTCGCGAAAACGTGCAGGATCTTCCCGGCTTGGCGGAAGGTCAGAAGATCGTGCACCCGCTCGCATCGCCGTTGAAGCAAACAAGCCACCTTCAGATCTTGAAGGGGAACCTCGCCCCGGAGGGAGCGGTGGCCAAGATCACTGGTAAAGAGGGCTTGCGCTTTGAAGGCCCGGCGAATGTTTTCGACTCCGAAGAGGATATGCTTCATGCATTGGAACGCGGGGAAATTAAAAAGGGAGACGTGATTGTGATTCGATACGAGGGGCCGAAGGGCGGTCCGGGTATGCCGGAGATGCTGACGCCGACCTCAGCCATCATGGGTGCGGGCCTCGGCAAGTACGTCGCCCTCATTACAGATGGCAGGTTTTCGGGTGGCTCACACGGATTTATCGTCGCGCACGTCACCCCGGAGGCTCAGGATGGCGGGCCCATCGCACTCCTTCAATCGGGAGACAAGATCACGATCGATGCTGAAAACAACACAATTACTATGAAGGTCAGCGCCACCGAGTTGAAGAGGCGTCGGAAAGGCTGGCAGATGCCGCCGTACAAAGCCGACAGAGGAACTCTTGCGAAATATATTCGCCTCGTCAAAAGCGCAAGCCTCGGCTGCGTCACCGACGAACAGAGCAGTTGATAGGTCCGGCAGTGGTCGAAGTGGTTTGGGATTGGCCAAGGTGGTTCTTCGGATCTACTTACCTCGGACGGCGAAAGCCTGACCCGCGCTCTTGGAGACATCTCGGTCGAAGAATGGCGCTTAGCCGCTACCTAGCTCGAAAAAGCGCGAGAGGCGTCAATCGGAGAGGTTGACTATCCCAAGTAATGGCTGGCTACATTGGCAGCGATGAGGACACCCGTCGAGAGGCTCAGGCGGATATTCCCGACTGCCTGGATATTGCGGTCGCCCGGAAACCTTCGGGCGTTCTGCGAGTTGTGCCATGCGCAATTGGCTACGAGCACCATACGTTGGCACACCATGGAACAATTTGCAATCTCGCCTCGCTGGATCGAAAGCCCAATCCCGGTGTCACGCGATAGGGCCAGTTTTCGATAGCCTGCCGATGTCACACCAGACGAGTTGTATCAAACCGCCGAGGAGACACCGACATGCATCAATGTCCGAATGCCCACGCCACCATCAGCGGGAACTCCTCTCGCCAAAATGCGCTACCATGCGCCCCTACTCGCTCATTCATCACGACATCCGAATCTGCATCGCGTAGCGCATCGGCCCATCTCCTTGCGTTGTCGAGGAAGAACGGCTCCTGTGTGCCAGCGACAAGGTAGGTACGCGGAAGCGGGCTCGGCATAATGCCAGGCGGCTTGTACCCGCCGCCAGGCGAGGCGCAGAAGATCGCGCCGTAGACATGTGGATGCCGAAGCCCGAGAGCCAGGGCCAGCTCTCCACCCGCCGAGACGCCGAATACCGCGGTACATTCAGTGGACAGCGTCACGCCAAACCGCGACGCGGTCCATCGGCGAACGTCCTCGACGAAGAACTTCTCGTGTGCCGCAAACCGGTCCGGCTCAAAACCCGGTGAGTACTCGTGGAGCCGCAGCATTTCATCGGTCAATCCATGTACGCCGACGATCATCGTGGACGCTACATCGGCCTTTTCGAGCAAACGGCCCCACTTCGAGATTCGCTGACCGTCACTGGCGAACACGATTGCTTCGGGCGGATCCGGTGGAACATACACCGTAACCTGCCGTCCACCGTCGTACTCGAACATCTCCGTGACGAACTCTCCCGAGGCCTTCATGGCGCTAGTTTCATGTTAGAACTCTGAACGTTTACGGCTTGATGGCCGGTTAAATGACCTGTGCCCGGCTTCGGCAATAGGCCGCACAGTCGGTTGAAGAGCAACGCGGTGCTTGGCAAGAATGCGGACCTGATTTGGCGGCGAGGAACCTCAAGTAGAATCTCGAAAAGTGTCCTACGCCAAACGATATAGAAAGAGAATCAAGACCAGAAATCCCAGGAAGTAGCCGACGTAAGCGTTTAGTCTTCCATGGTGCATGGTTGCGAGCGCCCGTGCGATCGAGATAACAGCATCTCCCACAGGGTGGAGGAAGAGGCGTTCGACGAGATATGTCTCATCCCGTCGATGGCGAATGGCCGTACGAAAGTGAACGCTTACGGTATCACGGGTGTCTTCGACGATGTTCGGCCGGAAGACCGCCTGAAAGATGACGCGAACCGGGTTCGAGAAGCCCGTTGCCGTATAGCTCATTTCGGGCAGCAGCACAGGTATTCCTCCAGCCCAAAGCTCCCGCTTTGCGAGAGATCGCCGGCGCGTCGAGCGCGTTACTACGATCCAGGCGGCCAATACCAGCAGCACGAGGGCGACGATGCTGTAGGACGGGGACATCGCAAAGACCACGGGATTCTGTTCTCCACCTCGCACCAAAATCACCAATCCTCTGCCCGGCAGCGCTCCAGCGCCGGTTTGTGCACCGAGATTGTGGAAGTCCTGAAGGAAAGCTGCGGGCAGTTCCTGATTCTCTTTGGTTGCCGCGAAGAAAGGAGGCACTAAAGCCGCGGTTGCGCTACTGCCGGCAAGGGGTTCGACTGCGCGGTCCAGAGCAGGAATCACGTAGGTGGGCAGCACTCCCAGCAAAAAGCACGCTAGTGCCAGGATGACCAGCGAAGAGCGCGACCTGCTCGCAGGCAAAGTCTTGTTCAGTACCCAGGCGCCGCGCCTGATGCCAAGAAAACTCATCGCGTAGGTTTTGACGAAGCAGGTTACGGCGAGAGCTGCCGTAAGCGCCAGGAGTGCGCCACAGAGGGCAAAGACAATTTTTATGAGGGCGGACGGCAGCACCGCGCTTCGGAGAAATGTTTGCAGCGTGAGCCATTCGCTTACAAACCCGTTGAAAGGTGGAATTCCGGCGATGGCCAGACATCCAACCAGAAAAACGGTGGACAGCGCAGGGACCGTGCGGATCAGGCCTCCGAGTCGGTCCATATCACGCGTTCCAGTCGTCGCTTCAATATGACCAGCCGCCTGATAGAGAAGGGCCTTGTAAACCGAGTGATTCGCCATATGGTAGAGGGCGGCAGTGAGAGCGATCGCCGCGGGGACAGCACTTCCCGTGTTACGAAAGACCAGAAATGCGCCCACACCCGCCACGACGATGCCGGCGTTCTCGATCGAGCTGTGGGCCAACATGGTTTTCAGATCGTTCTCCGTCGTCGCGTATAGAATCCCGACGATGGCTGTAATGCTTCCAACTATCAACACTGCCAGTCCTGGCCCAATCCCCCCGCCGGGCGAAAGATCTCCGTTTAACCGAACAATTCCATACAAGCCAAGATTCAGCGTGACTCCAGCTAGAACAGGTATAAATACTGGCGGCGAGGCCGTATAACAAGGTGGCAGCCAGAAATTCACGGGAACCAGTCCAGCTTTGACGCCGAAACCTCCGAAGCCGAGCACAAAGACGCCGGCGGTCGCCAACCCTGACAGCTGGCTACCCGTTGCCCTGAGGGATACGAAGCTGAAATCCTGGGCCTTGGCACCCAAAATGAGGAACGCCACTACTATCGCCAGAAATCCAGCCTCGCTCATTGCAAGCATCACGTAACCGGCTCCAGTATCCCGCTGCTGAGTCTGCTCATAGTTCACTAGCAGGTAACAGAGAATCGACATGCACTCCCATGCGATCAAGAAGGTGAGTGCGTCACCGGCAATCAGAACGATCGCGACCGATGCCATTAAGGCAAAATGCAAGACTCCATAACGCCGGGCTGGATAGCGCTCTCGAAAATAATGAACCAGGAAGTCCGGCACGAAAAGGGAGCATGACAGGTAGACCAGACCCGCGGTAAAGAGAAAGATCGCTGACAACGCGTCAACGTGGACCGAAAGAGAGCCCCACCCATTCAGCATCCAGAGCGAAAAGTCGAGGTCGTGACCGCCGATCAAGCGGGCAACGGCAGCGAGCATCAGGAACAGAGAGGAAAGGGTTCCTTGCCAGGCGATGGCGAACGCGGCCATGCGATTCGAAACGGCGGCAGAAAGAATCAGTCCTGTCGCGCAACAAATGAAGAACAGGGCTAAGGCGGGGCCTATCCATGCACTCATTGGAATACTCCGTTGCGAACAGGCCGTGTGGTTTCGGCTAATTGCTTGCGCCCGGTCAACGCAAGCAAGGCGTGAAGGATCGCCAGCGGCGGCGGAGGATCGCCGGGCACTTCGAGATCGACCGGGAGAACGGAACCGACGCCACCTGCAGAGGTAAACGTTTGGCCGAAAACTCCTCCCGTTATCGCGCAGGTCCCCACAGAGAGCACCCGTTTGGGGTCCGGCATTGCCTCGTAGGTTTTCACGAGGGGACCTCGCATATTCTCACTGACTGGACCGACGACGAGCAACACGTCGGCGGCGCGCGGCGTCGGAGTAAAGAAGAACCCGAGGCGATGGAAGTTATAGAGCGGATTGTTGAGTTGCTTCACCTCGTTCAGGCACGCCCCACAATCACCGGCGTCGACTACGATGATGTGAAGCGAATGTGCAAAGTCGGAGGGCAACGGCTCAAATCCGCTTTGAGGCGAATGAGCGGCTGTCCACTCGAAACTCGAATCCCAATGGAGCTCGTCCTGCGTGCCGAAGTGGCAGCGCTGACAGAAGACGCACTTCTTGAAGTCCACTCGAGTCAGACTATCGAGCGCCGTAATGGCTCCCACCGGGCAATTGGCCGCCGCGCGAGTGGCCTCGAGGGGATCCGGAAAGAGGGTGTCGAGCGGCCGTCCCGGCGAGACTCCCGGAGAAGACTCAGGAGTCGCCGGGTATCGCGTCGTTTGGATGCCGTTCCGTATACCGTGCCAAAACCAAAAAGCCATAGGACACCTCAGCGGTCGCACTCGGCCACGGATAGACCGAAGGTGGCGAGAATAATCGGGAAATCCTGGAAGGCGAAGTTCTCGACTGCGGCGTGCAGACCGAGCCAATTCCGAAACGACGCCGTCATGATCCGGTAGCGTTCAATCAGACCGGCGTCGCTGATTGTGACCCAGTGCACCGCCGCGCCAATTGGGGCTTCAACCCAGCCCATCGCCGTTCCGGATGGGAAGTGTTCGACCGGAGTCTTCACCTCACCCGGAGGGAGCGAATCCAGCACTTGATGGATGAGCGCCACAGATTGACGCGCCTCGAAAAACAATACGCGAAGACGCGCGTATCCGTCCCCCTCCTTCTCACTTGCCACGTCGAAGGTATAGTCCGGGTATCCGGCATAAGGGCAGATTCGTCGCAGATCATTCGGGAGTCCTGAGGCACGGCCGACTGGGCCCGACAGATCCAAATCCCGTGCCGCGTCAGTGTCGATGCTGCCGACGTCCTCCAGGCGATCGAGAAAGCTGCTCGTGTACCGCAGCCGGTCTTCGAGACGCTGCAGGTCCCGCTCGGCTCCATCGATGGCGCCCAAGAGCGTTTTGCAGATATCCGGGTTGAAATCCCTGCGCAATCCACCGGGGGTGTTCAGACCAAATAAGTATCGATGGCCGGAAAAACAACAGGACGCTCGCAGGAGTTGCTCCTCTACAATGGCAGCCTGCGCTTCGGAAACGTTCAAAGCTGTCGATTGACAGATGGCTTCGATTGCTCCTGCGTGGTGCCTGAGCCGTTCCAATTCGGCCAACGCGACGCGAAGCCGGATGGCCCTGGACGGCACATCGATCCCAGCAGCTCTTTCGACCGCCTGGCAATACGCGAGGGAATGGGCAAAAGCAGATTTGGCAGAAAAGCGCTCCGCGAGCAACTCGGCGTCAGTAACCGTTTTACCTTCGGCCACCTTTTCGACGGCCCGATATTTATAGAAGAGACGGGGCGAGGCACGAATCACGTCTTCTCCGACGGTCTCAAGCAGAAAGTGAACAGATTCTCCGAGACCTCCTTCGTAGACGGGACCAACCGGCATCGCAAAGGCTCCGGGATCACGTACGACCAGTGTTGGACGCCAAGCCTGGTTCGGTTTTCTTTCGAGCCGGGGCTGACGCAGATCAAAAGCCCGCCGCATAGGAGTCAGGCCTTCCTGCCAGACCTGATCGTGCAGGACGAAGTCTCCGAGTCTCGGATGCTGCTCAAAGTGAACGCCGAACAAGTCCTCCACTTCCCGTTCGTACCAATCGGCGGCATGCACCTCCGCGCTGATGCTGGGAACGGTCAGCCTGTCGGAAGAGACTGCTATGCATACGTGGACCCAATGTTTTAGCGGAAGAAGGAACAGATAGGTCAAACGCCATTCCGTTTGCCCCTCTTCGACGACGATACCCGCAAACGAACAGCCCGCCTCCCAAAAAAGAAACTTGGACACTGCATTGAGCGCGTGCGCCCGTTCGAGAGAGACCAATATTTCCTGATCATTGGCGTGCGAGATCGTGATGGCTGTTTTGAATCGAGCCGCCAGAGTCGCTTCCAAAGACAGAACCTCGGCTGGCTCTGGAGTGGTGATCACAGTCAATGACCTCCTAGTTGCTGCGCGGCCAACTGCAGCAAACTGTGAACGGGCACCGGAATGTAAACACCGAGCACGACTAATGGTGCGGCGGCGAGGATTACCGCCAGTTTGCAGCTGACAGGCAGCGATTCCACAGTATACGGTACGAGTGGCTTGCCAAAGACCATTCGGTTCACGTGCCGGAGGATGGCGATAAACGCGATCACGATGAGCACCGCCAGGATCGCTACGGCAGCGTGCTGGCCGGCTCTCACGCCGGAGGACAAGATGGCATATTCGCTGAGGAAGATTGGGAACGGTGGCGCCCCAGCAATCGCAAGGGCGCAGAACATCAGGGCGGCGCCCGCAAACGGCGACACGCGGAAGAGCCCGTGCACGGACTTAATCTCTCTGGTGCTCAAGGCGAGCAGAACCACGCCAGCAACATAGAAGCAGAGAGACTTTGTGATCGCATGGTTGAGCATTTGGGAAACGGCACCGAAGTCCGATCCGCGCGTCGCCAGACCTGCCGCCGTCAGGATGATCCCCATGTGTTCAACCGTGGAGTATGCGAACATCCGTTTGTAATCGCGCACTTGGAGCAGAAGGAAAGCAGCGATTCCAACAGAGATCAACCCCAGAACAATCATCCAGTTTCCAACTCGGGCAGCTGGAGATGCCAGGATGACCGAAAGGAACCGTAGGATCACATACAGCGGCACGGTCGTTTTCACTCCGGAGAGCACCGCGCAAATCGGTGATGGTGCCTGGCTGTGCGCGTCCGGCAGCCAAGTGTGCGTGGGCGCGAGTCCGGACTTGGCGCCGAATCCTACAAACACGAGCAGGAATGAGAGTTTCAACAAATCCGGATTCATCGAGGAAGCCATTGTTTGAAGCTTGTCCCAGGTTTCTGGACTTTCGCCGCCAGCCGAGTGGTATGCCCAGAACAATACGAAGAAACCAAGTAGGGAGATCGGGGCTCCCATTATCGTCAGAACAGCGAACTTCCAGGCTGCTTCCAACGCGCCGTTTGTCTTTTCATAACCGACCAGAAGGACGCCGAACAGCGTGATGAGCTCCACTCCTGCCCAGATCACGTTGGGGTTGGTGAGTGCCGGAACGACAAGCAGCGCGAAGACGAATAGATTGTAGTTACAGTAGAACCACCAAAGCCCGGACGAATCGTGTTCTCTCCGGCGCATGTATCCGCCGGCGAAGATTGCTGCCAGGGCAGATACAAGACTGACCAAGTCAATCACCAACGCGCTCAGCCCATCGGCCTCAATCCATTCTGGGACGCCAATGGCTCTCCCATGCGAGAGCACTTGGGCAGTGACCAAGAAGGCCAGTGGCACAATCGTCCACGTGGCAACCAAGGTGATCACCCAAGCCGCCTTCCGCAGGGGATAGGACCAGCACAAGAAGACCGCAAGCAACGGAATCAATACGATTGCGATCAGCGCCACGGGATAGCCTCTTCCTTCAGTTCGCTCAAATTGGCGGCTTCGCTTGTTCCAAGCTTCTGCCGGATATTTCGGGTAAGTAGACCTACAACCACCACGATTAGAACTACGCCGCCCGCAACACCGAGTTCCGCAATCAATGGGAGTTCGCTGGCCACTGCGATTCCAGCCAAGAAGGCACCATTTTCCATGGCCAAAATGCCGATCAACTGAGGGATTGCCTCGCGTCGGGCGATGAGGGAATAGGCCCCGATTAGCACGCCAGCAAGGCCAATCGGCAAATTGATGCGAACCACGGGGTCGATGTTTGCCGCAGCTATCGGCCCCGTCAGGACTTCAGCGCCGATGGCCAGGAGCAAGGAGATTAACAGTGAAGCTGGAATATTGACAGCCTGGGCGATCTCGCGGCGTTCGTAAAAATACTCCGGGAGAAGACGCTTCAAGATCCAGGGAATCACGATGACTTTTGCTCCCACCGTGAGGCCGCCCAGGATCCAAAGGTGGCTCGACCCCCGGCTGTAGGCGAGCAAGAAGCATGATGCCGACAGTAGCAAGGACTGAATGATGAAGTACCGCACCACACCTTGCATTTGGCGCGTGGCCACCATAGCAAACGCGGAAATCAACACCAACCCGGCGCATAGAGTGTTAAGGGCTTCGGGAATCGACGTTTGTGGATTAGCCATCGTCATGCTCCCGGAAAGATGCTGGTGATCATTGCCGCAACGGAGGTGATGAAGGCGGCCCCTAGGAATTCGCTAATTCGGAAGAGGCGAAGCTTTGCCAGCGACGTTTCAATGGCGACCAGCACGATTGCGAAGATGAGAATCTTAAGAAGAATCAGCGGAATCGCAATCAGCAAATCGATTGTGGGTTGCGCATGCGCCAAGCCCCAGGGAGCCACCAGAACGTTTAGGAAAATACAGGCCAGGATGAGGAACTTCATCTGGCCGCCCCACTTCATGAGAGCGGCGTCCCGCCCGGAGAATTCCAAGCCCTTCGACTCATCGATCATGGCAAGCTCGAAGTGACCGGCCGGATTGTCAACCGGAATCTTGCCGCCTTCCGCCAGAATCAGCATGAGGAATGCAATCAGAAGCAAGATGTGCGCGGGCGAGAAGAAGGCGGCCGGGCTCGCGACCCACTTCTGCTGGACAATGTACGGAATCGTCGACTGAGCGACGAACGAGACCGTGAAGAACACGATCATAAATACGGGTTCGGCAAGGAAACCGACCATGCGCGTACGGCTTGCCCCCATAGGGCCGAACGGATTGCCCGTATCGACAGCGGCAAGCGCAGCGAAGAAACCGGCAAGCCCAAGAAAGAAGCCTCCGGCGAGCATGTCGCCCATAAAGGCAAACACAAGAGGGAAATCCGTGAGAACCGGGATCAGGATGGCAACGAAGATTGGAATCACAAAAACGAGGTATGGCGTTAGCCGATAAATCCAGGTGGTCTCCTCAGATAGGACTTGGTCTTTGTGAAACAGTTTCCACAGGTCGCGGTACGGCTGAATGATGCTCGGTCCGCGGCGGCTCTGCACCATCTCCTTCAAGCGCGAAAGGACACCAGAGTACAGTGGTGCGATACCGAGAATGAAGAGCACCTGAACGATGTTGTAGGAAATGGTTTCAGTCATGGTTTTCCGATAAGATCGCCGCAGGGCTGGGGAATTTTTGGAGCGCCCAACGCTGAAATGGACGGACGTTAATACGGTATACGCAGTAATGTACTGGGAAGGACGACTCGGGCGGGTCGTTCGAGAATCGACGCCGGTATGCCACTCCTCCCATAGCAGATCCTCTGGAACTGCAACCTCATTCGCTCTCGGGAGGAGTCATCAGCCGCCTTTTGGAGACGGCGGTTTATCCTGGCAGTGCCAGAACGGCAAACTCCATTGCCATTCCAATTCAATCACATATCCGCTGTTTAGGCAACCCCGCATCCGAAGCCGGAACATCCCATCCGGCCACAGTGCGATGGGCCCCCGCGCGTGATCCCAAAGTCTTAACTTCTCGCGCAGCTGTTGCTGGGGCCGAGAATCTGTCTGCCAAGGCCCACACCGGAATGCGAGGCTGCCGTTAAGAATGATGCGGTTTTTATAGGAGGTTATCGGCCGTACGATTCGTATCGATTGCGCCCGAGACCGTTAGTTGGCTTGGGCAGGTGCTTGAAGTGACGCGCGTTGACGACGGCATCGAGATCGCGCAATAATTCGGTCGGGCGTTGGAGTTCGCCTCTAAACAACCGCTCCCCTTCAAGAGCAGATGACTCCTACAGGAAGGCTCTGTGGAGAATTGTCACCCTTGCTCATGCCGGCTTTCCGCAAAGGTCCTTGCTACTCCGGTGCGATTAGTCCCGGAAAGGAGTCCGAATGCACTCAATTTCAGATCTGACAATTGACCAGCGGACAGAGGAGGGCATAACCATCCTCGATCTGCATGGTCGACTGATGATAGGACAGTCGGAGACGGACCTCCGCGAATCTATAAGGGCACTCATCAGTTCGCGCATCAGCGAAGTGATACTGAACTTTCTCGACGTTCGAGAGCTTGACAACGATGGGATGGCCGCACTGAAGCTTTGTGACTCCCTGCTTCGAGGCGTCGGCGGCGCGATGCGGCTTATAAATCTAGACAATGTTCATCTGCCTGCTAGTCTGCTGACTGAGCTTTATGCATCTTTTGAGGTCTTCGAAGACGGGCAGGAAGCGATAAATAGCTTTTTCCCAAGTCGCGCGATTCAACGCATTGACATCCTCCGGCTTATCGAGGAGTTGAAGCAAGAGGATTCGGGCTAGGCAAGTCTGCCGGATACGACCAAACCCACGGTTTCCTTAATTTGCCCCCTGGAATGTTCTTATGACCCAGATCAAAAAGCTCCTTTTTCCGGTAGACGCCTCTGCGAGCTCTCGCGGCGCTGTCAAACATGTGCGCGTCTTCGCGGACCACTTCAAAGCTGAGACGATATTTCTCCACGCTGCCGGAACGCAGGAGACACAAGCGACTAAGCATGAGGTGAATGCCGCCAAGGCGAGGATCGCTGAATTGTTTGTTGACGACCTACCCGCTCTGAACGCGGAGATTATCTGCATGCCAGGCGATCCGGCCGAGTCGATCCGTGAATTAGCGCATTCCTGGAAGCCGGACCTGGTCATGATGCCCACCCGCGGACGCGGTGAATATCGGCGCCACTTGCTGGGATCTGTCACGGCAAAGGTGTTGTGCGATTTAGATTGTCCGGTATGGACGAGTGTCCATGCTGAGAATGCATTGGCCGCTGCCAAAATAGAGTACGGTCGGATCTTGTGTGCCCTCGATATGTTGGAACACAGCGACCATGTTCTGGCATGGGCCAAATGGCTTGCCGATGAATACGGCAGCAGCTTTGGGATCGTCCATGCTATGGCAACCGTGGACCCTTCGTTTAAGCCGGGGCACATCGACCCTGCGCTTGGGGATCCGAGTTCGGGATACGGCCTATATATGGCGGAACGCGCACAGCAGAGGATAGCGGTTTTGCAAGCAGAAGTTGGGTCGACGGGAGAAGTATTCATCGTCCCGGGCTCACCAATCGGCGTCGTTCCGGAGGTCGCGAGCCGCTTCAATGCTGATATGGCCGTCATAGGCCGACGTAGCGGTGGGGCGATTGCGCACGATGTATTCCATGATGTCTCGGCAATCCTGCGTAATATGCCCTGTCCCGTTATCAGCATTTGAAACTCATCTTTTTCAGTCGGATGGACGAGCCGGTACGCGAGCCGACCTTCCCGGCGCCCCGCGACCGTATCAGCCACTCCCCGACTCCGCCGACGGGGCTCACATTCCACCGATGGTATCCGGTCAACCTCGATCGTGCATGTGCCGACGCAGACGCAGAAGCGTCAGCAACGTATCGTCAGCTATGCGTTTGAGAGGAGGCTCCTCGCTACGCCAGGCAATCTGGTTTTCGATGAGCAACTCGCCCCAGGAATAGAGAGCCTCCAGACATTTTGTAGCCTCCTCTTTTAGGTACCAGGGCGAGTCGGGCAACACCCGCAGTATGCTGGCGACTGCGTTGGTCTTCTCAGTATCTGGAGCCAACAGGGTGGCGATTTTCGCTCCGTGGATCACCAACTCGGAGTCATCCTCTTCCAGGAGAAATCGAAGTTGCGGCCACAAGCCCGGCTCAATCCGAGAATTGGATAGAAGCTCCGCCGCGCTGCGCCTCCTGCGGCGGCTGGAGGGGACCTCTTGGTCCTCATTCATCCGCTTTCGGCGTACTGCAGAGACCAGGATTTCAATTTCTTCACCGCCAAAGCCGGCAAGTGCTTCTTCGGCCGCCGGCCGCGCGACATCGTCTTCCAGCGCGCGCTCCAGAATTGGAAGCGCTTCCTTTCGGCGAAATGCTCCCAGCGCTGTGACAATGCCGGGAAGAATCCGCTTGTGTGCGAGCTCGACCAGCAAATCGAAGACGTCGTCGGTTTTCCAGCGGGCTATCAGCCGGGCAGCCGTGTTCCGCACCGCCTCCTCGCCATGCTGCACTACGGGGTCCGGAATGCGCTCGTCGCGGCGGAGGTATTCCAGTAACACGTCTTTAGCTCCGAGTGTGCCCAACGCTTCCACTGCCCATTGGCGCGGCTGAAAAATTCCGCTGGGACGTCCTGAGAAAAGGAATTCCTTCAGCGGCTCGATTGCTGCGGCGCCAAAACCGACCAGTTCCATCCTCGCTTGTTCGCCCTCGACAAGCGAGTTGAGACGCTCGATTCGCAACTGGATCTCGGAGTTGGGATGCCACCCCGGCATTGATTCCGCGGCCGGCTTCCGCTCATCCATCGGGGCCTCCTAGTCTCCGCGTGCGGTAGCGTCGTCAAGCACCAACGCGGGCTCGGCAATCGCTTTTGGAATCGCGAGGAGCGCCACGGCGCCAGCGATTGTCAATGCTGCGGCATAGATGAAGCCGGATGCAGCCGATACATGGCTCCAAAGATATCCGACCAAGATGCTCGACAGGAGGTCGCCAACGGAATTCGCGGTCGCGAGGATACCGAACCCCACTCCTCGTTGCCGCGTGGGAAGCAGATCCGCTGCCAGAGCCCGCTCCATAGCATCCACGATCCCGATATAGATTCCGGCTAGTACGAACAGAGCAACCAGCGTCGTGAGACTTCGTCCGGCAATGAGGAATCCAATGCACATTAGACCGAACAACGCGTATCCGATGCCGAGAAGAGAGCGTTTGCTGAACCGATCTCCAAGCGCCCCTGCGGGGTAAGAAATGGCTGCGTAGACGACGTTGTGGAGGATATACAAGGAGATTCCCATCCGTTGAGCGGCCACGGCTCCGTGCGATGGTGTAAGGATCGCCACGGTTCGCAGTACCAGCAGGGTATGTGCAAAGTTTCCGAGGCCGAAGATGCTGACGGCCCCGACGTATCGCCGGAATCCATGGGGTAGCTGACGGATGGAGTGGAAAAGCGAGTGGTCGCCGGCGCGAGGGCGCGGCCGATCCTGGATGACGCATAAGGCAATATAGACGGTGATAGCGCCTGGGATGAAAGCGATGAAGAAAATGTTCTTTAGCGCTATGACTCCAACGAGCGAAAGAGCAATCAGCGGACCTATGATGGCCCCCAAAGTGTCCATCGCGCCTTCGAAACCGAACGCACGTCCGTGCGCCTCGGCGGCGACACTCTCGGCGAGCAAAGCGTCGCGAACAGGGCCACGGGCTCCTCTTCCCATCCAAGCAACCGCCCTGATCGCCAACATCTGCCACCAGGCTGTGACGAAACCGAACGCGCCCATCATCGCAGTCAGAAGGTAGCCAACGGCGAGAATCGGCTTGCGCTTTCCGATTCGATCGGAATAATACGACATCCACAGCTTCATCAGACTCGATGCTGCGTCTGAGAAGCCCTCGATTGTCCCCAGAGCGAGGGCGCCCGTCCCAAACGAAGCCAGGAACAGAGGGAGAACCGCAGTTGTGAGCTCATGACCCATGTCCGAAAACAGGCTGAGCATCCCGATCGCGAATACATTTCGCGTCAGCCATCTCGTTCCCGTCCGCTTTAGCATGCGGCGCCCCCCGAACTGAGAAAGGGGTTCTCCACCCCTATCTCAGTGAGCAGTGAGACCTGTAGCGTCCTTTTGTCTGGGAACATATTTCCCTAATCTGGGTGCCTAGCGAACCCGGGGCGAATGATTTGACGTACCTGATCGGCAAACCTGTAGCCGTAGTCGATACCGTCTGCCTCGAGCGGGATATACCAAAGCGTGCCGCTCTTGAGTCTGCAAAACAGACCAGTATTTCGGCCTGAGCAGTGGACGAAGACCTCTGTCAGGTTCTTTAGCGGCGCAAACCGGAGAATGGAGCCGTACGGCTCGCGGCACCCTCGATTCCTCTCGGTGATCCAAAGCAACCGCCTGGATGTAAGCGCCAGGTAGTCTCCAGCATTGCGATGTGGCGGACGCCCATCCAGGATGCGCGAGGGCGACATCTGAGTTCGGGAGAAAAAGCGCGTCAAGATTGTCTCTCGGGGACCAAGCGCATCGGCTTCGGCGTAACGAAACTTTGGATCGAGGTCGACCGCCGCTTCGACGTGCGAGGCCGGCAAAGAGTAATCCTCGGGCGCCCAGGCAGCCGTCAATCTACGCATCAGTTCGTCGACGGCGTACCTTTTTAATGTGTTGAAAGGGAACCTGTTCATTCGCCCGTTGGAAACGAGACCGATCCAACCCTGCAACAGAAAGTGCCCGTACTCCACGTACTGTAGATTCGACAGCGGGATAATCCGGGGCCGCGCGCCACGGGCCGCTATCGCCAGCACGTTTGGGTGCAAGAGAATCGCAGTCGGGGGATGAGGCGGCCGCCCCGGTTCGGTTTCGAACAACGGTAGAAACACCCCGAATGAGAACCTGACGAGATCTCCTGCCAATTGAAAGTCTCGCGGCAGATCGGCGGCGTTCCAGAGTGGGAAGACACTCGCAAAGCAACGCGAATCAACTGACCCGAAAATAATCGGCGGGAGGACTAGCCAGGTTGTCATCGCTCTGTTCCCGTCACGACCGGTGAAGCGTGGTCGGACTCGGCCTCCAACGGCGATCCGATTTCCTCCAATGTGGCGCGAATCGCAGGAGAATCTTCCGAGACTGAGCCCGAGATTCGGGAAAGGCGCGCTCGATGGGCGTCCGCATAATTGTTGAATCGCAATTGCAGCTCGCCCGCAATTCTTCTGCTCCATGCGTCCAGCATGCTGCCGTAGGTTCCAAACGATTCCTCAATTCGAGGACCCGCGAAGCTGACCAATTGCCCTTCGACTTTGCGCGATGCCAACCAGCCGCTAAACCCGATCGTCCACGGAAGCGTCACGTGCAGGTCGCCCGACCCGAGATCGATGCGAGGCATTTCCTTGACCACCGAGCCGAGTTCCTCGGCTGCCGACGCGCCGTCTTCTCCCAACAAATCCGAGACCTCTCGTATCGTGGTTGCGAGATCTCTCGCGAGCCCCTCCATCAGCGAACGAATCGTAGTCGCCTTTTCCGCAGCCATGGCGGTTGCCAGTTCGCTTAGTGATTCCCAGGTCACGGGCGTGGCGGAGTGGTTCGATCGCCACGTGTCGACAATGTGCACCGCGGCTTCGTGCAGAAAGGCCCGGCCGTACTCTCGAAGCGCTAGCGTCTGCCGAAACCACTGATCGCGAACTTCCTCGAACCGTCCGCTCACGCGACGCAACTGTGTCTCGGCTGCTTCGGCCTCGGGGAGCGGCTCAATGCGCCCACTCGACTGATGTGCGGCGCGATCGAGTCTTGCTATTAAGACTCCGGCCACGGCGTCTCGCAACGCCCCGATCTTTCTCCTTAGAGACTCCTGGGTTAGCTGTTGATGCTTTTCGTAGAGTGGGGCCAGTTCGTCGCTGAACCAACGGTCGAGAAGATCCGTAAAACCAGGCTGGACGCTCACGGCATGAACAGAAAGATCCAGCCGCAAGTTAGAGCGGATCTGCTGGGCAATGTAGTCTCTCGATCTGGCAATGTCATCTCTCGCCAGCAGATCGGCCTTGCTCAAGAGCACGACTGTGTGGATCGCCGCCTCATTGAGCGCTTGTAGTGTGGACAAGTCCTCGGCAGTCAGAGTTGAGCCAGCGTCGATCAGGACGACACCGAGGTCGCAGCGAGGCAGGTACGCAAGAGTTTCGGCCGCGCCAGCACTGGCCAAAGATCCCAGCCCCGGAGTGTCGACCAACACGACGCCGTCTCTCAATTTATCGGACGGATACTCGACTACAAGACGTTCGACCCTCTTTTTGTTGGCTGGATTCTGCTGCTCGGTTACGAACTCCGCGATGCGGTCGAGTTCAAAAGCCTGGGGACTCTGGCCTGCAACTGTCACTAGAATTCTGGGAGATGCGCCAAAGACCATACGGGTTGGAACGGCCGTGATCGGGTTCACTCCGACGGGCAATACATTCGCACCCACAATGTGGTTCAGCAGGGACGACTTGCCGGAACTCACACGCCCGAAGAGAGCAATCTCGAAACTCTTCGATTCCAGACGGTCGAGGATGGCTGAGAGCCGCCCTCGATAATCGACGAGGCCGTGCTGAGTAATGGCGCGCTCCAGCTTCCGGAGGAGTTGAACTTCATCTCCCGTCTGGGTGAGCCGCCGTAGACGTTCCGCAGGATCCTGATCGACACCTTGGGAAAGGAAGCCGTTCAGCTGGTCCAGCATAGCCTTGATTTCGGTCACCAGTCCGTTCAACTCCGGCACAACTTCCGGCGGGACTTCACCGTATCCGCGCATCTTGTCCGCCGTGCATTCCTCGAAGGCGATCCCGGCAAAGATCAAGGTGACCTTGACGGAGTGAGCAGTACGAAACTGAGGGTCGGGGATTGGGATGTTCTGGCTTTTCAGCGATGCAAGAATCTGAGACCGGATTCGGGCGATGTAGTCTTCGATTACGCGGGTCTGGGCGGGCGCGAGCGAGCCGCTGTATTTTGGAAAAACCGACTTCGACTGCGAGGAATGCAGTATCCCCTCAATTTCCGAGAGGAGTTTGTCGGCGTACTGACAACTCGAAAGCAAATGCTGTTTTTGAGGCCCGTTCAGGCCGCCATCGCTCGCCATATACCACCCTCAACCGCCCGTTACCAAACGTTTGGGAATCCCAAAGAGCCGGCCGTTCGGCCGACTCCGGCTCCACCAGGAGTCATCTTCCCCGGCGATTCCGGGGGATATTATTTGGCGAACTCCAACGCCCCGTCGCCCTAACACGGCGACC
>Ga0335073_10004443_pt1 | contig 19615 bp, 15 predicted proteins | sample Lox_Sample_22_FD_207093 | JGI IMG/M metagenome (GOLD analysis project Ga0335073, IMG submission 207093) | Soil microbial communities from Loxahatchee National Wildlife Refuge, Florida, United States - Lox_Sample_2.2 | ecosystem: Environmental > Terrestrial > Soil > Wetlands | place: USA...
CAGGTACTCGTGCAGGTCGCGCCGGGGATTTGGTTGAAGAGCGGGAGCAGGCGGAAGAACGAATCCGGTTTGCGGCGGCAAACTCGACGGCAGCACGGGTCGCGAGACCAGGTGCCCGAAGAGCAGGAATATGGGATAAATCAGCATGACTGCGATCCACATCCCGACAAGCACTCCGAAGCCGGTAAGTGCCACGTTCCTGGCATTCGCGTCGCGGTGTTCGTACCGTGTAGTGGGATCGATCGGATCGACGAGATCGTCACGATTACTCGGTGACATGCACCAGCGCCTCCTCGAGTTGCGGATCGTTTGCCGGTAGCAGCGGTCGCTTCGGCAACTCGCCGAAAAATGCCCACAACCAGATGCCGCCGAGCCCCAGCGGCAACGTGAATGTCATCCAGCTCACGGTGAATCCCGCCTTGTGATATCCCGGGATCGTCATCCAGATCAGATCCCAGAACTGCATCACCAGCACAACCACCGAGACCCCGCTCAAAATTGGAGCGTGGCGTTTCACCGGCACCGACAGCAGAAGCAGAAAGGGCACGAAAAACTGGACCACGATCAAGGCCACGCCCAGCCAGCCCCAGGATGTCTGGAAGCGAGGCAGATAATACGAGATTTCGTGCGGCAGATCGCCCGCCCAGATGATCACCAGTTGCGAGAATGTGAAGTACGCCCAAACCATCACCATCATCAGCAGCAGTTTTCCCAGGTCGTGGAAGTGCGATGGACGCAGCGCGCCCGACATCGGTTCGCGCCGGCTCAAAAGCCACATGGCGAGGATGACGAACGCCATCCCCGTGAGCGCCTCGCCCGCCACGAAAAGAAAACCCCAGATTGTCGAAAAGAACGGGGTTTGCAGTGATTCCGCCCAATCGACCGCCGCGAAAGTGATGGTAAAGACGTAGAGGATCAACCCTCCTGCGCTCAGTTGCCCCAGCAGGCGCCTCCGGCCCGGCACTCCGCAGTCCTCTTCTGAAGACCAGCGGTTCAGAAAATACATCAGCGTGTTCCACACGGCAAAATAGACGAGCGCGCGGACGACCACCAGCGGCGAGTTCATGTAATGGCTGCGATGCAGTAGCACCGGATTCGCGTGGACCCGCTCGGGATGAGACCAGTCGTAAAGGTACGGAAAGCCGAAGATCAACGGTATGAAGAAAACCGTCAGCAGGGGCAGCGTCCGCGTAGCCGCTTCGAGGGTGCGGCGTATCATCACCCCCCACGCTCCTCCGCTGAGGTATTGCAGCATTAGAAAAGCCATGGAGCCCAGCGCGAACGCCAGCCAATACAGAAAGCCCACCAGGTACCCGTGGAAGAAATCGCCGGGATTAAAGAACGCACCCACAATTGAGGCCGCCACCAGCACGATGCCGGCGATCAGTACCGGGGAGCGCCACCGCCGCAAAGTTTCTTCGAGATTGGCGGAGGGAAGATACGGCGTCATTTCGTCTTCCCCAGTGCCGCCTGCTGGTCCGCCGGCACGTCCTGAAGCGTAGCGTCCCGGCTCAGTTCCAGCGCGCGGACGTAAGCCACAACCGCCCAACGGTCGCGAACCGATAGCTCGTCGCGATAATCCGGCATGGCGCCATACCCGTTGGCGACGACCCCGTAAAGGTACCCGGGCGGGGCATGGCGCACCCGCTCGCTGTGGAGGTCTGCCGGTTGAATAAACCCGCGTTTGGCGATCATGCCATTGCCATCGCCAACCAGGCCGTGGCAGGGAGTGCAATAAATGTCGAATCGCTCGTGGCCGCGCTCGAGCAAGGCTCGATCCACCGGAATGGGAATGCTGGCTACGAAAACTCCCTTCGTGGTTCCCTGCTCGATAGCGTCGCCCTGGTCGGTGCCGTCGAATGTGAGGGTGTTCGCCGGAATGGGCCGCGCCGATCGCCCGTCCGCAAAAAAAGTGCTCGCGTCGAGCGGACGATATTTGGCTTGCTGCCACATGTCATGCCGGCATCCTGCGCAGAACCAGGGGAGTAAAACCAAGAGGACGATTGCGCCGGCAAAATGCCTGCCACTATTCATCGTCCACCTCCCAAACGCTGAGAGGCTCGAAGGAATAAAGCAGCCTCGTCACATCTGCCTCGTGGTACACCGGATCGCGCGTTTCGACGCAGAGAAAGAAGCCGTCGTCGCTGGTGCGCTCAAACGTGGGGACGCGAAACACCGGATGGTAGAGCCAGGGAAAACCTGCGAAGAACAGCACCCCGAAAAATGCCGCGGATGCCGCGAAGAGCACCGTTAGTTCGAACATGATCGGCACCCACATGGGCCAGCTATTGAGCGGCTTTCCGCCGATATTCAGCGGATAGTGGATTGCCGCAATCCACCATTGCAGGAGAAACGCGGTAATCGTGCCGCACGCGCCGGAGAGCAGCACCACCAGCGGCAGTCGGTCCGTCATGGGGACGATTTCGTCGAGTTCCCGTATGGGATACGGCGTGTACGCTTCGAATCGCGTGTAGCCGCACTCGCGAACCGCGCGCGCGGCATCCACCAGATGCTCGGGGTCGTCGAATTCGGCCACTAATCCGTAAGTGCGCGATCCATCCATTACTTCTCCGACCCGCCGCCTGGGCTTGAAAACGGCAGTAACTCGCGGATTTCATACATTGAGATCATGGGAAAGAACCGTATGAACAACAGGAACAGTACCGTGAACAGACCCATCGAGCCATAAAGGATTATGTTGTCCCACGTGGTTGCGGAATAGAGAAACCAGGAGGACGGCAGGAAATCCCGATTCAGGCTGCTGACGATGAGCATGTACCGCTCCAGCCACATGCCCACCAGCACGTCGATCGATATGAGAAAGAGAATCACCGGCGTGGTCCGGTTGCGCTTCCACCAAAGAAGTTGGGGAATGGCTACGTTGCAGGTCAGCACCGCCCAGTACGACCAGGCAAACGGGCCGACAGCGCGATTATGCACGATCGCCATCTCAAACGTGTCGTTGCTGTACCAGGAAGTGAACGGCTCGAAAGCATAGGTGTAGGCAAGGACAAGGCCGGTAGCGAGCATGAGCTTGCCGCAATTCTCCAGATGGCGGATGGTGACCAGGTTTTCCAGGTGATAGACCTTGCGAAGCGGAATGGCCAGGACCAGCACCATGGCAAAGCCCGAAAAAATCGCTCCCGAGACGAAATATGGCGGGAAAATCGTGGAGTGCCAACCCGGTAGAATCGCGATCGTGAAATCGAAACTCACCACCGTATGGACGGAAAGCACCAGCGGGGTGGCGAGGCCCGCCAGCAGCTTCGACGCCGTCTTGTGCCACCGCCAATGGCGCGACGCACCGCGCCATCCCAGCGCCAGAATGCCGTATACCGTGTATTCCAACTTTGTAGTGGCGCGGTCCCGCACTGAGGCAAGATCCGGGATCATGCCTAAGTACCAGAACAGCAGCGATACCGTGGCATAAGTAGAAACCGCAAAGACGTCCCACACCAGCGGGCTGCGGAACTGCGATTGCACGGTCATGGTGTTCGGGTACGGTAGAATCCAGAACGCCACCCAGGGACGGCCAAGGTGAAAGACTGGGAACAGGCCGGCGCAAGCGACGGCGAACAGCGTCATGGCCTCGGCAAAGCGATTGATGGAATTCCGCCAGGTTTGATTCAGCAGCAACAATATCGCTGAAATCAATGTGCCCGCGTGGCCGATTCCGATCCACCAGACGAAGTTGGTAATGGGAAACGCCCACGCCACCGGAATGTTGTTGCCGAAGATCCCGACACCGGTGCTGATCAACGCCACTACACCAACCAGAAACGCAAGCACTACCGTCAGGGCGACAGCGAAGCTCCAGAACCAGAACGGTGGCACGTCGGGCGAAATTACGATCGAGGTAATCTGCTCCGTGACGCTGTGAAACGTAGATCCAGGCCCGACGATCGTCACTCCCGATCCCGCTTCGGGCGGGCGCGCCGCTGTTCTTTGTTTCTCGTCAATCCTCATGCGCTCGGGCATCCTTCCAAGCGGGACTCGGATTGCGCAACTCCGCCAGGTAAGTGGTGTGGGGGCGTGTGTTGAGGTCGGCCAGCAGCGGATAATCCAGTTTTTCCTTCTTCAGCCGCGCCACGTGGTTCGCCGCCTGATTCATGTCGCCGAAAATAATCGCTTGCGTCGGGCAAACCTGCTGGCACGCGGTCTGGATTTCTCCGTCGCGAATGGTGCGGTTTTCGTCGATGGAGCGGATTTCCGCCTCACGAATCCGCTGTACACAATAAGAACATTTCTCCATCACGCCGCGGCTGCGGACCGTGACATCCGGATTTCGCTGCATCTTGAGCTGGTCGGTAATCCAGTCGTTGAACAGCAGGAAATTGAAATGCCGCACTTTATAAGGGCAGTTATTCGAGCAGTAGCGAGTGCCGATGCAGCGGTTGTAAGTCATTTCATTCAAACCGTCCGGACTGTGGGTAGTGGCGGCGACCGGGCACACGTACTCGCATGGCGCGTCTTCGCAGTGCATGCACGGCACCGGCTGATAGCGCATCTGTGGGTCTTCCGCGGTGCCATGGTTGTAGACATCCACGCGCAGCCAGTGCATTTCTCGATTGCGTAACTGCTGTTCTTTGCCGACGACCGGAATGTTGTTCTCCGATTGGCAGGCGATTACGCAGGCCATGCAATCGACGCAGGCCGTGAGATCGATCGACATCCCCCAGGAGTAGCCGGTGTAAGCCCAAGGCTTATAGAGCGTCTCCCTCTTCTCGGGAATTTCCAACTGCTTCCGGACGAAATCCGGATCCGATTGATAAGCAGACACCGGCTCGCAGATAGCCAGCGGACGTCCTTCCATGTCATAAATGGTTTGCGTGGCAGCCAGTGGATACTTGCCTCCGGCGGAACGGAGTTGCGCGCCGGTTGCGATCCAGAAGGCATCGCATGTGCGCAGTGGATAGACGTCAAATCCCACTCCATTGCCCACTTTGCCGGCCTTCGTGCGGCCGTAGCCCAAATGGACGATTGCCGTATTGTCCGCCTGGCCGTCTGAAATCCAGATCGGACCTCGCACCGTTTGGCCGCCCTGACTCAGTTCGGCCAGGTGCCCCGATTCGAGGCCAAACTGCTTCGCGGTCCTGGGGCTGAGATGAATGACATTGTCCCAGACCAGCTTGGTGATGGGTTTCGGTAACTCCTGAAGCCACGGATTATTGGCATAGCGCCCGTCCAACAGGTAAGGATCCGGCCGAAAGAGAAGGTCCACCCCGTTTGCCGTAGCGCCGTTTCCAGGAGCCGTTGCGGGCGCTGCGGGCTTCCCGACTGTAATGGGCGTGAGCGCCGACCCCGCGACTACACCGGCCCGCACCGAGGAGCGCCACCAGCTTTCGAAATCGGCCGCCTTTGAATTCGTGGTCCAGTATGACCTCACAATCTCGTATGCCGCCCGCGGACTCTCGGTCAGGAATGCGTCCAGGATTTCCAGATCCGAGCGGCCGTTATACAGCGGGTCGAGCAGCGGCTGTAGGATGGTTACCGTTCCGTCGAATGCCCGGGCATCGCTCCAGTCCTCCAGGAAGTGCTTGCGCGGCACTACCCAGTGAGCCAGCAGTGCCGTCTCGTTCATATGAAGCGAGACGTGAATGGTCCGTGCCACCTTCGATAGAGCCTCGCGAAACGGAATATCGTGCGGGGCATTGTAAATGGGATTTCCGCCCAGCATCAGCAATATGACTACGCGGCCGGCCATCATCTCCTGTGTCAGTTCGCGCAGGGATGCGACTTGATTTCCAGGCGATAACTCGACGGGTTCGGTGTACACCACAGTGCTGCCGGCATTTCCCAGCTCGGCATTCATGGCGTGCGCCAGGGCATGCACGGCGGGCGGCTGGCAATCGCCGGGAATGATCGCGCTGGCGCCGTGATGCGCTTGCAGATCGGCAGCCAGCGCCGAAATCGTCGCGGCGTGAGGACCCGGCGCGGGCCCATTCGCCCCGCCGGTCAGCGCAGCGGAGAGTTCGCGGGCAAAAGCTTCGATGTCGCGATAGCGCATGCCCAGCCGGTGGTCGGCTTTCCCGCCGGTCGGTGTCATCTCGCTTTCCACCGCGTACAGGCGGTTCATCGACGTATTGGCGCCGCGCACGCGGCGGCGATCGGCAAAGTCCCGTGCATAACGCGTGCTTCCCACCCCGGAAGCCAGGAAATTGGAATCGAGAGAAAGAATTACGTCCGCGCGATCCAGCCGGTAATAAGTGTTGAGGGGGCGCCCGAACGCCGCCTGCGCCGCATCCCGGGCGGAATGCGCTCCGGCGGGATCGAATTGACACCAGCGCGCCTTGGGAAATGCGCTTGTAAGAGCCGTCATCTGCGCCCCGTATGAGGGCGATGTGACCGTCTCCGTCAAAATGACAAGCCCGTCCCCGCCGTTCGCGCGGAGGGGATTCAGCGCTTGGTTGAGCGCCAGTTGGAACGCCTCCCAATCGCGGGTTTCCCCGTTTTCAGTAATCTGCGCGGCGCGATCGGGATCGTAAAGATCGAGCACGCAGGATTGTCCGTGTACGTTGGTGGCGCCAAGGCTGGCCGGGTGCTTGGGATTGCCTTCCACCTTGGTGGGCCTGCCCAGATGGCTTTCCACGACGATCCCCTCGGCGTAGCCGTTCACCAGCGAAGCGGTCGCGTAATAAGAGGGACGTCCCGGCAGAGCCTGTTCCGGCGGCTCGACATAGGGCATGATGAATTCGGTTGGTTGGCGCGTGCAGCCGGCAAGCGCGGCCATGGCGATCGTGGCGCCCGATACCTCCAGAAATCGCCGGCGCGTGGCTTCCAGATCTTCCGTCTCGGCCGCGCCGGCAAGCGACTCCACGGGCACGAAACTTTCATCGTGATGATTCATCGGTGGCATGTGCTGCAATTAGTCAGGCTGCGGATTCCGTACTCCTTCACGAGCTGCGCTCCCAACACGTCCTGGTTGGGAGGCTGTCGATAATCCATATTGAAAACCTCGTTTCGCGGACGCACATTCTTTTCCGGATGGCGGTGACAGTCCAGGCACCACTCCATCGTCAGGGGCTGTGCCTGGTAAGTAAGGGGCATGCGGTCGACGCGGCCATGACAACTCGTGCAGCCGATGCCCTGATGAATGTGGACGCTGTGGTCGAAATAGACAAACTCCGGCAGGTCGTTGACGCGCGTCCACTGGATCGACTTACCGGACCGGTAACTTTCCCGCACAGGCTCAAGCGCCGGAGCCACCGCCCACATCTGCGAGTGGCAGTTCATGCAGACCTTTGTAGGCGGGATGCCGGCGAACTCCGATGTCTCCACGGTCTGGTGGCAATACCGGCAATCCAAGCCGAGTCCGCCGGCGTGGTGTTCGTGGCTGAATGGCACGGGCTGTTCGCGCGGGACGCTCTGGCGTGTCTCATAGGGCGATCGATCGATCTCGTAGGCGCCCCAGACCGCAAACCCCGACAGCACAGCTCCCGAAAAGAGCACCAGCCGCACAACCGTGTTCGCCCAGGGCGGAAAGTACCGTGCCATGGCAATTCCTGAGATTCGAGACCTGTAACTAGTCGCGAAGGGAGGCTTGCATGTAGAAATAGACCCCCACTAATAGGGCGACTGTAAGCAGAAGAAGAGCTCCTGCTATACCTACTACATACGATTTCGGAAACCGCACCCTCTCATACTAGTGTGGGGCCTAAGCCGGTTCTGGACGGTTGCGCACTCATAGTTACAGAGTTGTATCCTTCAGCCTGTTGAACCTGTCCAGACCTGCAGTAAGCGAGACGGATCGGTAAATTTGAATACCGCAAAAGCGCGATACCGGGCGCAGATCGGACATATCGGACCTGCCCCGGCCCTCCACTGTGGCACCTTGGGAGTTTCGTCCGGCCGCTTTTCAACGATATTACAGCTCGCCCATTGCGGCCTCTACTGACCCGACCGCGAGGATTGAAGCCTTCCGTCGGTGCGAAGCGCCAGCGGATTGGTCAAGGACTGGTGGCACCCTGTGCTTGTGGTGGCGACCCGATAATCGCGTCGCCGGGAATTTGCCGGATCGGTTCTGTCTGCCGGAAGCGCGGCCGCAGCCCCCTGCCGCCGCACCGGGCTGGAACCCCGGGCAGCGACAAAGCATTGCGCAAGTTGGAAACCACTGCGAGCCGAACTAGCGGGAAGCGGCCCGTCTCGCCATCATTTTCTGGTAGGCGCCACGAAGCGCAGCCATCGCTTCCGGGGCGAGCTGGGCGGCCTGCCGGCTGCCTCCAAATTGGCGGCACAACTCCCTGCTGCGTTTCAAGCTCTGGACGAATTCGACGCATTCCGGACAGTCCTGCAGATGGTTCTCGAGTTGTTCGCAACTCGCCGGCTCCAGTTCGTGGTCCAGGTACTCCGACAAGAGTTCAAAAATGTGCGCGCAATCGTCATGCTTCATGCGGCTTGCCCTCCCTTTCTGGACCGGAGGTACCGGTCCAGGTGCTGACGCAGCGCCAATCTGCCGCGATGCAGCCGGGTCTTGACTGCATCGGTGCCGATCTCGAGAATCTCCGCGGTCTCCTCCGTACTCAACTCTTCGACGTCACGCAACAGGACCACGCTGCGGTAAGTTTCCGGCAATCGTTGGATCGCTTTTGCCATTGCATCCCGCAGTTCGGCATCGAGAAGCAGGTCGTCCGGCAGGGACGACCAATCGGCGATGTCGATTCGACCGCCTTCGCCGTCCCCGAGCCTGGCAGGCTTCAGGTCGTCGAGCGACAGTTCCGCTTTCGGAGCGAAAATGCTCTTTCGCCGCTTCATGAAACACTCGTTCTTCGCGATGCGAAAAACCCATGATCTCAAGCGGTTCGGATCGCGAAGCTGGTCGATGCTCTCGAATACCTTGAGAAGGGTCTCCTGGGCGACTTCTTCCGCGTCTTCGCGTTGTCCGCACATCAAAAAACTGTATTGGGAAAGCCGCGCGTGAAACGCCTTGACGAATTCCGTGAAGGCCGCTTCGTCGCCAGTGAACAGGTCCGCTGCAATCTGGGCGTCGGACTTCATCTCGTGGGGCACGCTAAGATCGTACGCAATTTTTGATCTCTCTGTCGAGCGCCTTGCCGCCTCGTCGATGCAAGATCGGGAATTCTCCCTCGCGGCGGGCACACCAGTACTCAGGCGCCCCATCCTTTTGCAGCCGGCGTATTGGTGAAATCCGGTTGCCAGGCGGACGCACGGACGAAGCGGCGAAAACGCGGGACAGCATCCACGATACCGGCCGGCATTGCGCTGGTGTTTGGAACGCAACCAGAATCGCAAATGCCGGCGAGCCGCGTGCGCCGTCAAACTCACGGGAGTGTGAAACCGCAGAATTGCAGGAATTCCTTCATGGCGGCGTCGATGTACTTTTCCCGGTGAATAACCAGAGTGATCTGGCGCCGCAGATTCAACCCCCGTACGAAGACCCTCCGGAGCTGCCCGGCTTTCAATTCCGGCTCAATGGCCGATTGCGAAAGGCAGCCCAGCCCGGCGCCCGCCATCACAGCGCGCTTCACCGCACCGATTCCTCCCAGTTCCACCGGCGCGTGCGCCAACTCGCACGCTCCTTTGATGGCTTCTTCGAAAACCGACCGCGTGCCTGACCCTGGCTCGCGCAACACCCACCGCGAGCCGGCGAGCGCGGATGCCGGAACCCGGCGCCCCGCGAGCGGGTGCTTTGCCGCCGCGAAAATCACCAGCCGGTCTTCGCGCCAGGGAATTGCGTACAGGTCCGGATGGCGCGACAGCCCCTCGATCCATCCCGCATCGCTCTCGAACTGCTGAACCGATCGAACCACTTGGTTCGTATTTCCAATCGCCACCTGAAACCGTGCATCTGGGTGACGCCGCGTGAACCGCGCAATCAGCGGGGGCAGCATATAATTCCCAACCGTGAGACTGGCAAACAGCTTGGCGCTGAGATGCGGCCTGGCGGCTCCGGCTTCGATTTCGCGGACCTGGTCTAATACTCTGACGGCCGCCGGCAATACTTCGCGCCCGGCGGCGTTTACGGAAATTCGCCGCCCGTGCCGGTCGAACAGCCGCCGCCGGAGTTGGTTCTCCAGTTCCGCCAGCGCCTGGCTCATGGCAGCTTGCGAAAGTCCGATCTGCCGCGCCGCGCCCGTGATGGTGCCGTTCTGACAGATGGCCCGAAAGATCTCCAATTGCCGGATCGTGATCTGCATTTCCGTATTCTAAATTGATTTTATCGAATGGATATATTGAGATTATCCGTTTGGATTATATGCGCCCTGCCGGTAACCTTAGGACGAATGTCATTCTCGAGACCTTCCGGGGCGTTTCTGGCGGGATGCGGCTTGTCCCTTTCGGCGGCATTGCTGGCATGGGCCGCGTCGTCCCTTCCATGGGACAGAAAGCTCCAACTCAGTCCGCTCACCCTGGCCATCTTAGCCGGCATGGCCGTCGGCAACCTGGTACCGAAGAGATTCCTGCAAGACCTTCACCCCGGCCTGCGCTTCTGTCAGCAGTCCCTGTTGCGGCTTGGCATTGTGTTGTACGGCATCAGATTGACGGTGGGCGATTTGTGGCGGCTCGGGCCGCGCGCGCTGTTCCTGGATTTGATCGTGATCAGCACGGTCCTGATGGCCGGATACTGGCTTGGCACACGAATTTTTGGTCTGGATCGCGACACCGCCTTACTGGTAAGCGCCGGCAGCGGTATCTGCGGCGCCGCGGCGGTATTAGCTACCGATCGGGTAATCGAATGCGAGTCTCACAAGGTGAGTGTCGCCGTGGGTACGGTGGTGATGTTTGGGACCATCGCCATGTTCCTTTACCCATCGCTTTATCCGTTCAGTGGTCTCAGCGAGCGCCAGTTTGGCGTTTACGCCGGCGCCACCGTGCATGAGGTCGCTCAGGCCCTCGCAGCCGGCCGCGCGGTCAGCCAGGCAGCCAGCGACACCGCGGTCGTCACTAAGATGCTGCGCGTTCTCATGCTGGCCCCCGTACTGCTCATCATCAGCCGTCATCGCAGCCGTAGCGGCCGCAGTTCGACTTCGAAAGTAAAATTCCCCTGGTTTGTTTTCTGGTTCGGTATGGTCATACTGGCGCAGTCCTTCGTTTCCCTGGCGCCGCCCGCGCGGACTGGTCTGATCAACCTGGACACCGTAATATTGTCGAGCGCCATGTTTGCTCTGGGCGTGGCTACCCGGTGGCAGCAGATGAAAGAGGCGGGCCGCAAGCCGCTTCTGCTGGCTTTCGTCATCTTCGTTGGTTTGGTATGCGGCGGTTGGACGATCACGCGCCTGTTGGTCTAGTGCCGCGAACGCACGATCAATTGCCCCGCGGTCGGGTGCCCGTTCTTTGAGCGCGCCGCCCTCTTGGCATCGCCGTCAGGATTTCACGCCAAACCGCAAAGGCGCCAGGCAAACACACACTAATTCTCTCTCCGTCTGACCGCCCAGGCGCCACTCGGCTCCCGAAACTCAAATCAATCTTCCGGTGCCGCAACCGCCGGACCAATTCCATTCGTCTCGAAAAATTGCCCATCCAAGGCACGAAAAGTTGCCCGCGTCAGGTCCCCGGAGACTCCGGAAGGCGCGCATATAAGCGGTCACGGATTGCACTTTTGCTGATTCAAAAGGAGAAAGCGATAAACCCACCGCTTAACTTAAGCGGTGGACCGGGATCGGGTTGACGGCCCCGCCCTGTCAGCCCGGAAACATCGCCAACATGCCCGGCTTCACCGCGGACCAGAAGGTGAAGCGATTTTCGCCGCGCCGCGAAAGCGCCCGAGTTGGTCGGGTTCGATGCTCTTGAGACCGAATTCCCTTTTCAGGGCGATCGCGCGATTGCGCACTAAGTTGAACCGGGAACCGGTTCCCGCTCCGATCGACCACCCAAGCGGCAACCGTGTCGAATTGACGAAGATGCCCGCGAGTTCCCCGTGGGCCGGATATTTCCGGCGGCAGCCTTATCTTATATTCGAAGTGGAGTTCAAGAACTACCGGCACTTTGAGGCCGCTACCGGCATCCCGTTCACGGAGTAGCACTGAGTGGCGTTGTGATCGCTGGAAGGACTTGCTAGAATTAGGGATAGCGTGTTTAGGCGGGGCTCGGAGACCTGGCAGGATGCTTACGTGCAGACCGCGTGGTGTGGGCCCGGTACAGGTCACGGGCAACAGTTCCGAAAGCATCTGATCGAAGCCCGTAACCACCATCAAAACATTTAGGTTGTCAGGTATGTTCCGAGGTGACAGAGTCGGCGGAGATATTCCAGTGCTGGAAACGCCGGGCGAATCTCCGTCTCCGCCAGCCCGGAAGCTCGATTTGAAGGCTTACTTGATGCGGGAGCCGGTGATGATCACCGTGCTTTCCACTGTCGCCATAATTTGCTTTTCCGCGGTGAGCTGGCTTTCGAGCATGTATCATGCGCAACAGAAATCGCTGGGGGCCGAATGGTTCAATCGCGGCTCGGCGGATCTCGCGCAACGCCGCTATAAACTGGCGGTGAGCGAATTTCGAACCGCGCTCCTCTATTCCCGGGGCGACTACACATACCAATTGAATCTCGCCGAGGCGCTGGTCGGGCAACAACGGATCGAAGAAGCGGAAGCGTACTTGGCGAACCTCTGGGATCGCCAACCCGAGAACGGCCTGGTGAATCTGGAGCTTGCCCGCATCGCCGCGCAAAAGGGGCAACCCGACCGCGCACTCCGGTACTATCACAACGCCATCTACGCGACCTGGCCCGCCGACCACGAACAGGCGAGGCGGCAAACGCGCCTGGAGTTGATCTCCTATTTGTTGAAGATCCACCAGAAGGAGCAGGCGCAATCGGAACTGATCGCGCTAGCCGCCAATTTGGGCGACGATGCCGACCAGCAGGCTATGGTCGGGAACCTTTTTATCCAAGCCGGGGACGATAGGGATGCTCTCGCCGCATATCGCGTGAGCCTGAAAACCTCCCCGGATAATGCGGCGGCGTTGTCGGGAGCGGGACGCGCAGCCTTCGAGTTGGGACAGTATCGCCTGGCTAAACAATATCTGGAATCGGCGCGGGCCGCCGACCCCAATGACGCGGAAATCGCCGCGCGCCTCGAAACCGCCAGCCTGGTGATGCAGTTGGACCCCTTCCGGCGGCGGATCTCGGTCGCGGAACGCGACCGGATCGTCATGGACACTTTTGCATCGGCGAGCCAGCGGCTCGCATCCTGCCCGGCGATCGATACCACCAACGATCCGGCGCAGCCGTCTCTCTCCGAAACCTTGACCAAGATGAAGCCCCAGATCACGGAACGCAACCTCCAGCGGGATCCGGACCTGGTGGAGCATGCCATGGAACTGGTGTTCAACATTGAGAACCTGAGTAGCGCCGCGTGCGGCAACGGCACCCCAACGGACCGTGCGCTGGTTCTGATTTCGAGGCTGCATGAAGGAAATTGAGGTGGACGCACAATCAAGATCGGGGCCCGGGATTCTTTTGGGAGGTACTCGGCCCGAAACCACGGCGGCGGTGCCGGGAGTTCCGCAGTCGCTCCGGCACTCCCTGTTTCGAGAAGAGCGTTTCTTTCTGATTTTATCGGTGTTCATCGGCATTTTTTCCGGACTGGCGGTGGTCTGTTTCCGCTTTGCGATCGACTGGTGCCGGATGATGACACTGGGTTCCGGCGTAGTTTCCCCCCTGCGGCTGATTCTGGCGCCGGCGCTCGCCGGCCTCGTAATCTCGGCCCTGGTCATTCACGTCTTCCCCCGGGCTCGCGGGAGCGGCGTGAATCAAACCAAAGCGGCGCTGTACATCTATAACGGCTATATTCCGATTCGCACCGCGCTCGGCAAATTCGTCACCGCCGCTTTGGCGATCGGGTCGGGCCATTCGCTGGGGCCGGAAGATCCTTCGCTGCAAATCGGCGCCAGTCTGGCTTCGGCCTTGGGGCGGCGCGTAAACCTGTCGCGGGACCGCATGCGGTTAATCGCGCCCGTGGGCGCCGCTGCCGGCCTCGCCGCTGCTTTTAACGCACCGATTTCGGCCGTTCTTTTCGTCATCGAAGAGGTCATCGGACGTTGGACCGCGGGAATCCTGGGATCGGTCGTGCTTTCCGCCGTCTCCAGCGTCGTGGTGATGCGCTGGTTCCTTGGTTCGGAACCCTTGTTCCGGATTCCGGTGGTACAACTGGAGCACCCTACCGAACTTATTGCCTATTGCGCATTGGGATTGGTCGGCGGCCTCTTGTCCGTGGCTTTTGCCCTGGGGACTACCGTGTTTCGTGAGAAATGTATGGCTTGGCCTGGCTGGACCCGGTACTTCCAATCCGCCGTGGCCGGACTGCTCATTGGTCTCATCGCAATCCTGGGTGCGCCGCAGGTCATGGGAGCAGGTTACGAGTACATGGACGAAGCCATGCATGGACAGTTCACCTGGCAGTTCCTGGCCATCCTCGCCGGACTCAAGATTGTGGCCACGATGCTCTCTTTCGTCAGCGGAACTCCCGGAGGCATGTTTGCCCCCACCCTGTTCATCGGCGCGATGCTGGGAGCGGCGGTCGGTGGCGCGGAGCACGCGGTTCTGCCGCATCTTTCGGTCTCCATCGGAACGTACGCGCTGGTGGGCATGGGCGTGCTGTTCGCGGGATTCCTGCGAGCGCCTATGACTTCGGTCTTCATGGTCCTCGAAGTGAGCGGAAATTATTCCATCATCTTGCCGGTGATTGTTGCCAACACCATTGCCTACGTGATCTCGCGCACGCTTCAGCCCACTCCGATTTTCGACGTGCTGACGCGCCACGACGGAGTCGATCTGCCGTCAATGGAAGAGCAGCGTGAAGAAGACGTATTGCGCGTGGAAGATGCCATGCGGCCGCCTGGGAGCTGGGTTTTGGATGGCGAGGAGAAGGTCGGCCGGGTATTTCAACGTCTGAGCAAGGAATCTCCGGAAGTGATGCTGGTACGGATCAGACCGGTGGGATGGGCCACGGTGAGCAAGCACGACATCGAGCAGATGGCCAAGGATGGCAAGGGCAGCGTGTCCTTGAATTCCGCCCTTCCCAACCATCGAACCCCGTGGCTGCACCCCGATCATCCTTTGGAGACAGCTTTGCGTTATGTGCACCGGTGGAAACTGGTGCCCGTGGTCAGCCGCGCCGATTTCGGCAAGCTGGAAGGCGTGATTTCCCAGAACCACGTTCTGGAGAGATATCGCAAACTCGGCGAGGTCGAAAGCCTCCACATGCCGGCGCCGCTGTCCCAAACCAGCCCCAGCCTGACGTAGCGGCAAACGCCGGCCGGCCGATGCAGGCAGCATCGGTTCTTCCCACGCGGCAATTGCGAGTGCTCTCCGGAAACTGTCCGGAGGCAGCGCTCCTTCGCAGTCGCGCCTCATAACGCCCGGAGGGCAGGGCTTCGGCCTGCTCGGCAAAGCCCGCCCCAGCAGCCTGAGCGGCGGTTCCCCGCCCTAAAGTGTCAGCGGTTCAACGCCGCGACGCCCGGAAGCTGAATGCCCGCCAGAAATTCCAGCGATGCTCCGCCGCCCGTCGATACGTGAGTAATCTTGCTCGTAACGCCCGCCGCTTTGATGGCTTTCTCGGAATCGCCGCCACCCACCACCGAAACCGCGCCCGCGCCGGCCACGGCCTTCGCCAGCGCCACCGTCCCGGCATCGAATGGCGGCTTCTCGAAGATGCCCATCGGCCCGTTCCAGATCACCGTTTTCGCGCCCGAAATCACTTCCGCATAAGCCGCCACGGTCTTCGGTCCTATATCCACGCCAATCTTGCCATCCGGTATCGTCTCGACTGCCTCATGCGCTGCGCCGGCCGCGATTTCCGACACCACCACGTGGTCCACCGGAAGCATCAGCTTTTCGCCCAGCGATGCCAGCAGACTCTTCGCCAGCTCCACCTTATCGTCTTCCACCAGCGACTTCCCCGTGGGCTTGCCCTGCGCCTTCAGGAACGTGTAGGCCATCGCACCGCCGATGAGCAGCCGGTCCACCACTTTCCCGAGATTCTGAATTACTTCGATCTTGTCCGAAACTTTGGCGCCGCCCAGAATCGAAACGCAGGGCCGCGCCGGATTCGTCGTCGCCATGCCGAGGTACTTCAGTTCTGCTTCCATCAGCAGTCCAGCCGCCGCTGTCGGCACGAACTGAATCATTCCTTCCGTGGACGCATGGGCGCGGTGCGCCGAACCGAACGCGTCGTTGACATAGACATCGCACAAGGCAGCCAGCTTCTTGGCAAACGCCGGATCGTTCTTCTCTTCTTCCGGATGGAATCGCAAATTCTCCAGCAGGAGCACTCCGCCCGGCGCCGGCTTCATCGCCTCCACTTCCGGGCCGATGCAATCGGGCGCCATTTTCACTTCGCGCCCCAGCAGTTCCGCCAACCGCGCGGCCGCCGGCTGCAAGCTCATCTCGGGATTCGGCTTCCCCTTGGGACGCCCCAGATGCGACGCCAGGATGACACCGGCCCCATGTTCGAGCGCATATTGAATAGTTGGCAGCGACGCCTTAATCCGCTTGTCGCTGGTGATTTGCATGGCGCCTTTTTCGTTTTTCTCCAGCGGCACGTTGAAATCAACCCGGATAAAGACTTGTTTTCCGTTCAAATCGAGATCGCGTATAGAAAGATAGGACATATCGGGCCTCAAATGAAGTAAACCAGAGGGTAACACGCGGCGAACACCTAATTTTCCGGAACCGGAATTCTGCGCGCATCGGTGGAACCTCCGGACCGGACACCGGATCCGCGGGAAACCGGGACGAGCCCGTCTCGCGCCCGACAGTGACGTGCCCACCTGCTGCCCACAAATTCCATTTCCAGGAAAACTATAGCGGCATCGCGCAATGTGGCGTTTGCCAATCTGTCACCGCTTCAACCTGGGCAGCTAATTTTCCTTGGTAATCAGCCGCGCGCCGCGATTGCGCGTAATGTAGTTGTAAACCCACTCCACGAACACCAGCAGCCGATTCTCGAACTCTACCAGGTACATCAGGTGTACAAACACCCACAGAAACCATGCCGGGAAGCCCGATACCTTGGCGAATCCGAAATCGGCAACCGCCTTGTTGCGGCCGATCGTCGCCAGGTTGCCCTTGTCGAAATAATGAAATGGCTTGAGCGTCCGGCCCTGGAGTTTCGCGCGGATCGCCTTCGCCGAGTAATGCCCCATCTGAATCGCCACTTGCGCCACCCCCGGCAGAGGCTTGCCGGTCTGATGGGTAAAATGCGCCAAGTCTCCAATCACGCGAATTTCCGGGTGCCCGCCGATCGTAAGATCCGGCTCCACCACGACGCGCCCGACTTGATCGAGCTGCGCGCCCGCGCGCTCGGCCAGCACCTTGCCCATCCGCGATGCCCGCACGCCTGCCGCCCACAAAACCGTGCGCGCAGCCATCCTCTCTGCGCCCGAGGCGGTGGTCATCACAACGCCGGATTCGTCGATGGCGGTAACTCGCGCCTGGGTGCGCGTATGTACGCCCAGTCCCTTCAGTTCCTCTTCCGCGTGCGCGGAAAGCTCCGGTGGAAATGCCGGCAGTAGCCGGCTCTCCCCCTCCACAAGCACGATGTGCGCCTGCGTGGGATCGATATGGTGAAAATCGTGGCGCAGCGAATCGTTGGCCACTTCACTCAACGCGCCGGCTAATTCCACGCCCGTTGGGCCGCCGCCCACGATCACGAAATTGAGCCATTCGCGCCGCTTCTCGGCGTCTGTCTCCCGTTCCGCCCGCTCGAACGCCGCCAGCAGCTTCGAACGGATCGCGGTGGCATTTTCAATGGTCTTGAGCCCGGGCGCGATCGCGGCCCAGTCGTCATGCCCGAAGTAAGAATGCGTGGCTCCGGTAGCCACAATCAATTCATCGTACGGAATCTCACCGTCGTTCAAGACCAGGCGGCGATTGGCTGTATCGAGATCGCGTACTTCGCCCAGCACCACCTCGGTATTGCGGTTCCGGCCCACCACGGCCCGCAGCGGCGACGCAATTTCGCCTGGAGAAAGCGCGCCCGTAGCCACCTGGTACAGCAGCGGCTGAAATAAATGGAAGTTCCGGCGGTCGATCAGCGTGAGCGACACCGGTGCGCGGCTCAGGCGTTTGGCCGCGTAGAGACCTCCGAACCCGCCGCCCACAATTACTACCCGGGTTGTAGCATCCATCAGGTATTGGATGCCGGCCGATCGATCGCGGTTCGCAGGTCCGCGCCCGGCGCGAACCGCGGCACACGTTTAGCTGCCACTTCCATGGCGTTCCCGCTGCGCGGATTCCGAACCCGGCGGGCCTTTCGGTGTGAAATACCGAATGTGCCGAAACCCGATATGGTCACCCGGTCTCCCCGAACCAGGCTGGCCTGAATTCCATCTACGAAAGCGTCCAGCGCCCGTGACGCCTGCGCCCGTGTCAAACTCGCATCCGAGGCGATCTTCCCTACAAGATCTTTTTTGTTCACAATGTCCGCGAGTTTTATCAAAGCTCGATAGCCGATGTCAATACCGGAAAACAGCCGGACCCACCGGCCCCGACGGAGCCATCACCGCGATGGACCCGCGCTTCTGAGATCTGACTTACCAATTAGTAATTGATCCATCCGGCCGAAAATAAGTCTGCGCCCGGTTCGTAATCCGCCGAGTAAATTCCGCCACCAGATTCAACTGCTTCCAATCGACTTCCACCCCCAGCCCGGGCCGCTCGTTGGCGTAGAGCTTTCCGTTGCGGAAATCCGGCCCCGCTTCGAGGTAAGGAATCGTCCGCCCGCCAAAGTTGTACTCCATCATGACCGGACCGGAAAACGTACCCAGGCAATTCACCAGCGCGGCGGTGGAAATCGGACCGGTGAAATGCGGAATCATACCTACGAAATGGGTCTCGCACAAGGCCGCGATCTTCATCATTTCGGTGATGCCGCCCACGTTGGGCAGTGTGGCGCGAACGTAATCCAAATCGTGATTTTCGATCAGCTTATTGAAGTCCCAGCGGTTGCCCCACTCTTCGCCCGCGGCCAGCGGCACGCTCACTTTGCGGCGCAAAATGGGCAGATCTTCCGCGAACGCTTCGGCGCGCACCGGGTCTTCCACGAAGTACGGCGCCAGGTCGCGAATCAGTTCGCAGCCGCGAAGGGCGTCGGGAAGATCGAAGCGCTGGTGAAAATCGATGCACCAGTCGCCATTCCTGCCCACGCCTTCGCGCACTTCGGCGCAGTCGCGCGCCAGTTGGTCCACGCGTTCGTGCGTGTTGTAAGTCGTGTTGGCCGGCGCGTCAGCCGCGGCCAGGCGGAACGCCCGGTATCCCGCCGCCATGGTCAGTTGCGCGCGCTCCTTCAAGCTCATCCCGCTCTTCACGCCGGGGATGACGCCCGCGGTGTTATAACACTCGCAATAATTGCGCGCCATCCCACCCAGAATCCCGTGCACCGGCTGGCTTAGCGCCTTGCCCTTGATATCCCACAGCGCGAGATCGAGCGCGCCCAGCGCGTGCATCTTCTCGCGTCCCGGCGGATAGAAGTAGGCGCGGTACATATCCTGCCACAGCCGTTCGATGTATTGCGGATCTTCGCCAATCAGCCGACCGGCGCACTGTTCCAGCGTGTCCCGCGAGCCGCCTTCGCCGATGCCCGTGATGCCGCCATCTGTCTCCACTTTCACTACCAGGTCGCTTTGGTTGAATAGCGGGTTCGGCGCGGCGGGCGACCACACC
>Ga0335073_10004444_pt1 | contig 19614 bp, 14 predicted proteins | sample Lox_Sample_22_FD_207093 | JGI IMG/M metagenome (GOLD analysis project Ga0335073, IMG submission 207093) | Soil microbial communities from Loxahatchee National Wildlife Refuge, Florida, United States - Lox_Sample_2.2 | ecosystem: Environmental > Terrestrial > Soil > Wetlands | place: USA...
CCCCACCTCTGGCCAGACATTCAGGTAGGACCAGGCGGCGCGGTGCGCATCACCGATGTCGTAATAGCTGCAGACTCCCTTGTACGGGCAGAGCGTCTGAAACTCCACGGCAGTGAGCACCGATTCGTCCACGTCTGCTCGCGGGACATACCAGCGGGGCGCGAAGCCGGACTCGTAAAGAGCCAGCGGCCCGCTGGTGTCGGCGACGACGCGGTCCCCGTGTCGGACAACCAGGTAGACGCTGGTCTGGCGGATGTCGAGGCGGTGGTAGCTATCGGCAGCGTGGCCGACGATCCGGTCGTCTTCTTCATAGAAGGCGTCCATCGCCCGCCAGGCGAACGCGACCCGTCCCTTCAGGTCGCTGGCATACCCAGGCAGCCGTTCAGCCAGGCTGGCCATGGATTGCTCGTCGGTCTCGTCCTGCAGGGGGCCGGTCATACCAATGTCCTTCCCAGGAAGCCGCGGATAAGCGCTGCTGCGTTGTCGAGGTCGCTTTCGAGCAGGAAGTGTCCGCCGTCGAGCAGGTGAAGATCTCATCGTTCCGGCCCCAGACCGCCAGCAGCGGCGCCCGGCTATCGCGCAAATAGGCGTGCATATTGATACAGCCAGATATTGCTGCGTAATCGCTGTTCTGAGTAGCGATGGCGGTGACCGCAGCCGGGTCGGCGAGGGCTAGGCGCCAGCCAATGGGCGCGCCGTAACCGTGCACGTACATCGCATACCCGGCGATCCCGAGCTGGCCGAGCAGCGCCGAAGGCGTGACGGTAGTGGACGGTCGTCATCGCTCGAGCGTGCCCCGCGTGTGCAGGCATTCGAATCCCCCTGCGCAAGGTGTTCGCCAAGCTCGGAATCAACGCACGCAGCCAGCTATACCTCGTCCTTCCCGGCGGGCGCGGGAACGAGCTCAGTGGGCTTCCGCGGCGGCGTGAGTGAGCGGCAGACGTCGGCTAGCGAAAGCTAGCCCGAGAACGCCCGCCCCCGCCAGGGCAAAAGCGATGCCGACTCCGTCGGCCAGTGGCCAGCCATGCGCTGTCGCCCCGGTTACGGCGGCGCCGCCGAGCCCGATGCCGATGGCAGTGCCGAGGACATCGGCCAGGCTCAGCGACGCTGACGCCCAGCCCTCTCGGCCTTGCGGTGCTTCCCTGAGCATGAGCAGCGTCGTCGGCGCGTACGCCAGGCCGATACCAAGGCCGGCAACCGTCCAGGCTGCGATGCCCACCCCGACTGGAACTGCCGGCGATAGGACGAGCGCCATAGCAGCGATTCCAGTGAGGATGATGACCACTCCGCAGCCAACCAGACGGCGCGCCTCCCACCGCGCGTTAAGCCGAGATTGAATCCAGGCGCCCGCCGTCCATGCGAGCGTCGATCCGGTCACGGCAACGCCAGCCAGGGCGGGACTGTGATGGCGGACGGTTGTAATCGTAAGAGTCACGTAGGCGTCCGCGCCAAAGAAGGCAAATGTCAGCAGTCCGCGGGTGAGAACCACCGTAGGCAGCCCGGGCCGTGCGCTGAATGTTCCGGCTGGAAGTAGCCTGCGCAGTGCCACACCGAGCGCGGCCATGCCGCCGAGGAGCAGGACAACTCCCGCAACGACGTCTCGCGCGCCCGCGACCAGGCTGACGCCAGCCAGCATCAGGCCGGCCCCGGCTGCCGCTGTCAGGCCGTCGCTTGGGCGGTGAACCGCGCCAGCGGCGGGCTCGCCACCCGCCGCGATGGGCTGCTTACCCAGCCGAAAGAGAGCGGGCAGTGCTATTGAGCCAGTGACCGCTACGACGGGCAGCAAGCCCAGGAATACCCAGCGCCAGCCGATCAGGCTGGCTACTGCCGCGCTGATCGCCGGGCCGACGAGGCCCGGCACGACCCACGCAGTCGACAAGACGGCCATCATCCGGGCTTGCAGTTGCTCGGGAAGGCTCCGGCCGATGGACACATATGCGATCGCGGGCACGGCGCCGCCTCCGATGCCCTGCAAGGCGCGGCCAGCCACCAGCACCAGCATGCTCGGAGCAAGGCCGGCGATGGCGAGGCCTGACCCGAACAGAGCAAGACCGGCCAGGAAGGGCCGTGCGGGGCCGAACCGGTCTGCCTGGCGTCCGGCCGCGACAATCCCGATGACGTTGCCGAGCATGAACGCGCTGAACACCCAGCCGTACAGCTTCAGACCGCCCAGATCACGGGCGACGACCGGCATGATCGTTACGACGGCAAGTGCTTCAGAAGCTATGAACGTAATCGTCAGTACCAGGCCGACGGTGAGCGCACGGTGGCTAGCAGACCAGAGACCGCCAGTCACGGTTCTACCAGCCCGCTGCCCTCCTCGATGGCGTCAATGATGCGGGGTCGCAGCTCGGCCACGCTGATGATGGCGTCGACTGATCCGACCTCGACTGCGCGCTGGATGGAGTGGATCCGGTCGAACTCCGCGGCCACTTCGGCCAGCTTCTCTGCCCGCACTGACGCCTGAGTCTCGGCCAGCGCTGCATTCAGGGCGGCCCGCCTGGCGCCGGTGGTCTCGGCCGCCCTGGCTTGCACGTCGGCCACTCTGGAGTCGGCTGACGTGCGGTCCATCACCTCGGCCGAGAACACGACAGCCGCGGCGGGCGCACCACCGAGCACCGATGCGAATGAGCCCTCAAGCGCCAGCACCGTCATGTTCGGGTTTAGCGCCTTGGAGAACACCACGAACGCGCCACCGTGATAGCGAGAGATCACGCAGAACACGATCGGTCCGGCAAAATTGACGATCGCCCGGCCGATCTCGGCGCCATACTCCAGCTGCAGCTTCCGCATCGACTCCGGCGAACCGTCGAATCCGGACAGGTTCGCGAGCACCACCAGCGGGCGGTTGCCGGACGCTGAGTTGATCGCGCGCGCGACCTTCTTCGACGACCGGGGGAATAGCGTGCCCGCTGCGTAGGAATCCGGCCCGTCGGCAGGCGGGAACCCGCGGCGAGGCACCGCATGTGACTCGATGCCGATGATGCAGACTGGCCAGCCGCCGATGTGCGCGTCCTGCACGACCGAGGTGTCCGCGTCTGCCATCCCGGCCCAGCGCTCGAGTACCGGGCGGTCCTGGTCGGTCAGCGCGCGCATCACGGTCCTGATATCGAACGGCTTCTTCCGCTCCGGATTGTGCTGTGCCGAGAAGATCTCCCCGACAGTGGCGAAGTCGCTGCCAGCCTCAGTGTGGGGGAAAGCAGAGACGTCGCGGTCCCTCGGGTCGCTAGTGGTTGCGCGCCGCGGTGCGGCTTCGCTGGGAGCGATGTAAGTGTGATCGTAGTGCGACATCAGGACGTCGCACGCCGCTGCAAGGTTGGGCGCCCAGTACTGCGCCTGGCCGTTCGGCCCCATCACCCGGTCGTAGCCGCCGATCCCGAAGTTATCCTCGGCCGAAACCCCGCCGGAGAAGTCCAGCGCCTGCTTGCCGGTCAGGACCATCGCCGACTCTGGCGTCATCACCAGTATTCCTCTGGTGTGCATGAGCATGGTGGCCTCAGCGTTCCAGTACGGCTGGGCGCCGACGTTGATGCCGGCAACCACGATGTTGATTTCACCGCCGGCCTGGGTGAACTCGACGATGCGCTTGAGGGCGGCGGCCACCCAGTCCATGTTCTCGGTGCCAGATTCCATCGAAATCCGCGCGCCAGACGACAGTGCGAACCACTCCAGCGGCACGGCCATCCGCTCGGCCAAGTCAATGGCGGCGATGACGCGGGCGCACTCTGGCTCCGAGAGTGCGCCCAGTGACTTGGTCGGATCGCCGAGTAGCGCCACCCTGGTGACACCGGCCGGGTGCTTGTTCGTCGGCGTGCTGACGACGCCAGCGACGATGCCCGCGGAGTTCATTCCCTTCGGGCGGGCTACCGGGACAAGGGCGCCGCCAGGGTCAAGGTCGTGCTCGGTGAACCGGCCGTCCGGCCCGGCCAGCAGATCGGTCAGCTGGTAGGGGTAGGCGTTCCCGCGGCGGGTCGCGCGTAGCAGCTTTTGCTGGTAGTCATCCAGCGGCAGTAGCGGCGTGGTCGGCGGCGCCCCGACATCGATCTGCACGCGGCCCCGGGCGTCGTCGCTGACGCGCACGGCCATTTCGACTGGCTCACCGGCTGCGCCCCGCAGCCGCGCCACGAACTGGACTTCCTCGACCCCCGAGCCCGACACGCTCGGCCGGATCCGGTGCGCGAGTGGCGCCAGTTCCGCAACTGTGAACTCGCTCGCCGGCCAGACGTACATCATGACCCGGTTGCGCGCGAAGCGCCGGTGCTGCGGGCGTTGCGCCTGCGCGATGCGGATCGCGTCGAGGCAGCCGGCCAGCACGTTTTCGAGCTCGGGCAGCGCTGCCAGCCTCCCGTCCGCCTCGCGCAGTGGCGTCAGGTCACGGATCTGGCCCATCGCTATCAGGCGCTCGTCGGCCGGGTTGGTCTTCGCGACGGCTTTGAACAGGTAAATCTCCTCGTCCACCGAGGGGAGCCGGGTCAGCTCGAACTCGCGCAGCCGGTCCAGCTGGAGCCGCTCGGCAACCTGGGGGTGCAGGCCGCGGATAAGCCGGTCCTCAGCGAGGCCCGTGCCGTCCGGGCGGAACGTGAAGTGGTGCTGCATACCGGTGCCGCCGGTGCCGGTGACCGTGAGGGTGATCCGGGTGATCTGCTCCATCGCTGCCGGAAGCGCAGATGAGGCCAGCACTTTCTCGATCCGCTCCGCGAGCACGTCGGCGTCTGGCTGCTCGGCCCAGGTGAGATAAAGATCGGCGATGAGGCCGCCGCTAGGTGCGCGCGCCGCCAGCTCGGCGACAGCGAAGATCGCATCCGGGAGGCTCGCGGCCTCGGCAGCGGTGGCCGCAACCATGGTGGTGCCCCTGGTGCCCGGATAGTTCGCGGTAAGGAACGAGCAGCCCGCGACGTCGTATGCCAGGACATCGGTGAGCCTTCGGTTACCGTAATAGCGACGAGTCAGCACTTCCAGCAGCGGTCCGTGATCGACGTGTCGGCCAATACGCTGGCCGATCAGCCGCACCAGCGGCTCCGACGTCGCCACCATTGCCTGGATTCGCTCGGTGCGGTCCGAGGCCGCGGGGTTACGGTCCAGGTGGCGCAAGTCCTTGCGTACTGCCGCGTACACCCTGGCCCGGTTGCGGCGCAGCAGCGGCTGGGCGAACCAGCGGAATACCACCCCGCGCGCTAGGTCGGACACCGCGGGGAATCGCACCTGGGTCGCCTCAATCAGGTGCTCAAGCGTCAGCCCGGCCTGTTCGCGCAGCGGCTCGGCAGGCGGGGCACTCGTCAGCCACTGTCTCAGCAGCTCAGCGACAATGCCGGCGGCGCTCGTCATCCGCTGCTGGGCCAGGAAGATCCGGAATACCGCCGTCTCGAGCTCAGGCGTGCGGTCGAGACCGGCGACGCCGTAGTGACCGAGCATCCGCTTCAGCCTTGCCTGGAAGCCTTCGGGCACGCCGGCTCGCTCGACGTCGAGGCTCTGGAGGTAGCTGTGGAAGTACTCGCGCGGGCTATGCACTAGCTCGCCGGGCTCGGCCTCCAGGTCGTTCCCCGGCCTGTTGCGGCTCAGTTCGGAAAGGTCGGCGAAAACGGTGAGCAGCTCGGGCTCGCCCGGTACCGGCTGCCCGCCAAGCTCGCCACGTGCGGCGAGCCAGCCGGCTAGTAGCCGTTCGCGGTCGGCCGTGTCGCCGTCGAAGCCGAGCAGCAGGCCACGCAGGTCTTCTAGGAATAGCTGGGCCTGTTGCGATGCGGAAACGTCTGCAGGCGAACCGGGCAGGTCGATGTCGGCGGTGCGCGCGCCCACGGCGATGTCCTGCCCGGCGTCGTCGGCAGCGACCGGCTCAAGCCGCAGCAGCGGTGCTCCGGTGTCCACCTGGGTGCCAACCGATACCAGGCACTCCTTGACCCTGGCACGGAACGGCGCCCGGAGCACCGTCTCCATTTTCATGCTCTCCAGCACGAGGACTGGCGCGTTCGCCTCGACTTTGTCGCCGGCGGCGAGCGGAGTTGCGACCACCAGGGCAGGCGCGGGGGAGCGGACCACTCCGCCTTCATCCTGGCTAATCCGGTGTGCGACGCCATCGACCTCGACCAAGTGCGAGGGTCCGTGCGTGGCCGTGATGAGCCGGAACCGCGTGCCGTTGACCACGATTCGGCCGCTGTACGCGTCAAAGCGCTCGATCTCGACGTCGGCCCGGTGCAGGTCGGCGCCCGCGGAGATCCCGACCCGGAATCGCCGCGGGCCCAGCCGGGCAACGCGCACGCGATAGGCGGCGCTACGGAGTTTTAGCTCGAGCGGACGGCTGGGATCGTGCTGCGCCTGGGGACGCCCGCCATGGGCGGTGGCCAGCAGCCGCTGCGTGCTGACCTCCTCCTCGTCCTGGTAGGCCTCGATCGCGGCGGCAGTGAGGGCGACGGCGGAGTGCTGATGAGCGGCGAGGCGGCCTTCCTCCCTGACGCGGTCTATCCAGCCGGTATCCGCGGTGGCGGCAATCACCTCGGGCTGGCCAAGCAGGTCGAGTACGAAGCCCTTGTTGGTGGCGCCGCCCTCGATGACCACCAGCGTCTCGGCCAGTGCGCGGCGCAGGCGGCCCAGTGCTTCAGGGCGGTCGCGGCCGTATGCGATGATCTTGGCGATCATCGAGTCGAAGTCGGCCGGAATGACGTCGCCCTCGCTGACACCAGTGTCGACGCGGATGCCGGGGCCGGCCGGCAGCACCAATCGGGCAATGCGGCCGGGAGCGGGCGCGAAGTCGCGGTCTGGGTCCTCTGCGTTCAGCCGGGCTTCAACGGCGTGCCCGGACTCGTTCGGCCGCGGCTCGTCGAGCTTTCCGCCTGCCGCCACGTGCAGCTGGAGCCTGACCAGGTCGCTGCCGGTGGTCAGTTCGGTCACCGGATGCTCGACCTGGAGCCGGGTGTTGACCTCCAGGAAGGAGAACCGCCCCTGCCCAGGGTGATAGAGGAACTCCACGGTCGCCGCGCCGCGGTAGCCGACAGCCAGCGCCAGCCGCTCAGCCGATGCCTTCAGCTCTGCGGCCTGCTCCGGTGCCAGGACAGGCGAGGCGGATTCCTCGATGATCTTCTGATGGCGCCGCTGTACAGAGCAGTCACGAACGCCGAGCGCCCAGGCCGCGCCCTGGCCGTCGGCCATTAGCTGGACTTCGACGTGCCGTGCACCGGTGACAAGCTGCTCCAAGAACACGGTCCCACTGCCGAACGCGCGGAGCGCCTCCTGGCTAGTGCGCTCGAACGCTGCGGTGAGGTCGCTGGCTGACGTAATGACGCGGATCCCCCGCCCGCCGCCGCCGGCAGCGGCCTTGAGCATCAGCGGGTACCCGATGCGCTCGGCGGCTGCCAGCGCGTCGTCCAGGGTCGCGACCTCGCCGCCGCTCCACGGCGCGACGGGAACGCCGACCTCCTCTGCGAGCAGCTTGGCGCCGATCTTGTCACCCAGCCTGCGCATCGCTTCAGGATCAGGCCCGATGAACGTGACGCCGATCTTCGCGCACAGCTCGGCGAATGCCGGGTCCTCGGCGACGAAGCCCCAGCCGACCCAGGCAGCGTCCGCCCCGGCCTCCACGAGGGCTCGCTCCAGCACGGCCAGATCAAGATAGGGACGGGCCGAAGCAGGGCCGAGGCCGTATGCCAGGTCGGCCTCCCGGACGAACATTGCCCTGGCGTCGGCGTCAGTGTAGAGGGCGACCGTCTCGATCTGTACGCCCGTCTCCGCGGACAAGTCCCGGACGGCGTGGATCAGCCGCATGGCGGCCTCACCGCGGTTGACGATGGCAACGCGACTGAACACGAGCTGAGCCTTCCGCTAATCCGACACGCTAGGGGCATCCGCAGCCCGAGCGCACTTCCACTCCCGTCAATCCTGCTCGGTCCCAAGCTGGAGGACTAATGCCAGACAGAACGCATTAAACGGCCGCCGGTTGTGGGAACTCTACAAAGAGCAGGCCGGATACGCCGGATCTGTCGGCCATAGACGTGCGACTCACGGCAAAGGCCCCGAGGACCTGCCACATCGCGGAACTGCCTCCTGACCAGGCCGAATCTGAGCGCGGATACACTCCGTGACATGGCTGCCTTGCCGGGGCCGGCGGGGGATGACCGGATGACGGGCGAGCAGGCGGCGCTGCGACGGGTGGCGACGCTGGTGGCCCGCGCGGCGCCGCCCGAGGAAGTGTTTGCCGCGGTCACCGAGGAAGCTGGGCGGCTGGTCGGCGCCGACTACACGGCGATGGCCCGGTATGACCCGGGCGAGATGAGAACGGTGGTTGCCTCGTGGAGCAGCGCCGGTACCGCATTCCCCATCGGCAACCGGGCAAGGCTCGGCGGGCGGAACGTGGCGACCCTGGTACTCAAGACGGGCCGGGCGGCGCGGATCGACGACTATGCCGGTGCCTGGGGTCCAGTCGCCGACACGGTCCGCGAGTTCGGGTTCCGCGCGGCCGTCGGCGTGCCGGTCAGCGTCCAAGGACGGCTGTGGGGCGTCATGATCGTGGATTCTCGCGTCGGACCGCTGCCTGCCGGTACTGAGGCCCGGCTGGCCGGCTTCACCGAGCTGGCCGCCACCGCGATCGCCAACGCCCAGGCTCGCGTGGAACTGCGCGGGTTCGCTGAGGAGCAGGCCGCGCTGCGGCGGGTGGCGACGCTGGTTGCCCGCGGCGCACCGCCTGCCGAGGTGCTCACTGCGGTCACCGAGGAGGCCGGGCGGCTGCTGAACGCCGATTACGCCACGATGAACCGCTACGGTCCCGACGGCACGGTCACGGTGGCCGCCACCTGGAGCAGAACCGGCGTCGGCGTCGCGGTCGGCGCACAGCAGAAGCTCGGCGGGCGGAACCTGCAGACAAACATCTTCCAGACTCACCAGCCCGCCAGGATCGACAACTACGACGACGACGCCTCCGGCCCGATTGCCGACGCCCACCGCGCGCTGGGCCTCCGCGCGGCTGTCGGCGTGCCGGTCAGCGTCGGGGGGCAGCTCTGGGGCACCATCTTCGCCGGATCGCACACGGTACCGCTGCCGGCCGGCACTGAGGCGCGGCTGGCCGGGTTTACCGAGCTGGCCGCCACCGCGATCGCCAACGCCGAGGCTCAGGCGGCGCTCACCGCATCGCGAGCCCGGATCGTCGCTGCCTCCGACGCCACCCGCCAGCGGATCGAGCGCAACCTGCACGACGGCGCCCAGCAGCGCCTCGTGTCCCTCGCCCTGGAACTGCGCGCCGCGGAAGCGGCCGCGCCGCCCGACGCCTCAGAGCTAGCAGAGCAGCTGGACCGCGTGACCACCGGCCTAGACGACGTACTGGAGGAGCTGCGCGAGATCGCCCGCGGCCTGCACCCGGCGATCCTGGCCGACGGCGGGCTGCGCCCGGCACTGAAGACACTGGCCCGACGATCCGCCGTTCCGGTTCACCTCGACATCCAGGTAACGGAGCGGCTGCCCGAGCCGGTCGAGATCGCCGCCTACTACACCGCCGCCGAAGCGCTCACCAACGCCGCCAAGCACGCCCACGCCACGGCCGCCGACATCGAGGTCTTCGAAAACGGCGCCGTCTTGCACGTGCGCGTCCGCGACGACGGGCACGGCGGCGCCGACTTCAGCCACGGCTCCGGCCTGCTGGGGCTCAAGGACCGGGCCGAAGCCCTCGGCGGCCACCTCCGGCTGCACAGCCCGCCCGGTGCTGGCACCGTCCTGGAGATCGCCCTGCCTATCGACGACCCCGGCGAGGCGCAAGTGATTGGACCAAGACGGCGGGGGCAGGGCTAGCAGCGAGCGACCGGGCGTCCTTCGCGCTGATGGGGGCCAGATGCCAAGGGTGGATGCTGACGGGGTTGGCATCGAGTATGAGGTAACCGGGCAGGGACGGCCGGTGCTGCTCCTACACGGCTGGCCCGACTCTGGCAGGCTCTGGCGCCACCAGGTACCGCCACTGGCCGCGGCGGGGTTCCAGGTGGTGGTACCCGATCTCCGCGGCTACGGGCGCTCTGGTAAGCCGGAAGCGGTCGAGGCTTACTCGCTCCCGGCGGTGGCGAGGGATGTCCTGGCAGTAATGGCCGACATGAAGATCGCGAGAGCTCACCTGGTAGGCCACGACTGGGGCGCCGCCCTGGCCTGGTGGCTGGCATCGCTCGCACCCGGCAGCGTCGACCACCTGGTCGTGCTATCGGTCGGCCACCCCGTCACCATCCGCAGGACACTACAGCAGCGTGAGAAGTCGTGGTACATGCTGCTGTTCCAGTTCCCTGGCGTAGCAGAGCGCTGGCTGACCGAGGACAACTGGGCCAACTTCCGGTCCTGGGCCAGGCATCCCGACGCCGACGAGGTGATCGCCGAACTGGAGTCAGCGGGCACCCTCACGCCCGGCCTCAACTGGTACCGGGCCAACGTGCCGCCCAGATTCTGGGTGGATCCACCGCCACAGCTCGCCCCGGTGCAGGCGTCCACGATGGGCATCTGGAGCACCGGCGATCCTGCCCTGACCGAGATCCAGATGACGGACTCAGCCCAGAACGTGGCAGGCCCATGGCGTTACGAACGTCTCGACGGGCCGGGCCACTGGATGCAGCTGGACGCGCCCGACCAGGTGAACAGGCTACTGATCGACTTCCTGCCCCGGTGACGGCGGTTCCTCCGCATCATTGCGGTTCTGGGCAAACACGTGTCATTCCGGGCGAAGCCGCCCGCGGCAAATCCCCGAACGTGGCCAAGTGAGGATTAACTGCCGCGGGGCATGAAGGCCGGGGAGGTCATCTCACGGGAGTTAGTCATGCCAGAATCGAAGTTCCGCGACATGGCTGGGTGCTACCAAGCTCCGCCGCGCGCGGTTCGACGGCGCGGATGCGCTGGTGCTGTGGGCGGTGTCGGAACCCGCCGGCGGCGCGACGAAGACGCAGACGATCAGTTGGGAGCGCCAGCCGCCACGGTAAGGAGCACACCCATGTCGGCCACTCAGTCCGCGCTGAACTACGACGTGTTCACAGCGCCGGAAAAGCCGTTCGTTGCCCCGCCGCCAACAGTCGGCGACGCGCCCGCCTGGGACCCGACGACATCCACGTTGATCTTCGGCGCCCGCGATGCCGTGCTTGTGGACCCACTGATGACCGTCCCCGAGGCAACCGCGCTGGCAGACTGGGTCGGACTGCACGACCGCAACCTCACCGCCATCTACATCACCCATGGGCACGGCGACCACTATCTCGGCCTGCCGGCCATTCTCGAGCGCTTCCCGGACGCGCGGCCTGTGGCCGCTCCGAGGACCGCGCAGCACATGCTGCAGCAGGACACCCAAGCGCTGGACAACTCGCTCAGAGCGCGGTTCCCCGGCCAGATCGCCGAGATCGTTCCGCTGCCCGAACCGCTCGACTCGCCAGAAATCCCGCTTGAGGACTCCGCCATCGAGGTGATCGAGACCGGCCATACCGACACCGTGGACACCACCTCGCTCCACGTGCCCGACCTGGATTTGATCGTCTCCGGCGACGTCGCCTACAACCATTGCCACATGTACGTCGGGGACACCACGACCGACGGCAGGGCCGAATGGATCGCCGCGCTCGACCGGCTCGCCGAGCTCAACCCCGCCTCCGTCGTCTGCGGGCACAAGGACCCGACCCAAGGCAATCCGCCCTCTGTGCTAGCTGAGTCCCGCGACTATCTCGAGTATTACGGGCAGCTATGCGATGAGGGGCTGCCCGACGAGCAGTTGTTCGACGCCATGATCAGCCGCTATCCGGATTGGGTCAGTCGGCAGCAATTCCTGATACTGGGTTTGGGCTAGGCCGGTCGAAACCGCGGCAATCGATGATGTCAGAGCTTCTGGCGCTGGCCGGCCAGCTCGGCTAGCCGCGCCAGGAACAGCTTGAGGATCGGCGAGGCGTTGGACTTGCTTTAGCCGACCGCGGCCCTGCCCGAGGCGGATCAGTATCGGGATAGGCAGGCCGATGGAACGGGTAACAGCGGGGGCGCTGCCTTACCACTGCCCGTGGTGCACGACTTGATCGATCGGCCGGCGGTCGGGATGTGCGATAGGCCGCAGTGGACGGTCCGCCGGGTAGCCAATCCCTATCAGGTAGCACACGAGATGGTCGTCGGGCACACCCAGGATCGCGCGGGCCTTGTCTTGGTCTCCCACGGAGGAGTGGCCAGTGCCGATGCCCAGGTCGGCGGCAGCGAGCATCATCGCATAAGTCGCCTGGCCCAGATCGTACTGATCGATGAGCCGCGTACGCTCATCAGCTGGCTCAGGGGCAATCAAGGCGATGGCGGCCGCCGCGTCGGCGATATGGCGCGCTCCCTGCCAGACGGTAGCCAGCTCGGTTAGCTGGTCTCGGTCGGTCACCACGACGAAGTCCCGGTGCTGCCGGTTGGATGCGGACGGAGCGCGCCATCCGGCCTCGGCGATCCGTGTCAGCGCCTCCTCGGGCACCGGCTCGGCTGTGTAACTCCGGACATTGCGACGGGCACGGATCGCATCCCAGGTCTCCATCTCGCATTCCCAGTTCTTTTGCAGGGCCAGGCCGTGGACTGGCCATCGGATCGGAACGGCTGAGCTCTTCACGGTGTACTCGAACTGTGCGTGGCCAATCATTGTCATCGTCATTCCCGGCTCACTAGCCGGGGTACCGGGCACAAACCACCGTGCCAGCGGCGGCGCGGCGGCGCGTACCAGCGCATCGATGGCTCTCAGTTCGCCCTCGCGGCCGGGATCGAAACAGAAGTGCGCTTCCGCCTGTCCGGCCATGACCTTGAACAACGTGCACCACGCCCGCCGTACCGTGCCTGCTTGAGTGCACTAACAGTATGGATTCGCATAGCGAAGCCCGCTGACCTTGGCCCTGACCGTGATCAGCGGGCTTCTGCAGGTTTCGTCAGGACGGGCTATGACCAGGTCCGCCCGCTGTCGGTGGTGTCCATCTCGATGACCGCGCCCGACTCGTCAACGTAAAAGAGGCGGCCCTGGCCGCTGGGCCAGGCGAGCACGCCGGGCGCAGCGGTCGACCGGCTGGGGCTGACAGCCTTCCATCCGCTCCAGGACGTGTTGTCCCACCGGGTTACCTGGACGTACCCGTCTTTGCCGAGACCAGCCACGACAGTCTGCCCATCGGGCCACCTGGCCGACGCGACGGCGGAGACCATGTCTCCACCGAGGCTCTTCGGCGGCGGTGCGCTTTGCTTGCCAAGCGCGCTGAACATCGCCGCCTTGCTCGGATAGTCCGCGACGTCCCTGTCCAGGTTGTCGGTGGTGGCGTACTGGTGGATTGCCCATGTCCGCCACGGCAGCGGAACGTCCGGGTTGCCGGCCGGGTGCGATGGGTCTGCGATCCACAGCGGGTAGTCACCCAGCCCCGCGCAATTGCCGGCGACCGCGAAGTCGATGTAGGTGTACAGCAGCGGTCGGCGGTGCAGACCGCTTTCCAGCTGAGCCAGCACCGCGCGGGCCCAGGAGGCGACATCGGCGGCCGCGAGACCATCGTTGGTCTCCAGGTCGAGCGCGATGCCGTCGGTGTCCTTCAGGCCGAGGCTCGTGAGCTCGCTTACGAAGAAGCTGACTGTGTCAGAGGCGCTGACCGATGGATGTCCGAAAAGGTAGGCGATCCTGCCCTTGCCCTGCTGGGCGAGCCAGCTCCAGTCGGCTGCAGCGTCTGGGTTGACGTACTTGACGTTCTTTGGCTCGAGCTCGGTTAACTTGACGGCCGCCCAGTCGATGTCGCCTGCGAGCGGTGTCCAGCTGGACGGCTCGCCCTGAAAGACAGCTACGTCGACTCCGTGCAGTAACTTCGGCGCCGCGCTCGCGGCGGCCCCCGTCGCAAGCGAGCTGGTGTTGGTCGGGATTGTCATTCTTTAACTCCTATCCCCGTGATGTGGCTTGCACCGCTTAGACGATGGCTTGCTGCTGTTTGGTTGCATTGTCACTACCTCGGAGCCGCCAACGTGTTGGCAGATACCTGCAGCGCACGACCCGGAATGATTCGGCGTCTGCCGAAGTGTGCCAGGGCTATGATGCGGTGGTGAATCGAGACTTCTCGGTGATCGGACGGGCACTTGCGGCCCCGGCCCGATCTGCGTTCGTGAACGTGCTGATGGACGGATCGAGCCGGCCGGCTAGCGAGCTCGCCGCCTGGGCAAGGGTGAATGCGTCGACCGCGAGCGAGCACCTGTCCGTGTTGATGGACGCGGGCCTGATCACCTGCAGCGCGCGAGGGCGACAGCGCTTCTACCAGCTCGCCGACGCCTCGGTGGCATCCGCGCTCGAGCAGCTCGGTCACCTGTGCCCCCCGATCCCGACGGTGGGCTTGAGGCAGTCCACGCAAGCGCGTGCGCTCATGGCCGCCAGGCTCTGCTACGACCACCTAGCCGGCCGACTCGGAGTCGCGGTTACCGACAGCATGCTGGCGGACGGCTGGCTCGACCGGGCCTCATTCGCCCCGACCGCCCGCGGTGCGCGCCGGCTTTCGGCGCTCGGGATCGACCTCGGCCAGCTGCAGGCCGGACGGCGCACCCTCGCGCGCGGCTGCCCGGACTGGACCGAGCGCAAGCCGCACCTCGCTGGTGCGCTCGGCGCCAGCCTGGCCGGCCTGTTCCTCGAGCGCAGCTGGGTCACTCGCAAAGCATCGTCCCGTGGCCTGAACGTCACTCCCGATGGCTGCCGAACCCTTGCCGACATCTGGAACGTCGACACCGAGGAACTCGCTGCCTGACTCAGATCGCGAAGCCGCTCTCCGTCAGACCCCGCGGTACATCAGCTCCCCGTCCACTATGGTCGCGGCCGGAGACAGCTCAAGGAGTTGCTCGGCCGGGCAGGTGAACGGATCGGCCGGGTAGGCGACTAGGTCACCGGGCGCGCCGGGAACGAGAGCCGCCGCGCCGGGCTTGCCGAGAAACTGCGCGCCGGCGACGGTGTAGAGCCGGATAGCCTCGGCGCGGTCGATCGCGTGCTCGGGTCCGAGCACCCCGGCCGCGGTACGTCGGGTGATCATGCCGTGGATGGCTAGCAGCGGATCCACCGGGCCGATGGGGTGGTCAGTGCCCGCGCTGATCCAGGCACCCGCATCCACGAGCTCGCGCCAGGGGAACAGTGCCGCTGTGCGTTCGGCGCCCCACGCGCCCAAGAGTGCTGCGCCAAGCCCTTCCAGCAGGCCCTGCTGGACCGTAATGTGCACGCCCAGCTCGACCGCATCGGCGATGTGGTCACCGATCAGGCCGCCGTGCTCGACCACTAGCGTCCCGGCTGGCACCGGGCCGGCCTGCTCGTACGCATCGCGGATCGCGCCGAGGACCAGCGCAACAGCCCGGTCCCCGAAAGCGTGGGTGCCGGCTGGCCAGCCGCGTCGCACGCAGGTGGCGAACGTGCGGGCGAGGCCCTCGCGATCCCAAAGTAGCTCGCCGCGGTAGCCGGGCCGGTTGGCGTAGGGCTCTTCCAGTGCCCCCGCCTCGACCCCGCCGTCGAGCAGGAACTTCAGTCCCCACAAGCGCAGGCGCATATCCCCGGCACCTGGCGTGATGCCTTGTGCCTCGAGGGAATCGAGGTACGCGTCCACCGAACCAGCAGCCCGGATCGTCGCCGCCGACGAGCCGATCATGACGTTGCTGCGCACGGACAGCCGTCCGGCGGCTCGAGCTCGCAGGTAGGCCTGCCACTCCTGCGGTGTGACCATCGGGTCTCGGACCGTGCCGAGCCCGTGGGATGCGTATCGCCTTGAGGCCGCGTCGAGTCCCGCGACCAGGTCATCCTCGGACATCGGCGGCACGGCAGCGAGGACAAGGTCGAGCGCCGCGTCCTGAACCCAGCCGGACGGATGCCCGGCAGGATCGCGGGCGATGAAGCCGCCCGCGATGTCGGCGATATCGGGGCCGATCCCGGCCGCCCGCAATCCGGCGGTGTTGAGCACGGCGTTGTGCCCGCCGCGCAGTAGTAGCACGGGGTGATCGCTCGTAGCCTGGTCGAGCTCCGCAGCCGCTGGCAGGCGCCGTTCGGCCAGCTGCATCTCATGCCAGCCTGCCGCCGTGACGATCCACTGGCCAGCTGGTGTTGGCTTTGCCCGCTCGCGGATCAGGTCAAGGATCTGAAGTATGTCGCGGGCCTGCGACACCGGCACCCCGACGGCGTCACGCGCGGCGAGCATCAGATGGTTGTGCGTGTCGACGAACGCCGGCATGACCACGAGGCTCCGGTCGTCGAGCACGACAGTATCCGGGCCGCGCCACGCCTCCACCAGGTCGCGCTCGCTGTCCGGCCCGGCAGTGGCCGTGATTGTGCCGTTGCGGATCGCCAGCGCCGTCGTGGGGCCGGCATCCGGGTCCATTGTTCGCACCAGGTCGGCACGCACGATCAGTTCAGCGGAATCGCCAGCACTCATCGCCAGCTCCCTTCATGCATGACTACACGGCCAAGGGGATGCGCCGACCGGAGAGCGCCGGGAGAATGTTAACTAAAGCGGGTACAGAACTGAGTCTGGCGATCTGATCAGGAATCGAGAAGCGACAGGGAGATGTCGCGCCTAGCCTTCCTTCAGATGGTCGGCATCTCCCCGAGCCTTGAGTATCGAAAGGTAGTGCAAGAAAATGCCCGCGAAGAGTTCCAAGACCGCGACCGAGGGATTCAGCGCCGAGGAGCGCGCCGCGATGAAGAAGCGCGCCGAAGAGCTGCGCGCGGAGGGCAAGAAGGGCGCCAAGAAGGCCAATGGTCTGCAGCAGGTCCTCGACAGCATCGCGCAGATGGCGCCTGAGGATCGCGCGCTCGCTGAGCGCGTGCATGTCACGGTGACCGCCACTGCCCCGGAGCTGTCCCCAAAGACCTGGTACGGGATGCCCGCCTATGCGAACGCGGACGGCAAGGTCGTTGTCTTCTTCAAGGACGCGGGCAAGTTCAAGTACCGGTACTCAACACTGGGCTTCGAGGAGGCGGCGAATCTGGACGACGGAGACCTGTGGCCGGTGTCGTACGCGCTCCAAGAGTGGAGTCCGGATGTCGAGAAGAAGGTCGTCGCGCTGGTGAGGGCTGCGATTTCCTGACCGTTGCCGCGACCGTCGCGGGCTGAGCATCCCGACGTATCTGTTCGAAGGCCGCCTATCAGGTATCATTGCATTTCGGGCGATGTCGACCAATCCCGTCTCGGCAGTCGCGACGCTGATAGGACGCGGGCCGCCCACCTTCAGCAAGCGAACCTGCCTGGCAACGCTCACGTCATCGGGCACCTACCGGATCATCGGCGGCACCGCCCGCTACCGACACGTCCGCGGCCACGCCGGTTACCAGCTGACCGCCTACGCGATCGTGGCCGAGGTGGACGGCACACGCAGGACGAAGGTCGTCCCCTACGCCCGGGAGACCCTCCTTACGGCATCCGGGCCGATCCGGCAGCAAGCAAAGCGGCGGCACCGCCCACCGGTTGCCATCGCCGCCTTATTTCAGGGGCTGGACGGTGAATCCCAGCTTGCCGAGTACTCGTACGGCGCCGGCTTTGCCGCCTTCGAAGTCACCGGGGGCCAGGGGCTGCCCGGTAGCGAGTTCGTAGGCGGTGCCCAGGATGGCCTTGTGGGGGTAGCGGCGTTCGTTCCAGATCAGCTCGTAGCTGCGGCTCGGGCCGTAGCCATGCTGGGAGAAGAACTGCTCGGGGCCCAGCCGGTCGTAGTCCTGAAGTGCTGCCAGCACGTCATCGCGGCTCACGTGATCCCAGGCCACCATGTCTGCACCTTCCTTCGGTGAACCATCGGACTGTTACTGCCCGGCGGGCGGGCCGTACTTGCCGATCAGCTGGCCCGCGACCGTGTCGAGGTCGTTGCCGATGTAGTCCGGCTGCGGGCCGACGCCGAGCGGGGCGTTGCCCTCGCGCAGGATCAGGCCAGCCTGCCACCCGGCCGACTGGGCGCCGATGGTGTCCCAGACGTGGCAGGCGATCAGGCAGATGTCGGCCGGGTCGACGTCGAGCGCGGTCGCCACTGAGTGGTATGCCTCCGGAGCAGGCTTGTGCCGACGCACGGTCTCATCCACGCTGAACCGGCGCTCGAACACGTCGATCACCCCAGCATGCTCCAGCTGCCTGCCCGAGATCGCCAGCGTGTTGTCCGTCAGGGTGAACAGCCGGAACCCGTGCTCGCGGCGCCTGCGCAGCGCGGCAGGGACCTCTGGATGCGGCGGCATCCTAGCGAACCGGTCGGTCAGCTCGGCCGCGTCAGCGTCGCTGATGGTGATGTCGCGCGTGGCAGCGAGCATCCCCAGCACCGCGACGCCGATGTCGGTGAACGGAACGTACACCCCGGCGAGCGTGAGCGCTCGGAGTAGGTGATGAGGTTCGCGAACCACAGCCGCAAGACGGCCGGGTCACCGAAAATCCGGTCGAACGTGGGATGGAGCGTCTCCAGATCGAGCAGGGTCTCGTTCACATCGAACACTATGACCGGCTGGTTGGACATATCCGACCTTTCGTGTGCTGCGGCACGGCCGTCTGAAGCGCCCGGCCGACTGGCAAGCGGAGACACGCCTGATGTGTGCCCACCCGGCCCATGGCAATGCGACCGTCCAGCCAGTCCTCGATTCAATCGAGCATGTGGTCTGTCGCGTCCTGTTCGCATTCCCTCGCGTCCGGCCGCCGCTCCGCAGGTTCTGCGCTCACTGCTGCGGTTCCTGGCCGCCGTGTGCGCTGAGCCATGTCGCGGCCCGCCTGGCCGATGCGCGGCTGAGCCAGGCGTCCTGAACGACCTCGGTTAGCTCCTGAAGCGTGAGCTCGCCGATCCGGCTGCCGCGGATCAGGACCGACAGGTGGCCGTCGAAATGAGATGTAGTGAAGAACGGCGAGCTATCGTCCTGGATCATCGCCAGCTTGTCGGCTTCCGATTCGACCCAGAAAACGATCACGTCCGGGTAGCGCTCGCCGGTGTCGGGATCGGCGGCGTCCGGGCGGGGGTTTCGGAAGAAGATGAATGACTTGCCGCCGACCTGATAAATGGGGTTGCCCTTGTCGCCGTAGATGACGCTGACGTGCGGCATGTTCATGGCAAGCTCATGCACGTCCTCGATCCGCGCGCGAGGCGGTTGTTCGGGCATGACCGCCATCAACCCAGGTCGAGCAGCTGCTCGTAGAAGCCACCGAATCCGCGCGCCGGGTCGGTCAGATGGACCTCGAGTATCCAGTGGCACTGTTGCCCGGACATGTCGTGTCGGCGCATCTGGATGAGATTTCCCGGAGCGATATAGGACTCGATATCTTCCCCGTCGATTTTCTCGTGCGGGAACTCGCCGACCAGGTGCCCGGCGTGCACGCCGCCGAGAGTCCACCCGGCCTCGCCTGCCAGCCGCGCGATCTCGGCATACAACTGCGAGCCCGTTATGTCAGCGTGGCTGGCGAACCACTGCCGGCCTGCGGCAAAGATGACCGGCAGATCGGCGGCCAGCCGGTGCTTCATCGGATCGGCGCCGAGCACGTACGTGCGCCCAAGGTCGGCCTCGAACTCCGCGAAGATAGGCCCGAAGTCCGCGAATGCGATGTCATCCGGCTGGATGATCCGGTCCGGCGGGTTCTCGCGGTAGGGGAACAGCGTGTGCGGGCCAGAACGCACGATGCGCTTATGCCAGTGCCGCGTCGTCCCGAACATCTCGTTAGCCAGATCGCGGATCTG
>Ga0335073_10004445_pt1 | contig 19613 bp, 8 predicted proteins | sample Lox_Sample_22_FD_207093 | JGI IMG/M metagenome (GOLD analysis project Ga0335073, IMG submission 207093) | Soil microbial communities from Loxahatchee National Wildlife Refuge, Florida, United States - Lox_Sample_2.2 | ecosystem: Environmental > Terrestrial > Soil > Wetlands | place: USA: Florida...
TCGACGGCACTGGCGTTGGCATCGCCATCATCGACAGCGGCATCTATCAGCATCCCGATCTGACCGGCAAATACTCGAGCGAATCGCGCGTGGTGTACCGGCAGAGCTTCGCTCCCGGCGGCGTACAATTCGATGATTATGGCCACGGGACTCATGTCGCCGGAATCGCGGCGGGCAACGGCCGCTCGTCGGAAACCGTGGGCGCGTACCGGACCTTCAAGGGTATAGCCCCGAATGCCAACCTCATCGACCTGCGCGTGCTCGACGCCAATGGCGAAAGCAGCGACAGCGAAGTGATTGCCGCCATCCAGCAAGCCATCGCGCTCAAGAACAAGTACAACATTCGCGTGATCAATCTGTCGCTGGGCCGGCCCATCGTCGAGAGCTGCACCCTCGACCCGCTCTGCCGCGCAGTGCAGGCGGCATGGCAGAGCGGCATCGTGGTAGTGATCGCGGCGGGCAATCTGGGCCGCGACGGATACTCCACCATCCTTTCCCCCGGTAACAGCCCCTACGCCATTACCGTGGGCTGCATGAAAACTATGGAGACATATCCGGATTCAGACGACCGCATCGCCAGCTACAGCTCGCGCGGACCCACGTTTATCGATATGACCGTCAAGCCGGATATCGTGGCGCCCGGCAACCTGGTGGATTCGCTGCTCGCGCCGGGCTCGACCCTGGAAGCGGCGTACCCTGGAAACGTGGTGCAGCCTTCTTCCTACACCACCTCGCCGGTAAGCGGAGGCCCTTACTACTTCACCCTCAGTGGCACCAGCATGGCCACGCCGGTGGTTTCCGGCGCGGTGGCCCTGTTGCTCCAAAACCAGCCCAGCCTCACGCCGGACACCATCAAAGCCCGGCTGATGAAAACCGCCAACAAGAATTTCCCGCTTTCCAGCTCGGTGTACGATCCCACCACCGGCGAAACTTACGTGGACTTCTACGACATCTTCACGATCGGGGCGGGGTACTTAAACATCGCCAATGCCTTGCAGAACAACCAGACGGTAACTCAGACGGCGCTGTCTCCGCAGGTGCAATACAACTACCTGTTGCAGACCGCGTACCTGATACCCAACCTCGCCACCGCGTGGTGGTCGAATTCCGCGATGGCAACCTCGGCCGTATGGGGCTCGAATGTTCTCATGCCGACGGGCGCCTCCGCGGTATGGGGCAGTTCGGCGGTCTGGGGCAGTTCCGCGGTATGGGGCTCCTCGGCCGTGTGGGGCAGTTCCGCTGTTTGGGGCAGTTCCGCGGTATGGGGTTCCTCCGCGGTGTGGGGCAGTTCGGCAGTGTGGGGCTCTTCGGTGGGCACCGGCGAAAACTAGGCCACCCGCGACATCCGTCCCGATCCGCTGAACCACTCCACCGCGCGCGCGAGCGCTTCTTTGGCGGGGCCAGGTGCGAAACCCAGATCGCGCCTGGCCTTCTCACTTGTCACCCACATTTTCTCGCGCGCCATGCGGACTGCTGCCAGCGGGACGCGCGGCGCGATGCCCGTGAGATTCGCCCACGCTGTACTGCACGCCCCGGCGCACAAGGCGACCGCATAGGGCAGCCGTACCGTGGGCGCTTTGCGCTGGGTCAGGTATGCCAGCACCTGGAGAATCTGCGCCAGAGTCAGATTCTCGGCTCCCAGAATATAACGCTCGCCAGGCTTGCCGCGCTCGCAGGCGAGCCAGTGGCCCTCGGCGACATCGCGGACATCGACGATGTTGAGGCCGGTATCGATGAACGCCGGCATATGGCCTTTCAGGAAGTCGAGGACGATTTTGCCGGTGGGCGTAGGCTTCACGTCATGGTCGCCAATGGGCGCTGTAGGGTTTACGATCACTACCGGAAGACCCGAGTGGGCGAATTCCAGGGCGACTTGTTCCGCCAGGAATTTGGATCGCTTGTAATCGCCGTGCATGCCGGCCAGGGTTACCGGGGTGGTCTCGTCGCCGATGCCCTCGTGCATGCCGATGCAGCCGACGGTGCTGGTGTAGACCACGCGTTCGACGCCCGCGTTGCGCGCGGCCTCGAGGAGGTTGCGGGTTCCATCGACATTGGAGCGGTACATCTCGCGTGGATCCCTGGCCCACAGGCGGTAGTCCGCCGCCACGTGGAAGGCGAGTTCACAGCCGCCGGCGGCGCGCGCCACAGATTCGGCATCGCGGAGGTCGCCGGGGAACGGTTCGACGTCCAGCCCGTCCACCCGGCTTCCAGGGCGAACCAGGGCGCGCACGCCATATCCGCGCTCGATGAGGACTCGCGCAACGTGCCAGCCGATGAATCCCGAGGCGCCGGTGACGAGCGCGCGTTTCATTCCCCGCTCCCTGGTCGGGAAGGCCCCCCGGCCCGCGCACGACCCCGTCCCGCTTTCCATGCGATTCCTGCCGCTTCTGGTTTAAAGGGGGCCGGCATCGGACCTCGGGGGCCGCGCCACAGTTGATCCCGCTGAGTGGGGAAATTACCTGGCATCGTGAAAGATTTCCTGTGCCGCCATCAGCTCACCGCGAATCGCCGTGAGGTCATGCCTGCGAACGGGAGCGGGACTTCACGAACGAAGTCAGCGCCAGCAGGGGGAAATAGTCCTTGTACAGGTGATAGTTGAGGTAGAAAACTTTGGGAAAACCCGTGCCCGTGGCCAATTCCTCGTCCCAGTTTCCATCCGCGCGCTGCGTTTCCAGCAGGTATTCGATCCCATGCTGGACGCTCAAACTGCCGTCGTCGCCGCCCGCGATCAGGCCCATGAGGGCCCACGCGGTTTGCGAGGGAGTACTTTCGGCGGGGGTGAAGGTGCCATTATCGTAGCTGGCGCAGCTCTCGCCCCATCCGCCGTCGGCATTTTGTATGGAACGAAGCCATTCTCCGCCGCGCAGGACGTGGGCTTCGCGATCGCTTTCGCCGGACGCGGCCAGCCCGCGCAGAGCAAAGCAGGTGCCGTATATGTAAGCCACGCCCCAGCGGCCGTACCAGCTTCCATCCGGCTGCTGATTGCGCACCAGCCAGTCCACCCCGCGGCGGACGGCGCGATGATTGCGGTCCACGCCGTGGGCCGCCAGCGCTTCCAGCACACGCCCCGTGATATCGGGGCAGGTGGGATCGAGCATGGCGTTGTGGTCGGCGAAAGGAACCTTGTTGAGGAACTCCCAGTTGTTGTCGGCGTCGAAGGCGGCCCACCCGCCATCGGAGGATTGCATCGCGAACAGCCAGTCGAGCGCGCGCCGGTGGCAGGCGTCCTGCGCGGCTGGATCCGACCCGCGCGCGGTGCCGAGCGCCAGCATCACCATGGCGGTGTCGTCGACATCCGGATAGAACTCGTTGGCGTATTCGAAGGCCCAGCCGGAGGGTTCGGTATTGGGCCGCTTGACCGACCAATCCCCTTTGCGCCGCACTTCCTTGGTGAGCAGCCAATCGGTTGCCTGGCGCAGCGCCGCGTGCTCGGAATCCGTCTGGCCGAGAGCATAAAGACCGATGGCCGTATCCCAGACCGGTGAGAAGCAGGGCTGGAAGAAGAACCGATCGTCGTCATCCACCATCAGGTTGTTGAACTGGCGAAGAGCTTCGGCGCGCAGTGGGTGGTCTTTGGGATAGCCGAGAACGTCGAGCGCCATGACCGAGTACATCATGGGCGGATAGATTGCGCCCAAGCCCTCGGAGTGGCGCAGGCGTTCGATCATCCAATCCTTGGCTTTTTCGATGGCTTTACGGCGAATGCTTTTCGAGCCCCGGCGCTCCCACCACTTCAAAAACCAATCGGCGCTGAGGAAAATGTTGTGCCAGGTGAGCCATTGGCGGTCCTTTTGGAACGACCATTCGGGACTCGCGCCGGGTTTCCAGATTTCGTCGAGATGGAAGCCTTCGGGCACCGGTTTGCGCGGGTTGGCGGCATGAAGAATGGAAAGCGACACCACGATGGCCCGCGTCCAGGCCGACATCTGGTACAGGAAATCGAAGGGCAACAGGACTACTTCGGGCGGAATGCTGGGACAATATTTCCGGGGATAGAGATCAAACAGGCTGAGATTGACTTTGACGTAGCTGTTGGCTGCCTGAATCCCGCCAAGCTCCAGAATCCGGTCGCGCAGGCGAACCATGCGTTCGTCACCGAGTGGAATTCCAGCCAGTTTGAGCGCGAAATATGCCTTGACCGAGGCGCTCACTTCCGACGGGCCGCCGGTGTAGATGTTCAAGCCGCCATCGGGGAGCTGGCGATCCAGAATCGCGCGCGCGGCCTTGTCCACGAGCGAACGGGTTTCCGGTTCCCAAACACCGCTTTGCGGCGGATAAAGCCACAGTTGGAAAAGAATATAATCGGATTCGAGGGTGGTGTCGGCGGTGAGTTCGGCGCACCAGTGGCCATCGCGCTGCTGAAGGCTCGTGAGCCATCCGGCGGCCCGGCGAATCGCCAGTTCGGCCGCCGAGTCCAATGCATTGCCGATTTGGACGGGCGCACTCATTGGATCGTAATCGTCAGCTCCGATGGTAATGAAAATCGCACGTCTTCGTCTACCAGTTCCACTTCCTCCATTGCATGGAAGCTCGCGTCCTTTAAGAATTGCATCAATTCTTCGACCAGGTGCTCGGGCGCGGACGCTCCTGCCGTGACCCCCACATTCTTGACGCCTTTCAGCCACTGCGGGTCGATATCGCCGCAATCGTTTACCAGGTGCGATTTAACTCCGAAATTCTGCCCTACTTCCACCAGGCGCTTGGAATTCGAGCTGTTCTGCGATCCCACCACCAAGAGCAGATCCACGAACTCCGAAATGGCTTTCACGGCCATCTGCCGATTCTCGGTAGCGTAACATATATCCTGTGCGGGAGGACCTTGAATAAAGGGAAAACGCTCTTTAAGTCGCACGATAATATCGCGGGTTTCATCCAGACTCAGAGTGGTTTGGGTCAGGTAGCGGACACGCGTCGGATCGGGAAGTTCCAGGCGGTTCACGTCTTCGACCGTTTCCACCAGGTAGCTGCGGTCGGGAACCTCACCGAGGGTGCCGATCACCTCGTCATGGTCTTTGTGGCCGATCAGTACGATGCTGAACCCGTCGCGGGCGAAGCGCACGGCTTCCAGGTGGACTTTCGTCACCAGCGGACAAGTGGCGTCGATGACATCCAGTTTGCGCTCCGCCGCCTGGCGGCGAACCGACGGCGCCACGCCGTGGGCGCTGAAAATCGCCCGGCCCCTCTCGGGAACTTCGTCGAGTTCTTCCACAAAAACCGCGCCCGCATCGCGTAATTCATCAACAACATGTTTGTTGTGAACGATTTCTTTTCGGACGTAAACCGGCGGACCGTAGAGATCCAGGGCGATTTTTACCACATCGATGGCTCTCACCACACCAGCGCAAAATCCTCGCGGCTTGAGCAGGAATATTTTCTTTTCCGCGCCCTGATTCGGCGTGATCGGCTTAAGAGGCATAGCGAAGGATGGTAATAATTATAACAGGTGGCTTACGCGATTCGCACCCCAAAATCCGTGCATCGCAAGCATTTGCGCGATCCGTCACCGTGCGGACGTGGCACACTGTGGTCATGGTGCAGTGGACCGAGGTAAACATCGTAGACGATTTGACAATCCGTCTGGTTGCGAGCAATTCAGGACTCCGGGCACTCGAATTTCACAGTTTCGCCGAACCGAAAGGCGAAAGAAATGATCACAATACATGGATGAATTTGGCGGCTGAGGAGTTGCGCGCGTATTTCGCCGGTCAGTTGCGCACATTTTCCGTCCCTTTGGACATGCAAGGAACGGAATTTCAGCTGAGCGTGTGGAATCACCTCGTGAAAATCCCCTACGGAGAAACCCGGAGCTATGCGCAAGTAGCGGAAGCGGTCGGACGTCCGGCGGCGGTCCGCGCGGTGGGAGCGGCAAACGGGAGCAATCCGGTCGCGATCATCGTGCCGTGCCACCGCGTGATCGGGTCGAGCGGAAAATTGACGGGATACGGAGGCGGCTTGCCGATGAAAAAACGTCTGCTCGAATTAGAAGGCGCCTGGACTATGGCGTTGCGGATGTAACGCCGTCATTGTATCGTTGCAAACCTTTTTACAATTGGACGGTCACTAAAAACTCATAGAGATTGTGATAATGTACCGAAAGCCGCAAGTAATGGTGCGTAATCAGTCTCTAACCGAGCGCCTCCAGTTATTCATGAAAGGCGATACCGGCGCCGCGAACGCGCTGGTGGGGGAGATCTTGCCGAAGCTTCGCGAGATCGCTCTGCGCGCTCTTCGCCGCGAAGGTCCCGCGGCGCCTCTCTCGCGAACGGAATTGATTAATGAATTATGGGCACGCAGGCTGTCGAAAGGCGGCTGGCGCATTCAGGACCGGCAGCATTTCTACGCCCTGGCGAGCCTCGCAATGCGGCGGCTGCTAACCGACATGGCGCGCGAGAGGCTGTGCCTGTGCCGCGGCGAGGGAGCGAGCTCCGTTCCGCTCGACGAGTGCGACCCCATCATCGGGACATCGCTCGACGAAGCAGAGCGAATCGTGGGAATCGGCCTCCTCATGGAGAAACTGGAGGCCGAATATCCCGACGCCGCTCGTGTGATAGACATGCATTACTTCAGCGGCTTCACCCTGGAAGAGATTGCTCGCGAAACCGGGCTCACCTTCAAGCAGGTGCGTTTCCGCTGGGACAAAGGCCTGCGGTGGCTGAAGCGCAAGAGCCTCGCGCCGGAACCATCCCATCACGTGACTGGCCTGGAAGCGTCCCGCTCCAGGTCCCTGGCCAGAGGATTGACGAAGCAGCCTGCTACGTGAGGCCTTCTGGAGGGGTCGAATTCCAGGGCGCCGGCGACTAGCTCGATGGCTTCGTCCGAGAGATTCAGTTCCAGGCTTTTCAGTAGTTCCCGCGTTCTCACGCCAAGGTCGAGCGCCGCCGCCGGCAGTAACTGCGCCAGACGGCGTCCGCTGAGCACTTCCACGGCAACCTTCGCCAGGCTGTAAATATCGGTGGAAGCCTCCGCGTAGCCAATGGCCTGTTCCGGCGCCATGTAGTCGAAGCTGCCGGCGGCGCGCGAAAGCCCGCAAAGAGTTTCGTTCGCGTCCTTCACGATAGCGATGGAGAAATCGATCAGCACCGATTCCTCATCGCGAGACCCGTCCCGCCGGACCACGATATTTTCCGGTTTCACATCGCGGTGACAGATGCCCAGCGCGTGGATGGCGTCCAGCGCGCTGCCGATCTGCCGCAGCAGCCGCGCCGCGCGCCAGGGTGCCATGGGGCCGGATTCGAGCACTGCGCGCAAGGTCCTGCCTTCCAGGAATTCCATCACCAGGTACGGCGCGCCGGAAGGCGTGCCGCCATGAGCGTAAATCGAAACTACGTTGGGATGACGCACCTGTTGCAGAGAGGCAACCTCCTGGTCGAAGCGCTGGTGAATCCACTCCGCATCTCCCACCTCGCTGCGAAAAATCTTCACGGCGCAGCGTTTTCTCTGCCGGCGATCATAACCGTCCATCACGTTGGCAAAACCGCCGCGCGCCAGCAGGCCGCGAACCTCGAAGCGCTGTTCCAATACCGTGCCCGCCAGTTCGCCGACCTCCGGCAACAGTGCGCGGGCGCGCAGTCCTGTCAGGTCGGGCAAGAGGTTGGCTTCTTCCTCCGCGCGCCGGCGATGCCAAAAATAAGCCGCCAGTGTGAATAGCGTGGCTGCGAGAGAATAGAGAAACAGCCATCGCGCCGAACGCCACACCGGAACAGTTACCACGAAAGAACGGTTTAAAATTGGCGACCATGGGCCGGAAAGTAACCGTGCCTGGACTTCCAACGAATGCCTTCCCGAAGCGCGCGCGCCCAGAGACAGATCGAGGCTCAACGACTCCCGCCATGAAGTCTCGTCAGGCCGAATGCGATACCGCAGCATCATGCCGTTGCGCCGGTCGAATTGCAGAGATCCGATGTGCGCTACTACTTTGACGCCATGGGGCACGGTTTCGACGGCATCCGCCATCCTCGGGGCCGACCCATTCCAGGAGTAGGCGGAAACAAAAATCCGCGGAGCGAAACGCGGGGTCATTAAATCGTCGGGGGGCGAGTAATGAAAAATCGACATGTCGATTCCCATCCAGACGGAGCCGTCGCGATCGGCAAAGTAACTTCCGGAGTTGACTCCCACGCCCGATAGCCCGTCGGATTGATCGAGGAACAGCCAACGGCCCTCCTTGGCGTTTGCCTCGTCCGCTACCGACAGCCCTTTGTTGCCGCCGCGCCACAACCATCCCCGCCTATCGACATCGAAGTTGAGGCTCTCGGCATCGCGAATCCCGCCGCCTTCGTGAAACTGATGGACCGCATACCGCCCATTGCCGAGAGGATGAATTTGGGCGAATGCCGGCGTGGTGTAGTAGCCGTACCAAACGTCGCCATCGGGAAGCGCCGCAAGCGACCAGCAAGGGTCTACCAGCAAACCGTCCTTGGTGGTGATCTCGCGCCAGGTTCCGTCCGCATCGCGGAAGGTCAGGCCGCCGTTATAACAGGCCCAGAGCCGGTGGGTGTGCTCTTCGTTTTGAACGTCGAGCACGTTGCCGGCGGGCTGGGTGAGGAGGTAGTGGTTGGCAAAGTGCAAGGTCGAACCGCCGCGCTGCATCAGCCCCAGCCCGATGCCTCCCAGCCAGAATTCGTCTTGAGCAGCAGCCAGCCGCAATCCATAGGAGCCGTTCGCGGGGGGAGTACGTGCAATGACCGTGCCATCTGGCCGGGCGATTACCGCGCCTCCGGGGTTGAGCGCCACCAACCAATTCCCGTCCGGCAGCGGCAGCAAATTCATTACCTGTCCGATGCCGGTTGGAAATGGCGCCAGCCCCTGCCAGTGCTGGCGATTCCGGTCGAGCACCCCAATGGTGTGGTCGAGGCCGGCATAAATCTGTTCGCCTTTGCGCTGCACGGCCCATGGGTTGTCGATGCCATCTCGCGCCGTCCAATACTCCATGCGGAACGGCGATGGGAAACGGTAAAGGCCCTCCGCTCCTCCCAGCCAGATGGTGCCGTCTTTGGCTTCGATCGCCGTGAACACTACCGGCAGGCCGTTCGCGGCGCGGGCGACCAGATAATGTCCCGGCCGTCCAACCGCCAGGATACTGTAACCAACCAGGATCATGGAACCGTCGGGGGCCTCACTCAAGGTCGAGCGCAAGCTCGAAAATGGCGGCTGCGAAAAGTGGCCGTCGCCGCAGCTATACAGGTCCATGCTTTCCGAGGCGACCCAAATGCAGCCGAAGCGATCGCGGAGAGTGCGCGTCGGCCCCGCGGCCGGAACGTTGGGATTGAATCCTTCCGCCGCGTGGAAGGTTTGCGGAAACTGCGTCCCGGGCCGCCAGCGAGCCACGTCCTCGCCGGTAAACTCTTTCCACCCGCCTGGATAGGGATAAAGGAAGTGCCCGGTACGATCGGGTTCGAAAAGTCCGGTGCCCTCGAGGTCTACGATCGGTTCGGTTTTCCATTGCTTGCCGGCCCGCGAGATCTTTACCAGGGTCGCATCGACCGGAACGCCTTTCCCAGCCGGACCCATGGCCGCGACGATGACGTCGGGAGTTGGGGCTGCAACTCTGACGAATACGCCGCTGCTCACGGCCTCCGTATGGCCGTTCGCAAAGCGGTACAGCCCGGTGTCGGCGCCTATCCAGATGACGCCGCTGGTATCCTCGGCGATGGAATACGCCGGTCCGGACGGAAAGCCATAATCCGCAAGAGAGAAAAGACGCGTTCCATCGAAACAGGCGAGTTGATCTCCGCCCACCCACAAACGTCCCAGCGAGTCCTGAAACAACGTCCGGACATTCTTCGGGGCTCCCGGAACGGGAAGAAAAGGATATTGCTGGCCAAACAGCGCCGGCGCCGCGCACAAAAGCAACCAGGCCGCGGCCGTCGAATAGAGACCCGCCGATCTGAGCTGTGCCGGGGACACCGAAGCACATTCTCGCATAGCCTATTGGACGACACATCCGAAGCCCAGCACCGCGTCGATGGCAATTTGGATATCCACCACATTGAGAACTCCGTCTCCATTGAGATCGTTCGATCCGGCTGCGAGACCCAGCGCCTCATTGACGATGATCTGGACATCGGCCACGGTCGTGTTTCCTGCTTTGGTGACATCGCAGGGGCTGTAGGGGCCGATAATGGTCAGATCGCTGGCGGTGGCCTGCACTACGCCCGCGAGCGCGACGCTCACCTGGTTGATCACTTCCTCCGGCAGGGCCGACGTCACGTTTACCGTGACGGTAATGGGTGGGTAGCTGGCTCCGGGCAGAAGAGCATCGCTGCGGGTACAGGTGGCGCCGGGGCAGGTCCAACCGGTACCGGCCATCGACACCAGCGTCATACCGGGAGGCAGGTTCTCGGTGACAGTCACCGTTCCTGAAGTGCTGCCGGCGCCTACTACGTTCGATACCGTGACGGTATAGGCAGCGCCCTGCTGGCCCGGCTGGAAGTTCGCCGCATGGGTCTTGGTAATCGACAGCACCGGCACCACCGGCCCGCCCACCGGCGTGCGCCCGATCTTGCCGCCGTTGTATTCCGCGAACCAGACGGCGTTGTCGCTACCGACCGAGATGCCGATGGGTTCGCTGTTGTTGGTGGAGATGGCGTATTGCGCCAGCACACCGTCGGCGGTCATTCGGCCGATCATGTTGGCTCCCTCTTCCGTGAACCAGATCGCGCCATCGGGACCAACGACCAGGTCCGCCGGTCCGCTGCCGCTGTTCGGTATCGGGTACTCGCTGAACACGCCGTTTAACGTGATCCGGCCTATCTTATTGCCGTTGGATTCGGCGAACCACAGGGCGCCGTCGGGTCCGGTGACGATGCCGATGGGGCCGGCGCTGCCGGTGGGTATGGCAAATTCGCTGATCGCGCCGGCGGTAGTGATCCTGCCGATATTATTGGCTTGCACGTGGTATTCGGTGAACCAAAGCGCACCATCCGGTCCGGCGGTGATGCCGAACGGCTCGTAGTAGGAATGCGCCAGCGGATATTCGGTAATCACTCCCGAAACGCTGGCTCGCCCGATTTTGCCGGTCCCATACTCGCCGAACCATAATGCTCCGTCCGGGCCGGCTACCATTTCGACCGGCTCGCTGCCGGCGGTCGGAATGTTGTATTCGCTGAAGACGCCGCCGGTGGTGATTTTGCCGATCTTGTTGCCATTTCTTTCCGTGAACCAAAGCGCATTATCCGGCCCGGCGGCAATTCCGGTGGGCTGGCTCGCCGCGGTCGGCACGGTATACTCGGTGAACGCTCCGGCGGTGGTCAGCCGGCCGATCTTGTTGGCGATGTACTCGGTGAACCACAACGCTCCGTCCGAACCGGTCACGATGCGATTGGGTCCGCTGCCGGCCGTCAGCGGCTTGTATTCGGTGAACGATCCGACCGTCAACGAGGTGACGATCGCGGCATCGTTGGCGCTCGCCGGAGCCGAGCCTCCGCCGGCCACGGTCGCTTCGTCCACTTGCGGCGAGTTGGGGCTGCCGTTGACATTTACCGTCACAGTGATCGCGGGATAGTTCTGGCCTGCGGTCAGGACGTCATTCCGCGTGCAGGAGCCGGACGGCGCTCCGCTGCTCACGGCCGGGCAACTCCATCCGTCGCCCGACATCGAGACCAGCGTGAGTCCGGAAGTAACGGAATCGTTCACCGTCACCGTGCCTGTAGTGGCCCCGGAGCCGGCGGAGTCCGCCACCATCAAAGTGTAAGTGGCGGCTTTCTGGGATGGTGTGAAGTATCCGTCGTGGGTGACCGCAATCGTCAGGACCGGAGGATCGGCCTGGCCCTGCACGATCCGGCCGATCTTGCTCTTGTTCCATTCGGTGAACCAGATGGCGCCGTCGGGACCCACCGTGATGCCCGCCGGCAACGCGTTCGCCGTGGGAATGTTGTACTCCGTAACGAGCCCGCTGGTAGTGATCCTGCCAATCTGGCTGGTGCCATATTGCAGGAACCACATAGCTCCGTCCGGCCCCAGCACCATGGTCCACGGCTCGCTGCCCGAACTCGCCAGCGGAAACTCCGTAAATACCCCCGCCGGGGTCATCTGCCCGATCTTGTCTCCGCCATACTCGGTGAACCACAAGTTGCCATCCGGACCGGTGACGATCCCCACCGGGTTGGCGCTGGCCGTCGGAATGGCGAATTCCGTGACCACGCCCGCCGTCGTAATCCTTCCGATGCTGTCGACCTGAGGATGAGCCTCGGTGAACCATAGCGCGCCATCCGGCCCTACGGTAATCCCCTGCGGCTCGTTGTAAGTATGCGACAGCGGGAACTCGGTGATCACCCCCGCGGTAGTGATGCGGCCTATTTTGCCGGTGCCGTATTCCGTAAACCACAGGTTCCCGTCGGGCCCGACGACGATGAAGTGCGGGGCGCTGCCGGTTGTGGGAGTGGCATACTCGGCGATGAGCCCGCCGGTGCTAATGCGCCCGATCTTATTGTTGCCGGTATCGGTAAACCAGAGAGCGCCATCGGGACCGGTGACAATACTGACCTGGCTGGCATCATAGTCGGCCGCTTCGGTCACCGAACCAGCCGTCGTCATTCGGCCGATGTAGCCTGCGAGGTCGGTAAACCATAGGGCGCCATCCGGCCCCGAGGTTATGCCATACGGCTCGCTACCGGTGATGGGCACCGGATATTCGGTGAGGGTTCCGACGGATACCCCGGATTCGATTGTCGTGGAATCGCTCGCGCTGGCCGGGCCCGAGCCGCCGCCCGCCACGCTTACCGCATTCACCTGCGGGGTGGTGGCGTTCAAAGCTACGTTGACCGTGACGGTGATGGCAGGATAGTTGTTGCCACCCGCTAGAGGGTCCTGGCGCGTGCAGGCGTTGCCGCCGTTCGGGCAGTTCCATCCATCCCCCGCCATAGACACCAGTGTCATGCCGCCGGGCGGCATCTCCGTAACTGTCACCGTGCCCGCGGTTGGACCGGCCGCTGCGGCGTTGGATACCGTCACCGAATAGGTAGCGCCTTGCTGGGCTGGCGCGAAATTTCCGCTGTGCGATTTGGCGATGCTTAGCACCGGAGGATCGGTATTGCCCGCGACAACCCTCCCGATCTTGCCTTTATTCCATTCGGTGAACCAGATGGCGCCGTCGGGTCCAACCGTGATACCCGCCGGCAGCGCGTTCGCCGTGGGAATGTTGTACTCCGTGATCAGACCGCCGGTAGTGATTCTGCCGATCTGGCCCGTGCCATATTGCAGGAACCACATCGCCCCGTCCGGCCCCAGCACCATGGTCCATGGCTCGCTTCCCGAACTCAGCAGAGGAAACTCCGTGAATACGCCCGCCGTAGTCATCTGCCCGATCTTGTTTCCGCCATACTCCGTGAACCACAAGTTGCCATCCGGACCGGTGACAATCCCCACCGGATTGGCGCTGGCAGTGGGCAATGCAAACTCTGTGACCACGCCCGCCGTGGTAATTCTCCCGATGCTGTCGACCTGGGGATGGGCCTCCGTGAACCAGAGCGCACCATCCGGCCCAACGGTGATCCCCTGCGGCTCGTTGTAAGTATGGGACAGCGGGAACTCGGTGATCACGCCCGCGGGGGTGATACGGCCGATTTTGCCGGTGCCATATTCCGTGAACCACAAGTTCCCATCGGGCCCAACGATTATGAAATGCGGGGCACTGCTGGTGGTCGGCGTGGCATACTCGGTAACCACGCCGGCGGCGGTGATGCGCCCGATCTTATTGTTGCCCGTATCGGTGAACCACAGCGCGCCATCGGGACCGGTGACGATGCTGACCTGGCTGGCATCGTAATCGGCCGCTTCGGTTGCCGATCCGTTGGTGGTCATCCTGCCGATGTAGCCTGCCAGGTCGGTGAACCAGAGAGCACCATCCGGCCCGGCGGTAATTCCATAAGGCTCGCTGCTGCTGATCGGAGTAAGAAACTCCGTGAGAGTTCCAAGCGACGGCGCCGAATTGATGATGGTGGAATCACTCGCCGTGGCTACCACTGCCAATCCACCGCCGGTGACGGAGGCGAAATTCACTTGCGGGGATGTCGCCGCGGCGGCCACGTTCACCGTGACGGTGATGGCGGGGTAGTTTTGGCCGGCGGCGAGGACGTTGCCGCACGTGCAGACCGGTCCGCCGTTGGGGCAATTCCAGCCGCTGCCGGACATCGAGACCAGCGTCAGGCCCCCTGGCAGGAGGTCGGTCACGGCCACCGTGCCGCTGGTGGCGCCGGTGCCGGTGTTCGAAACCGTCACCGTGTAGGTGGCGCCCTGCTGTCCGGGATTGAAATTTCCGGTGTGGGTCTTGGTAATGCTCAGTGCGGGCGGATTGGTGGCCGATGTCACGACTCGGCCGATCTTGCTCTTATTCCACTCGGTAAACCAGATGGCGCCGTCCGGACCCGCTACGATGCCAGCCGGCAGCGCATTGGCGGTGGGGATGGGGTACTCCGTAATGGAACCCCCGACGGTGATCGTTCCGATCTGGCTGGTGCCATACTGCGTAAACCACAGCGCGCCATCCGGCCCCGCCGCGATGAAGTACGGTTCGCTCCCCGTGCTGGACAGCGGGAATTCCTGGAACGAACCCGTGGTGCTTACCTGGCCGATCTTGTTGCCGATATATTCCGTGAACCATAAGTTGTGGTCAGAGCCGGTTACAATGCCGACGGCCCCGGCATTGGCAGTGGGAATCGGGTATTCGGTAATCTGGCCCGCGATGGTGATTCGGCCGATGTTGTTGGCTTGGGCATGGTATTCCGTGAACCAAAGCGCGCCATCCGGCCCGGAAGCGATCCCCTGCGGCTCATAGTAGGAGTGCGCCAGCGGGTATTCCGTAATCACGCCGGCGGGGGTGATGCGGCCGATTTTGCCGGTGCCGTATTCCGTGAACCATAAGTTTCCATCGGGACCGGAAGCGATGGAATGCGGAGTGCTGCCCGAACTGGGAGTCGCATACTCGGTAATCGCGCCGGCCGTGCTAATCCGCCCGATCTTACTGTTGGTGGTGTCGGTGAACCAAAGCGCTCCATCGGGGCCGGCCACGATGCCGATCTGGCTGCCGTCGTAGTTGGGAGCCGAAGTCACCGCGCCGGCGGTGGTCATTCTTCCGATATAGCCTTCCTCATCGGTGAACCACAGCGCCGCGTCCGGTCCGGCGGTGATACCGAAGGGCTCGCTGCTCGAAATCGGCACCGTATATTCCGTGATGGCGCCGGCGCTCACATGCGCGGTGGGCTTAGCCACCAGGGCGGCGGGTGCGATGGAACGCGCCGTTCGCGTGGCTGCGCCGCCAGGGTCCGCCGCGGTCGATTCCGCCGTCCTCACGCTGAAGGTGTGCCGGCCGGCAAGGCTATCGCTGCCGCCATCGAGTAACGCCGCGCGCTCTCCTGACCCCGGCAGTTCCAGCCACGTCCCCGGTTGGCCGGTCCCGTTGGTAAATCCGGCCCGCGCCGCGTTGCTCCCGCTGGCTTCGCCCGCGTCCCATGCGAGCCCCGCGTAATTCATTTCGATGTCGAACTGCCCGGGGCCGGCGTCGCTGCGATCGATCAAGACCAACTGGAAATCATTGCTCTCGTTGTCGAGTCCGGAATAGCGGCCCACATTGCTCCAGTTCACGCCAAATGCCGGCCGGCCATCCACTAAATCGCTGCCATATGAGATCGCGCCGGGGGCCGCGTGCCGCGTGTCGGCGTCCGCCCAGAACGGCGCAATCGCCGGCCGCTGGAGGCTATGGAGCGGTCGCGGAGTGTAAGAAGCGCCGGGTGCATCGAAGCTTACCGTGCCGTTGGCGTTGACCCAGACCTGGGAGAAGGTCCGTCCATAGAAATCGATCGAAAAGCCGAGGTCGACCGCACGCGGCGAGGAGCAGTCATCGCAGGCGGGGAGCGAGCTTGTCCGGAAACCGGGGTTGTCGCGAATGACGTTCGTGGGCTGGGAAAGCGTCCCCGCCTCCTGGCGAACAGTAACGCTTTCATCGCCTATTTCGATGGTTCCCGTGCGCTCCGGTCCGAGGTTGACGGCGACGCGATAGCTCAGGGAATCGCTGCCGGCGGCCGCCTCGGCGAGTTCGATCCAAGGCGCGCTGGCGGCCGGCTTCCACTCGCACTCCGGAGCGCTCTCCAGAGCGATGACGTCCGCACCGCCCGAGGACGGGATGACCTTAGCGGATTGCGACACCGGCGAGGCGCAGGTAGAGACGCGGGAAAGGTACGCCTCACCGGTGATGGCCGTGCCCGCCGCAACCACCCGGCCCGAACCGGCAGTCGCTATCCGCAAATTCCCCCGCGGTAGATCCACCGAGGCCAGTTGCCGGTCGCCGCCGGGCGAAAGCTTTACCAACAGACCCGCAGGCCCGCTGGCGACATAAGCGTTGCCGAGTGAATCGGCGCCAATTGAGGGCGCGGACCCGCCGTCCGTTCCGGCCACCGTAGTGTAGTACACGCGCTCGCCATTGGGAGCGAACCTGGCGGCGAAAGCCAGCGGCGCGGCACCGCCAGTGTCTCCCGCGAGATAGATAGCCCCCTGACTGTCGAGAGCGATCGAAGTGGCTTCGCCAGCTTGGTTGAGCACGTGGAAGGAACCGCCGGTCGATCCGTCCGTCGTCGTTTTCAGCCAGAACGGCCGCTCGCTTCCCTCCGACGTCGTGCTTCCCGCGACGTAAGCCGAGCCCGAGGAATCGACCGTCACGCTGCGTCCGCTGCCGCGGAGATAAGTGGCATAAGAAAGCGTCCCGCCATCGGCGCTGATTTTGGCCAGGAAGCCGCGGGAGTCGCCCGGCGCCACGTCTTCGGCCGCGTTCTTCACCGGAAAATCGGCGGAACTGGTCGAGCCGGTAATGTATACATTGGCTTGCCGGTCGACTGCAATGCTGCTGGCGAGATCGTCGCCGGTCCCACCCAGATAGGTGGAAAAGACCCAGGATTGGCCCTTGGGATCGAGCTTGGCGACGAAACTGTCGAGTCGTCCCGCAAGAGCGCTCTGCACGCCGCCGATGACGGGGAAATCGCGCGAGGAAGTATAGCCGGCGATATATAGATAGCCATCTTCATCCACCGCCGCACCCGTTACCTGCTGGAGTCCCGAACCTCCCAGATATGCCGTGTAGAGCCGGCGTTCACCTGAGGGGTCGATCCGGGTCACATACAGAGATCCGGCGGCGTGTCCGCCCACGGCCGTGGTCTGCTGACCGGCGAGGTAGGTATAACCGCGGCAATCCACGGCCAGAGCGCCAGGCACTTCGCCGGGCAGGAGGTGCGCGGCAGGATAGTCGAGGACTCGCGCCGGAACGGGGGCGGCGACGCACACCGACCATCCGGCGAGCAACACAAGGGTTACGACCAACGGGCGGACAACCATAGGGAGCCTCCTATAGTTGAATAAGCGGCCGGACCGGGCAGGATTGCCCCGGAAATCGCCTACCGAGGCGTGAGCTCGAAGCTAAAGAGCGGTGCGTTTCGGTGCCGAATGCTCAAGGCGTCGAAGTTGTAACAACTCCCTCGCGCCCGTGTAACGGATCGGGCCGCCCTTCCCCTCGCTTCCTTACTACTACCATCCCCTGCGTCAGAATCAGCGGCCATAGAGTTTTCAACTGGAGCACCTCTCCGCGGGCGCGGACGGTATCGAGCACTTCCGGCGCCTTGAGCGGACGCTCGTCCGGAAATTGCCAGACGCCGATCATCTCGGCCAAACCCCGCGTTACCCGGTAGAGCAACGTGGGTGTGGGAAACGTGATGATCGCCGCTCCGCCGGGACGAAGCACATCGAAGTGCGAGAGCAGCGCCTCCCGTGTACGCGCCCGGTCAAAGTGCTCCACCAGCCCGACACTGAATACGATGTCGGCCGCCTCTTCCATCTCCAGGCCGAGCACGCTTTTCTGGTGCAGCCGCACGCGATTGTCGGCGCGCGTTCGCGGTTCGAGCAAAGAGAGCCCGTAGGCGTTGGTATCGACGATATCGTACTGCCGGCAGCCCACGCCGGCGAGAATACTGTCGAGAAAGCAACTGTTGGCGCCGCCGATTTCGATGATCGAAAGCTCAGTTCTGCCTTCGGCCGGAGCTGCGAAGCGTGTCATCGCGTCCAGCAACACCTTCGTGGTGTATTTGCGGGTGAGGCGGGCGGTGGGCACTACGTTCTTGTAATAGCGGTCCCAATCGGTGGCTTTTCCGGTAGTTTCACGGCGCGTAAACACGAGGTCCCTCTGAATGGCAAAGTTGGCGATGAACAGCAGCGCCTCCGCGCCGAGTTTCGCGGGGACGGCGTGTACTCCGAAGGTAAGGTGCAGGAATTGAATCAGGGCGTAGGAGACGAGTCCGTTCAGCGCCACCAGCGCCACATACTTGGGTAGCACGCGCGCGTGCGGCTGCTGCGAATGAAAAACGGTGCGGCGGGCGCCCCAGTAGTTAAACACCATCGCAACCAGGCGCCCGGCGATCTGCGACCGGGCGATGTCGTGCGTTTGCGTGAACGCGATGGCGAACACGGCATTATCCAGCGCTGCCGTACAGAGGGAAAGGACGCTGAAGCGCAGCAGCAGGAAATAGATCCGCATGGAGTCGAGAATGGGATGAAAATGCGAGCTTTCGTTGTTGCCAAGATAAATCGTGCGGATCGGGACTTGAACCACCGGAAAGCCCTGGTGCTTGCATGCCAGCAGCATATCCAGCTCGAACTCATATCCCGATGACGGAACGCGCAACAGGTGCGGAATGAGCCGCAGCGGAATGCCCCGGAGTCCCGTCTGCGTGTCGGCCAGATTCTGTCCCACGATCACGCGCATCAGGCCGCGCGTGAGATTGTTTCCCAGACGGCTGCGCAGCGGGACGCTGCCGGAGAAACTGCGGACTCCCAGGATAAGGGCGTCTCCCCCGGCGGGCAGCGCCTCCGCCACGCGCACGATATCGTCCGGATGGTGCTGCCCGTCGCCATCGGCCGTAACCACGCCGCGGGCATTCGGGCATTTCACCAGCGCGTAATTCAACCCCGTCTTCAGTGCCGCACCTTTGCCGAGGTTCACCCCATGTTCCACCAGGTGAACACGCGGCGAACGGGCGGCGCGCTGAAAAATCGCGGCAAACTCCGGCCCGCTGCCATCGTTCACCACTACGATGGTCTCGAAGCCGCGCGCGATCAGTTGATCGACCAGCGTTTCCAGGGCGTCACCGGGCTGGTAGGACGGGATTAATACGGGTACCTCGGCAAATGCCATGAATCAGTCAGATTTTACCATTCGGGGGTAAATCGCACTGTTGGCGAACGAACGGTGGAAGCGGGAATGCCCGTCAAAGCACCGATGAGGGTATCGCCATGAGATTCCTGCTCGGGCTACTATTGGGAGTCGTGCTCCTTGCCGGCTGCGTGTTCCTTTATTTCGATTTGGGTTATGCGCCCGTGGCTACGGCGTCGGCGCCCATGCCTTTCGAGCAGTTCCTCGCGCAGAGAGCGATAGCCGCCCGTATGAAGAAAGAGGCGCCCACCAGCGTGCCGTTTACAGCAGACGAAGGCAATCTGGCCGCGGGCGTCAAGATCTACCGCGAGACTTGCTCCGTTTGCCACGGATTGCGCGGCCAGGGCGAGACGCCGCTCGCCAAGGGGATGTTTCCCAAACCGCCCCAGTTTTTGGCCCATCCCGAAAAGGGCGGCAGCGCCGGGAA
>Ga0335073_10004446_pt1 | contig 19610 bp, 15 predicted proteins | sample Lox_Sample_22_FD_207093 | JGI IMG/M metagenome (GOLD analysis project Ga0335073, IMG submission 207093) | Soil microbial communities from Loxahatchee National Wildlife Refuge, Florida, United States - Lox_Sample_2.2 | ecosystem: Environmental > Terrestrial > Soil > Wetlands | place: USA...
TGCTCAAGCTGATCCAGGAGAAGTGGAACCTGCCATCGCTGACCCGCCGGGACGCCGCGGCGATCTCGCCGCTCGGCGCCCTCGACCTCGACGGGCCACCGGCATTCCTGGACCCGCCCAAACTCCCGCCCCCCACACGCCCCGGCGCCTACACCGCCAACCTGCGCACGGCGACCCGCAGTCGCCAAAGCCGCAGACATCCCTGAGCCAGGTCCGCCGGTCGTCCCCCGGACAGAAGGGTAGTCCAGAACACACGCGCTGAGATGGCTCGCCGGACATAGGGACGAAGTTGCGGCATAAATCGGGCAATCCGGACGCAGGAACGACCATCTTCGGCCCTATGTGACCTCTCTCGGAGTGGCGTGGGACGGGAGCGGCCGTTGGGAAGAGGCAGCGGATGGGGGTCGTCCCGCGAGAGTGCAATGGACGAGCCGCAGACACCCCGTGGCACGTGCGGCGTTAAGCCGCAGCCGGGGGGTCCGGGGGGTCGCCCCCCGGGCTAACGCAGCAGGAAATCCGCGCAGCGCTCGCCGATCATGATCGACGCGGCGTTGGTGTTGCCCGACGTGACGGCCGGCATGACCGACGCGTCGGCGACGCGCAGGCCCGGCACGCCGTGCACCCGCAGGTCTGGCGTGGTGACCGCCATGCGGTCGATGCCCATCTTGCAGGTGCCGACCTGGTGGTGGTAGCTCAGCAGCGTGCGCATGCCGTATTCGGCGAGTTCCGCGTCGGTGCGGGCGTCAGGGCCGGGCGCGACCTCCCGCGCCCGCCAGTCCTTCATCGCGTCGCCCGCGCCGATGTCACGGCACTGCCGCATGGCGGCGACCAGCGCCTTGACGTCGGCCGGCTCCTCCAGGTAGTGCGGGTCGAGCACCGGCGCCTCGGCCGGGTTGGCGGACCGCAGCCACAGCCGGCCGCGGCTGAGCGGCCGGATGACGCCCGCCAGGGTCGCGTACCCGTTCCCGTAGTCAAGGGCGGGGTAGCCCTCCACCGGCATCGGGAAGTGCGACATGAACGGCTGCAGGTCAGGCGCCGCCATCCCCGGGTCGCTCTTGGCGAACCAGGCCATCTCCAGGTTGTTGGCCTGGCCGGGCGGCACCGTGCGCGCCGACTCCCACAAGATCTCCGCCAGCAGGTGGTCGTGCAGGTTCTCCCCCACGCCTGGCAGGTGGGCCGTGACGTCGATGCCGAGCGCGCGCAGGTCGTCGGCCGGGCCGATGCCTGACAGCATCAGCAACTGCGCGGAGCCGATCACCCCGCCCGAGACGATCACGTCGCCTGAGCAGCGCACCTCGGTGGCCGGCCACTCGGCGAAGGAGCTTGACGGCGGGGAGTCGGCGGGCATCGTTCGGGATAGGAGGTGGCGCGCTGCCCCCGCGAGACCGATGCCGGCGGCACGACCGGTACCGTCGAAAAGCAGCCTGGTGACCGTGGCACCGGTGATGACCGTGAGCAGCGGATTGTCGAGCACCGGCAGCACGAAGGAGACCCACGCGGAGGCACGGCGGCCGTTCTTGGCCGTGAGCTGGAGGAGCCCGGCGCCGAGGATGTCCGCGCCGTTGCAGTCGTCGTTCAGCGGCAGCCCGTACTCGGCGCAGGCCTCGATCCAGGCCACGGTGGCCGGGTTCGGGTTGTGGATGCGGGTGACCGGCAGCGGGCCGCCGCTGCCGTGGTATTCCGACGGGCCGTCCTCGAAGTCCTCGGACTTCTTGAAGAACGGGAGTACCTCCTCGTACGACCAGCCCGCCGCGCCGTTGTACGCCCAGTTGTCGAAGTCCTGCCTCGCGCCCCGCACGTAGATCGCGCCGTTGAGGGAGCTTGACCCGCCGAGCACCTTGCCGCGCGGCCAGAAGACGCTGGTCTTGAGGGAGTGCTCTTGCGGTTCGGTGCTGTAGGCCCAGTCTTCCGGGCTGTTCCACAGCAGCCATGCGAGGCCGGGATCGTGGATGGCCGGGTTGTCGTCCGGGCCGCCCGCCTCGATCAGCGCCACCCGGCGCCCGGCGTCGACCAGGCGCCGCGCGATCACGCAGCCGGCCGACCCGGCGCCCACGACGATGTGGTCGAACTCAGTGTCCACGCGTTCCGCCTCCTGATCGTCCCTGGCTCACATCATGCGAGTTTTCCGGCATGAGTCATTCATGCGGCGACACAGACATGCTGCCCCGGCGTACCCGCCGCCCACAACAGCCACTTGTGCCGTTGGGGCTATCGGGCGTTCCTGTGCCATTTAGTGCGCAATGCCATCCTCTGGCTCGATTGATCCTGCCCCGCACGGGGCCGCGCCTGTCGACCCGGTGGCGCGCGGCGCTGACGCCCAGCGCCGCAGGCCGTGGTGCCGGCACCTGAGTGACATAGACGATGCCGAGTGCTTTCAGTGACCGGCGTGGCAGCAGTGTTGTGAATGCCTTAAGAGCGGAATCGGCGGCGAAGTCAAACGCATTCCCGAACGCTATTTCCGGCGTCATGGCGGATGCCGATTACCCGGGTCCGCGGATATCGGCACTCGCGATTTAATGGCGGCAACGGCGTAGTTGAAATATCAACTCCGAGTTAGATGAATTCCCGGTCCGCAGGCGGCTGAGGCCAGGTCAGGCCTTCGGGTTACGCGTTCATGGTCAGGGCCGTGCCGCCGGTCAGGCGGGCGAGCGGCGGGCGCTCTATCAGCTCGTTCAGGTGCTCGTCGAGGCGCAGGCCGTCCTCGGTGGCCACGGCATGCAGGTAGGTCTCCGGCTGGCGCAGCTCCCACAGCCCCGGCTCCTCGCCGTCGAGCTCGCGCTGGGCCAGGCCCTCGCGCATGGCCACCGTGCGCAGCACGATCGAGCTCATCCGGGTCAGGTCGGCGAGCGCCTGGTGGCGGTTCTGCCTGGTGCCGAGGTCGACCTGGGCCATGCCTTCGAGGCCCACCTCGGCGAACACGTCGATCAGCATGCCGATCTCCACCCCGTAGCCGGTGAAGAACGGAACGGCGCTGAGCAGTTCCCTGCGGCCCGCGAACTCGCCGGCGAGCGGCTGCACGAACCCGGCCAGCTCCGGGTAGAAGAGGTTGATCAGCGGCTTTGCCATCAGCTCCGTGACCCGGCCGCCGCCGTCGGGGACAGACTTCTCGCCCTGTGTGAACGGCCGCCGATAGGCGGCCTTGCAGAACTGGACAGCCGGGTCGGCGAGCAGCGGCCCGAGCGTCCCGTAGACGAAGAAGTCGCGGAAGTCTGTGGTGTCCGCGTCGGAGAACATGACGATGTCGCCGCGCGCCACGGACAGACTGCGCCACATCGCGTCGCCCTTGCCCTGAGCCGGGCCGTAACCCCGCATGAGCTCGTTTTCCGAGTAGACCTCGGCGCCGTGCGCCCGTGCGATGTCCGCTGTGCCATCTGGCGAGTCCGCGTCGACGACGATGACCTGGTCGGGCAGTCCGGTGAGGGCCTGCAATTCGGCGACGATCGTAAGGATGGCGCCGATAGTGCCAGCGACGTTGCGGGCCGGGAAGATCAGGGTCGTGGACGGTCGCTCCGCCCTGTCGCCCGCCATCGCGAGACTGTGAAAGTCCCCGTGATGAAACGAGCGGCGCTCAAACCATTCCCAGACTGTCATGTTCATATAACGCGATCCTGCTCCGTTTAGTTTCAGCCGTGCGGCGCACCGGAGCTGGGAATCTACCCAGTCCACCTTAAATTAGATGTAAAATCACATTTCCAGCAGGTAACGTCTCCCGCACGCGCTCGCTGCCGCGACCGCGCCCGTACGGCTACCCAGGAAGCGGGCGATTACTCCGGGTGTGGGCCGGCGGCCTGGCCGGGCGAGCAGGCGTGTCTGGGTGCTGGTGCGCGAGCATGTCGCGGTGCGGATGAGCGTGGGGCGATTGGGCGGATAGTCCGCAGAAGTCAACACGTCGCATCAATGCAACGTCTCGTTCCCGCGGGCGACGCGTGCGCGGCCGTGACCCCGGCACGTACGGCCGGTTCTACGGGTAACGCGGGCGCAAGCGTTACGAACAAATGTATGGCGTTTCAGTCGTCATGGCAACGGAGACGCCATACATTTCGATTAAATGATCTTAGGCAGCCATCTGTACGTCCCATGCGGCACAATGACGAACGTTGGTTCCAGGAAATCTGGGCTGGAAACTGGGAACCGACGACGGTAAGACGAATGGCAGCGACGGGGAGGGCACCGGGTCGTGACTGAGATCAGGCGTTACATGGCCGACTTCGCGGGCGAGCAGACGCCCGTCATGGAGGTCAGGGGCGACGCGGCCGGGCCGCGGCTGAGCGTCATCGCCGGCGTGCACGGCTGCGAGTACGCCTCGATGGCGGCGCTGCGGCGCTGGGCGCCGCGCCAGGCCGCGCGCGAACTGCGCGGCACGGTGACCGTCGTGCCGGTGGTGAACCTGCCGGCGTTCCGGGCCCGCAGCCCGTTCGTCGTGCCAGAAGACGGCAAGAACCTCAACCGCTGCTTCCCCGGCGACCCGGCCGGCACACTCGCCGAACGACTGGCCGACGCGGTGTTCCGGCACGTGATCGCCGGCGCCGACGCGCTGGTCGACATGCACGCCGGGGACCTGGTCGAGGCGCTGGAGCCGTTCGCCATGTACGACGGCGGCCCGGCCGAGGCGGTCGCCCGTGGCATGGCCACGGCGTACGGCGTCGGCTACGTCGTGCGGCAGGCACCCGGTCCTGGCCAGACGGTGGCCGGCTCGTCGAGCGCCGCGGCGGCCGCCGCGGGCATCCCGGCTATCATCGCCGAGGCCGGCGGCTGCGGCCTCATCGAAGACGCCGCGGTGACGGTGCACCTGCGCGGCCTGGACGGGGTCCTGCGCTACCTGGAGATGACGCCCGCCGAGGACCCGCCGCCGGGCCTGCCGGCACGGCCCGCGGTGCCGGTCTATCTGGACAGGTTCATCTGGCCGCGTACGGCGAGCGCCGGGTGGTGGGAGCCAGCCGTGCGACCCGGCGAGGCGGTAAGGGCGGGACAGCTCCTCGGCACGGTCAGCACGCTGGACGGCGGCACTGTCCTCGAAACCTGCACGGCGGCGGCGGACGGCGTGATCATCTTCGTCACCAGTTCCCCCGCCGTCGCCACCGATGGCCTGCTCCTCGGCCTCGCGGCGGCGGCAGGATGACGGTTGATGACGTCTACAGCCCGGAGGCACCGGTGCTGCTGGCGCAGTCACCGGCGGCCCGGACAGCACTGTTGCCAGGGTGATTGGCCGGGCCAGTTGGGCCTGACGCGCGATCCGCCTCGACCGCGCTGACTCTGCACCAGCCGAGCCTGTCTCACATCGCGGATGCCTCAGCACTTGATAGGGCCCCAGCTGGCACCACAAATCGGACAAACCGGTCGCAGAATTGACCGTTTGGGGCCCTAAGTGAAATCTCTCGGCGTGGCGTGGGAAATGTGGGAAAGGAGTGAAGTCCGGGCGCGGCTCGCCGCAGCAGGGCACACCGGGCGACCGGAGTCAGGTCTTGAACGAGATACGGCCGCGGGACATGACGCCGACCCGCTGCGCGCGGCGGACGACGGCGCTGTCGTGGCTGACAAGCACGAGCGTCAGCCCGCGCTCGCGCCACAGCTTCTCCATCAGGCCGACGATCTCGTCGCGCGTGTCCTCGTCCAGGTTGCCTGTCGGCTCGTCGGCGAGCAGCACCTTCGGCTCCTTGACCAGAGCGCGGGCGATCGCGACGCGCTGCTGCTGGCCGCCGGACAGTTCCGCGGGCAGGTGGCGCGCCCGGTCGGCGAGCCCCACGCTGTCGAGCGCGGCGGCGACCCGGCGGCGGCGCTCGGCCTGCCTGACGCCCAGCGGGACCAGCGCCGCCTCCACGTTCTCCGCCGCCGACAGCGTCGGCACCAGGTTGAACGTCTGGAAGATGAAGCCGATGTCGGTGGCGCGCACCCGGGTCAGCTGGGCATCGCCAAGCCGCGCCAGATCGCGCCCGTCGAGCAGCAGGCGGCCGGCGGTCGGCCGGTCCAGCGCGCCGAGCAGGTTCAGCAGCGTCGACTTGCCGTGCCCCGTGCGACCCCGCACGGCGATCCACTCACCATCGGGGATGAGCAGGTCGGTGTCGGAGACGGCCCGCACCGTTCGGGATCCAGTAAAGAAGTCCTTGCACACGCCGGAAAGCTCATACACCGACCTCACCCCACCTTCGACAGCGCGTCGGCGGGCCGCAGCCTCGATATCCGCCAGCTGCCGAACGCGCCGGCCAGGAGCCCGCCGGCGATCGCCAGCAGCACCGCGGCGGCGATCGCGGCGGCGCTGACGGACGCCGACAGCGGGACCGCCACCGCGTGGCTCACGGTGGGGTTCGACGAGCCGGCCGGCGTGACGATGTGCTCGCCTGTCGGCTGGGTGAGGATGGCGGTGAGGTCCGGCGCGATCGCGTTGATGATCGCGGCCCCCGCGAAGCCCAGGCCGACCCCGGCGGCGGCGCCGAGCAGCCCCATCGCCATTGACTCGCCCATGACCTGAGCGACGATGCGCCGGCCGCGCCAGCCGAGCGCCTTGAGCGTGCCGAACTCGCGGACCCGCCGCGACACGGCCGCCATCGTCAGCAGCACCGCGACCGCGAACGCGGCGATCAGCACCAGGATCGACAGCCACGTGCCCAGGTCGCCCGCCAGCTTGGCCGTCGAGCTGAGCGAGCCCGTGATCTGGCTGGCCAGGCTGCTCGGCGTGGTGACCGTGACCGTCGGGAGCAGCCTGGCGATCTCCTGCTGCACCGCGGGGATGTCGGACGCGCTGGCGGCGGTCACGTAGATCGTGTTCACCTGGCCCGTCAGGGCGTTGCCGGTGCTCGTGCCGAGCGCCTGGGCGCGGGCCAGCGGGATGTAGACGTCAGGCGGCGTGCTGCCCTGCGGCTGCGCCACCAGGCCGATGATCGTGAACTTCGTCTTGGCGACCGTGATCGTCTTGCCGACCGTGAGGTTGGTAGCGATCGCGTAGTTCTTGTCGACCACGGCGACGTCCTTGTCAGCGTCGGCGGCGGTGAATTCGCGGCCGCTGGCCAGCGTGGCGTCGCTGAGCGGGCCGAGCCTGGCCGCCGTGGCGATGTCGGTGCCCTGAACGGTGAACGAGACGGGCTGCGGCAGCGAGCTGCCAGGCTGCCCCAGGTTCGCCGGGATCGTCAGCTGCCGGTCGGTCAGCGACAGCCCGCCTGCCGCGGCGGCGACCCCGTGCAGCCTGCCGATGCTCCCCACGGTCGCGGCGCTGAGCGGGGAGCTGGCGTCGCCGCTGAGCGTGTCGAGGCTCTGGGCGCCGTGGGTGCACTTGTTGTTCGTGCAGACTTCGGCGCCGCCCGGGCCGAGCGTGACGCGCGTGCCGCTGCCAGCAGGCCCCGGGCCGCCGCCGCTGGCCGGGTTGAACGCGGGCGGCGGCTTGGTGACCGTGATGTCGGTGCCGACCCCGTACAGCCCCTTCAGGACGCCGGCCTGGGCGTTCCGCACGCCTGCGGACGCCGCGGTGACGGTGATGACGAGGCCGACCCCGACGGCGAGGCCGAGCGCGATGAAGATCGCCTGCCGCATGCGGCGGCGCAATTCCCGTGCGAGATAGGTGAAGAAGAACATGCCGCCGTTGTACGCACCCGCCGGTTGCACGGCGGTGACGCGTGAGCCGCCTCAGGTCAGCGGCACGTGGTAGATCCGCTCCTGCCCGAACGCCGCGAAACCGGCCCGGCGCAGGATCGGCCCCGAGGTCTCGACGCGGCCCTTGACCAGCGCCATCGTCGCCCCGTGGGCCACGCCGTAGGCCAGCCGCGTGGCGAGGACCGCCCGGTAGACGCCCTGGCCGCGGGCGGCTTTCATGACGCTGCCGCCCCACAGCCGGGCCACACCGTCGACGATGGTCACGCCACCCGAGCCCACCGGGATCCCGTCGGCGTACGCGACGAGCATGCCGCCTTCGCCCGCGGCAACCGTGGCGGTGTCCCGTTCCGCGTTCTCCGCCAGTCGCTCCTGCGACGGCATGGACCCGCCGAACACGTCAACGCCCACCTGTGACGCGTCCCTCGCTGTTGCCACGTCGGTCGCCCAGCGCACGTCCACATCACGCGCCGAAGCCGGGAGTTCCGGCGCCCCGTGGCGCAGGTCCAGCGCCAGCACGTCGAGTGTCACCTCCAGCTTGGCCTGGGGCCCGAGCAGGTCCGCGACGCCGGGCGGGCTGTCAAGCCGCACCATCCAGTACAGGTCGGGGACCGCGAACTGGCGGGCGCGATTGAGCACCGCCGCCACGGCAGCCTCGACCGGCCTGCCCGCGGCCGGGCTGAACCTCGTGAGCTCGAGCTGGTGGTTGAAGTAGTCGGGAAAGCGGACGAGCAGATACTCATCCGTTTCGGCGGTGGTGGCATTGTCGGGAATCCATGACCACGCGTTGCTCGCTTCGATGACCGACTCTGCGGACAGGCTCATGCTGTTTCGACCTCCATAGCCTCCATAGCCGCAGGGATGCTACAGCTTCCCCTCCCCTCGCTCCAGGCGTTTAGCTGGCCGCACCCATTCAGGACCCTGCCAGCGTCCCGTGAGCGGACCATCAGGCCCGGGCGCTTCGATGGCTGGAACGACCACCAGCGGGAGACGGGCCATGCGGGTACTCGTGATCGAGGACGACGGCGAGCTGGCCGAGGCCATCGCCGCCGGGCTGCGGCTGGAAGCGATGGCGGTCGACACCGCCCTGGACGGCGACGCCGGCCTCGAGCGCGCCACGGTCAACGACTACGACGTGATCGTGCTCGACCGGGACCTGCCCGGCATGCACGGCGACGACGTGTGCGCCAAGCTCGCCGGGACGGTGCGGGCTCGGATCCTGATGCTGACCGCCGCGGGCACGATCGCGGACCTTGTCGGCGGCCTCGGGCTCGGCGCCGACGACTACCTGGCCAAGCCGTTCTCGTTCGCCGAACTTGTCGCGCGTATCCGCGCGCTCGCGCGACGCTGCCAGCCCGCGGTCCCGCCGGTGCTGATAGTCGGCGGCATCAGGCTGGACCCGGCACGGCGCCGCGCCACCAGGGACGGGCGCGACCTCGAGCTCGGCCCTAAGGAACTGGCCGTCCTCGAGCTGCTCATGGCCGCTGGCGGGCGCGTGGTGTCCGCCGAGGAACTGCTCGAGCGGGGGTGGGATGAGATGGCCGACCCGTTCAGCACCGCGGTGAAGGTGACGGTCAGCCGGCTGCGCCGCAAGCTCGGCGAGCCCTCGGTGATCGAGACCGTCGCGCAGGCCGGGTACCGGATATGAGACGCGGTGGCGTACGGCTGCGGCTGACGCTGCTGTTCGGCGGCGTGTCGCTAGCGGCCGGGGCCGTGCTGCTCGCCATCACCTACGCGCTGGTCAGCCGCGCGACGAACGACATCATCGTCGCCGGGCAGGCCGGCGGCAGCGCCGCGGCGCCCGTGCTGCTCGGCCCGCAGCAGATGCAGGCGCAAGCGGCCGCGTACGCCAGCAGCACCCGGGCCGCCGAGGACGACGCCCTGCTCCTCTACTCGGGGATCGGGCTGGGGATCATGGTGCTGGTGTCGGTCGCGCTCGGCTGGTTCGCGGCCGGGCAGGCACTGCGCCCGTTGCGCCGGATCACCGCGGGAGCCCGGCGTATCTGCGCGACCAACCTGCACGAGCGGCTGGCCCTCGCGGGTCCTGAAGACGACCTGCGGGAACTGGCGGACACGATCGATGGCCTGTTCGCCCGCCTCGACGCGTCGTTCGACGCGCAGCGGCAGTTCATCGCCAACGCCTCGCACGAGCTGCGCACACCGCTCACCCGCTCGCGCACCCTGCTCGAGGTCGCGCTGCGCGAACCCGGCGCCTCGGTCGAGTCGCTGAGCGCCGCGTGCGAACGGGCGATCGCCGCCGGCGCGGAGCAGGAGCGACTGATCGAGGCCCTGCTCACGCTGGCCCGCGGCCAGCGCGGCCTCGGCCGCCGCGAACCGTTCGACCTCGCCGCGATCACGCGCGACGTGCTCGCCGCTCGCGGTGCGGAGGTGGCGGCGCGCGGGCTGGGCATGGAGGTCACGCTCGCGCCCGCACTCATGGCAGGTGATGTCGCTCTCTCCGAACGAGCCGTGGCGAATCTCATCGACAACGCCCTCGCGCATAACGTCGCGGACGGGACCGTGTGGGTGACTGTCGGGACCGACGACGACCGCGCGGTGCTCAGCGTGGCGAACACCGGGCCGGTCATCCCGCCCGGCCAGGTGGCTGGCCTGCTGCTGCCGTTCCGGCGGGGCGGCGGCGTGGCGCGGACGCGCGCGCCCGCGGCTGGTGGTGACGGCGGGCTTGGCCGCGGTCCCGGCCTGGGCCTTGGCCTTGGCCTTGGCCTGGGCCTTGGCCTGTCGATCGTGCAGGCGATCGCCGTCGCGCACAGCGCGGCGTTCAGCATCCAGGCGCGGCCTGAAGGCGGGCTGGCGGCGGAACTCGCCTTCCCGGCCGTGCACCCGGCGTGGTTCGGGCAGGGCGCAGGCCCACTGGAGCAGGCCGCGCACCTGTCTGCCGACTTGGTTCACAGTGGGCCCACGGGCACCTGATCGCGACAACTGGTTCAAGGCGGGCGTTCGAAGGCGGCCTCCCGGCAGCCCCAACAGGTAGAGAAATATAACTTGGCGTACTTTTCGCATGGACATTCCGGACATATTGGGGCAGGAAAACGTCACAAAGTACGCCAAGTGGGCGCCAGTGGCTGATGTGGTTGGCGAGACTGCGTCGGTAACGGACGCGTGCTTCCTTGCGGCTGGGCGGGCAGAGCGCGGCTGGGCGGGCAGAGCGCGGCAGGGGCGGGCAGAGCGCGGCAGGGGCGGGCAGAGCGCGGCAGGGGCGGGCAGAGCGCGGCAGGGGCGGGCGGGTGCGGCTGGCGCCCCAAGGTGGGGCGGGCGCGTGCGGGCGCTGGCGCTCCAGGGTGGGGCGGGCGGGTGCGGCGCTGGCTAGCGGCGGGTTAGGCGGACCGGGTAGGCCTTCGGGACCAGGACTGCCCTGGCCGCTGGGGTCACCGTGGCGCCGGGCGTGCGCGTCAGGTTCCAGCGCGCGCATATCGACGCCAACGTCAGCGTGGCCTCCGCGAGGCCGAACTCCTCGCCGATGCACCTGGTCGCGCCCGCGCCGAAAGGGAGGAAACCATAGTGCGCCGCCCCCGCCCCAGTCCCCTGGGCGGGTTCGAGCCAGCGGGCGGGGTCGAAGCGCTCCGGCTCGGGGAACACGTCGGGACGGCGGTGCAGGATGTACGGGCTGAAGACCACCAGGGTCCCGGCCGGCAGGGTCCGGCCGGCCAGGACGGTCTCGCGAGCGCAAGCCCGCGGCAGGACCCACGCGGGCGGGTACAGCCGCAGGGCTTCCCGGACCACGCGGGCCGTCAGGTCGAGCCGCGGCAGGTGATCCCAGCCGGCGATGTCGCCGCCGAGCACCGCGTCTGTCTCGGCGTGCAGCGCGTCGCGGGTCCGCGGGTCGCCGTTGAGCAGGTGCAGCGACCACGCCACCGCGGCCGAGGTCGTCTCGCCGCCGGCGAGCATCAAGACGGCGACCTGGTCGGCCAGCTCGCTGTCGTCCATGCCCTCGCCTTGCTCGTCGCGGGCCGCGAGCAGGAGGGACATCAAGGTGCCGTCCGGGACTTCCGCCCGCCGGCAGCGCTCGATAAGCGCGCCGACCTGGGCGCGCCAGAAGGCGACGGCCCGTGTGTAGCGCCGGTTGCCTGGAGTGGGCAGCGCGCCAGCCACCGGGAGCATCGCCCGGGTGTAGATCCCGCGCAGGAAGATGTCGAACGCGGCGCGGAGCCGCTCGGATTCCGCGGCGCCGAGCTGTGCGGAGAACAGCGCGCTCAGCGCCACCCGCGTCGTCAGCCGGAACAGCTCGTCCACCATGTCCACGACGCCGCCACCGGGCCAGGTATCCATGACCCCCGCGATCTCCTGACGCATCACGGCCGCGTACCGGGGCAGGTGCTCGCGGCGGAACGCGGGCTGCATGACAAGGCGCTGCCGCCGATGATCGCGATAGGCGGCGGTCGCCAGGCCGTTGCCCATGGCCGACCGCACGCGGTCGTACATGAACCCGGCCCTGTCGAAGCCGCGGAAGTCGGTGAGCACCTGGCGGGCCAGGTCCGGGTGGCACACCATGAACGCGGGCCGCGTGCCCAGCCTGAGCTCTACCAGGTCCCCGCGGGCCGGCAGCGAGTCGAGCAGCGCGAGCGGCCGGCGCTGCAAGGCGACGACATGCCCGAGGAGCGGCCACGCCCCAGGCGCGCGGCCGGACCGCATGACGGCAGCAGGCACATCCGCTAGCGTATTCGCGGCATGCGGGTCATTCCCAGCAGGCCGTCGGCGGGGTGACGGCAACGACCGCGCCGAAGGTGCCGGCTATGACTGTGCCGTACAGCTCGCGGGTCGCTGGGTCGGCGGTAAGCAGGTCGTTGAGCTGGGCCATCGAGGAGCCGATGGTCTCCTGCGCGATGACCTTGCCAGTTGCCGGGTCGAGGCAGGCCAGGAGGCTGCCGTCGCTCGCCGTGACCCACAGCGTTCCGCCGCCGTACGCGGACCTGCTCGACATGGCCCAGTGATAGGCGCCGAGCTTGGCGGCAGACAGGTCCGGTGCCGCGATCACCGCCAGGCCATGGCCGCTCAGCAGCACGCTTATGCCTAGCATGCCGGTGCGGAACGACGCCCACACGCCGCCCGGCACGGCGGTGAGCACGGCGCCGGCGATCGAGTAACTGATCGGGGTACCGTCCGCTGTCGCGAGCAGGGTGCCGGTGGTCTCGCCGTATTCAAGGATGACCGCGCCCTCCACCGCGCCGCCGCCGACCTCGTGGGCGGCGGCGACGTAGAAGTAGCCGCCGTCCGGGTCGGCGGCCATCGTGGACACGGCCAGGCCGGCCGGCAGCGTCACCCGCGCGCGGACCGCCCCGGTGCGCGCCGACACGCGCAGCAGCGTGTGCCGTGTCCCCACCCACACTGACCCGTCCGGCGCGGCGGCGGCCGCGGGCTCAGTCCCGAACGGCCCGAGGCCGGACGGCAGCGGTATCGCGCGGACGGTGGCGAGGGTGCCTGCCGCCACTTCATCGACGTGGGGCCGCTCCCCCGCGTTGTCGGCGATCCACAGGTAGCCGTCGGCCAGCGTGAGCTCGCTCGTCTGGTAGGTGCCGCCGCGCCTGGCCGCCCCGGTGCGCACGTTGATCGCGGTCAGCACGCGGGAGGAGTTCGCGGCGTCCGGCTTTTCCGGCGCCAGCCCGTAGAGGGTGCCGGTCGCCGGGTCATAGACCTGGGTGCCGCCGGCGAACGACAGGCCCTCCCGCAGCACGTCATGCTCTGGCCAGGGCGCGGGCAGGCGTCCCGTTCCTGGTGTCGCCGGCGGCGGGGTCGCGCTGGCTGACCGGACGGCGACGGCGGGTGCGCTAGGGCTCGCCGGGGGTGCGCCGCCTTCCGTGCCGGCCGGCGTTGACTTCAGGCCGGCGCAGCCGGCGACGGCAGCCACGCACGCCGCGACGGCGAGCACCTTGCTTCCCGTCCGTACCCAGTCCACAAGCGCCTCCCAGGGCACAATTCCGTGTCCTCTGGCAGGACGCCGCAGCGGCGCCGGCGGTTGCGGCGAATCGGGTTATCCCGGTGCGCGCTACTCGCCCCGGGAGCGGATCTCCGACCACAGCGACCGGTACGCGCGGGCCGCCGAGCTGCGCGGGGCGAAGACGGTGACAGGGGAGCGCTCCACGGACATCCGCTCGATCATCGAAAGAGAGGGGATGGCTGTGGCAGCAAGCTGGGAACGTTCGGTAGAAAGATTCTCAGTGATCTCCCGGTGCAGCTTCTTGCGGCGGTCGACCATCGAGAAGAACGCGACCACGTCCGGGCGGTGCCCGTTGAAGCCGGCGACGAATTCGGTCAGCTGGTCCAGGGTCCGGACCGACAGCGTGGTAGGGATCAGCGGCACCACGATCAGGTCGGCGGCGTGCAGCACGTTCTCCGAGACGAGCGAGATGCTGGGCGGGCAGTCGAGGAAGACGGCGTCGTATTCGGACGCGAGGGGGGCGAGCAGCTTGCCGAGCTTGCGGGCCGGCTTGCCGCCAGGCGCGGCCGAGCCGGAGCCGCCGCCCCCGGCGCTGTCGAGCAGCAGGTCCATGTTCCGGTAGGTGAAGTCGGCCGGGATCAGGTCCAGGTTGTCGTAGTCGGTGCCCTTGATCGCGTCGTCCAGGGTGCGCGACCCGCGGATGAGCGCCTTGCCGCCGCCCTTGACCTTGGGCTTGACGCGGAACATGAAGCTCGCCGCCCCCTGCGGGTCCAGGTCCCACAGGACCGTGCGCAGCTTGCTCTCGGTGGCCGCGAGGTAGGCGAGGTTGACCGCCGTCGTCGTCTTGCCGACGCCGCCCTTGATGTTGTACGTCGCGTAGATCCGCACGCGGCCTACTCCTTCCGAAGAAGCACCGACATGCGGCGCTGACCGTCCGGGCCGGCGAACGCCGCGAACCGCCGCTCGAAGTCGGCGCGGGCCGCGCTCTGCCGGTCCGCGAGACCCGCCGTGACCTCGCCCATCGCGAGCAGCGTCACCGCGGGTGCCTCGCCCGCCGCGAGCATCGCCGCGGCCAGCGCGCGGATTTCCATGATCTGCACCTCGGTGTCCTGGAACTCCCCGAGGCAGTCCTGCAGCCGCTTGAGGTCGCCGATCACTTTCGCGTAGGCGGCGGGGTCGTGCAGCGGCGCGAAGAACTCCAGGACGTACCGCAGTTCCTTGCACCGCTTGCGCAGGTCGTGCAGGGACTCGTGCGGCGAGTCAGGGGTGATGGCCGCGCCGCGCTTGGCCACCTTTTCGAACGCCCGCCGGGTCCGCTCCGCAGCCAGCGTGCCGGCCGTCTCCCCCGGCCGCCGTTCAGGTTGTCCCGAACGAGCCGTGGCGGCTGCCCTGGCGTTCCGCTTGCTGTCGGGGATCGCGGTCAGGAGGGCCCGCCACTGCTGGGTGAGGTCGGTGAACCGCGGCGAGCGCAGCCCGCGGGTCAGCGCCCGGAACTCCCTGACGCGGCGCTGCTCCAGGTACCCGCGGAACGGCTCGAGGTCGTCCGGCTTCGCCGCCTTGAGCGTGGCCGCCGTGTCCTCGAAGTCGAGCAGGTGCACGTCAAGGTCCCTGGTCGGCGTCGTCAGGTCGCCGACCCACTTGAACTCGGCCGCGTAGCGGGCCAGGTCTTCGTCGCTCATGCGGGCCTTGCCCGCGCTGTGCGCGGTCAGCGCGTCGCCGAACAGCTTCAGCGCCGACCGCGTGCGGCGGACCGAGACCCGCAGGTCGTGCAGGAATTCCGTGTCGGTGTCGCGCAGCACGCCTGCGACATTGGCGTCGATGGTGTCGAGCAGCCGGAGCAGGACGGCGGCCGCCGCCTCGGCCGCGGGCATCGTCCGCGTGATGGGCGCGTCGACCTTGTTCGAGTAGTCGCCCGGCTTGCGGCCGGTCGCGCGGAGCGCGTCGGCGAACACCGTCGCGGTCGCCGGTGACACGCCGGGTACGCCGGCGACGATGCGGGCGGCGCGGCGGGCCTGGCCGGGGTAGCCGCGGACTTCGGTGATCGTCAGCCGCGGCGGCAGGCTGATACGGCCGCCGGAGGCGATGAACGGGCGCTCGACGAAAAGGCGCGCCACGGTCTTGCCGTCCTCGTTGAGCAGCCTGCTCACGGTGGCGGTGCTTGACACCGCCACCACGGGAAGCAATGCGCGCGGCGAGACCAGGCCGGCGACGCGGTCCGCGACCGGGCCGTGCGGCAGCGCGGGCGGCAGGTGCGGGCGGGACGCCTGCCAGCCGGCCACTGGCTGCGTGGTTCCGGCGTCCAGGCCGGTCCCCGGGGTAGCGCCCCATGCCGTCGTACCCGCGAGGCGATTCTGCGCGGTTGGCGCGGTTGGCGCGCTTGGCGCTGTTCCTGGCCGCGTTTGGGCGACGGGGGTGGCGCCTGTCAGGCGCAATTCACCGCCGCTGCGGGCGGCCACGTACTCAAGGACCAGGCCCGCGCGGTACAGCCGCCAGTCGAAGGTGTCGAAAAAAGTCCGGCGCTTGGCGCCGCCAGGCGCGCCACCGTGCTCGGCGACGACGGTGAAGCCCTGCGCGAGCGCCGTCATGACGCCCGCGATCACCTCGTCCCACGCTGGCGCGTCGGCCCCGGAGGCTACGAAACCCGCCAGGCCAGGCGTCATAGCGCAGCTCCTCTCCGGCAATGGTTAGTGCGCCATCTATTTAATCCTAAATTCACCCATTAGCGGTAGTTGTGTTCACTCTCTGTTAACCTGCTATTAACCTTAGTATTTGGGGCCGCGAATTTCACACTGTTTCCTTTTAGTAGCTGTGCGGAAACGGTGCTGTTCAGGGCACGGTCACCGGCCAGCGATGCCCGGTGGCCGCCATCACGTCGGCCGGGTGCGGCATGCCGGACTGGGTGCCGGGCTTGGTCGCCGCGGCGGCGCCGGCCGCCGCGGCGGCGACGACCGCGTCCGGCGGCGGGACTCCGCCCGCGAGCGCGACCGCCAGCGCCCCGACGAAGGTGTCCCCGGCGCCCACGCTGTCCACGGCCCGCACAGGGAACCCTGGCACGGTCATCGCGCCGGGGGTTTTCGCGCCGGGGTGTTTCCCGTCGCCCGGTCCCGCGACAGCGCCGTCCCCCGATACGGCGCTGCCGTCGGCTGGGCCCGGGCCGGCACCCGCGCCTGGTCTCGTGCCGTCTCGGCTTGCTTGGGAGCCTGCGCCGCAATAGGCGGCGCCTGCCGCGCCGGCGGTGACCACGGCGTTGCGGGCGCCGGCCGCCACCAGGTCCGCGGCGGCCCGTGCCGCGCCTGCCAGGCCCGCGACCGGCCTGCCGAGCACGGCCGCGGCCTCCGATTCGTTGACCACCAGCCAGTCAACGCCGCATGCGACGAGCTCACTGGCCTGCGGGGGCGCGGGCGCCAGGTTGAGGATCCGGACGGGCGGCGTTCCCTGGCCTTCGCCTTCGGCGGCCAGTGCCGCCTTGATGGCCGCGACGGGTATCTCGGCGCTGATCACCAGCACATCGGCCGGCGCGGCGCCGGCCGCGGCGACCTCGGCCGCACCCACCTCGCGATTAGCGCCGGGCGCGACCGTGATGATGTTCTCGCCCGTCTCGTCGACGGTGATCATCGCGAGCCCGCTCGGAACGCCTGGGATGGCGCGCACTCCGGAGGATTCCACGCCCTCCGCTTGCAGCGCGGCGCGCAGCCGGGCGCCGAAGTCGTCGTCCCCGACACAGCCCACCATCCGCACGCGCCCGCCGAGCCGCGCGGCGGCGACCGCCTGGTTGGCGCCCTTCCCGCCAGGGGCATACGCGGCCGCGCCGCCGAGCACGGTCGCGCCGGGTGCGGGCAGGCGCGGCACGGTGACGGAGATGTCCATATTCAGGCTGCCCAGGACAGTCAGCCGCGCACCGAATCCCACACGCGAAACGTACTCTTCACCCAGGCGCGAACACCATATGCGCGATCGCCGCACTGTCGGTCGCTGGGACATTTTCGGGCTACTCCTGTTGGCCCAGGGGCCCGAGCGACATTGCCGGCGCGGCCGGCTGGCCAGACCTGACCTGGCCAGACCTGACCTGACCTGACCTGCGGGCGGCTAGCAGCGGCGAGCACTCAGCGTCGCGATTGATCCGATAGCCGTTACGTTACGTATCCTGAGTTAGGACACTATGTAATGAAATGGCGACGTAGCGTTGTCGGCTTGGAGTGCGGCGAGGAGCGGGCATGGGATACGCGGGACACGACGTCCTTGGGGCTGAGGCCACCAGGGCACTTCCGGTGTTCCCCGCCGCGGGCAGGGACCGGGTGCGAAGGCCAGGCAGTCACGGGGACTGGCACGACGTCAGGTACGCCGATAGCGGCCGTATCCCCGACAGGAGCTGGCAGCGGCAGCCCGGCTGGCATCCGCCAGGAGATGACGGGGCGAGTCTGGTCGCGGACTGGTATGAACGCTGGGGGAGGTTCCCGGACGACGTGCCCGGGTCAGGGTACTGACGTCAGAGCAAGCGGCCTGTCGTCAGGCCGCGGGACGGACGGTGGCTCCCGCGTCCCGGGCGGCGTGCCAGGCGACCACGGTCGCCACCACCGCGGCGCCGGCCGCGGTCAGCATCGCGACGCGATCGCCGGTGACGCCGACGACGCCGCCGCGCATGGACTCGGCGACGGCGGGCAGCAACGCGGCGCCGATCGCCGCGCCGATCTGACGGCTGGTGTTGATCACGCCGCCGGCCAGGCCCTGGTCGCCGTCGGCCACCGCGCGGCTCGCGATGACCAACGATCCGAACGCGGTGCCCGCCGTGCCGAAGCCGACCAGGATCACGACCGTGAGCAGCGGGCTGTAGCCGCCCGCGGGCAGCCGGGTCAGCGCGGCGAAGCCGAGCGCGGCGGCCGCGCCGGTTATCACCAGCATGCGCCGGATGCCGACCTTGCCCGCGAGCCTCGGGCCGAGCAGTCCGGTCGTGAAGCCGGCGACGCCTTGCGGCGCGATGGCCAGGCCCGTGGCCAGGGGCGAGAAGTGCAGCGCCTGCTGCATGTACAGCGATAGCACGAGCATCTCCCCGCCGTTCCAGACGCCGAGGAGGAACGCGAGCGTCGCGCCGTTGCGCAGCCCGGGACGGAGCAGCAGCCGCGGCCGGACGAGTGGCTCGGGGTGGCGGGCCTCCGCCGCGGTGAAGCACGCCGCCACCGCGACCGCGGCCGCCAGCGCGCCGATGACGGGCAGCGATGTCCAGCCGAGCACGTCTCCTTGCGACATCCCGAAGACGACGAGGGCCACGGCACCTGTGATCAGCAGGGCGCCGAGCAAGTCCAGACGGCGTCGCGGGCGCTCCCCGCCGCCGCGCGCCTCCCCGGCCGCCGCCGGGGCCGCCCTGTCCGCGGTGGCGCCAGCGCAGTGCGCGCTGCCGCCGATGATCCGCGGCGCCAGGATCGCGGCGGCCAGGCCGACAGGCACGTTGACCAGGAAGATCGAGCGCCAGCTCGTCCACTCGACGAGCACGCCGCCGAGCACCTGGCCGGAGACGAAGCCGACGGCGGAGATCGAGCCGTAGAGCCCGATCGCGCGGGTTCGCCGCGGGCCCGCGGGGAAGCTCGTGGTGATAAGCGAAAGCGCGGCCGGGGCGACGACGGCGGCGCCGGCGCCCTGGACGACGCGCGACACCACGAGCAGCACTGGGTCGCGCGCCAGCCCGCCCGCCAGCGAGGCCAGGGAGAAGACGACCAGTCCGGCGATGAACATCCGGCGGCGGCCGAGCAGGTCAGCTGCGCGCCCGCCGAGGATCAGCAGGCCCCCGAACGCGATCGCGTACCCCGTGACCACCCATTGCGCGACGGAGACCGGCACGCCGAGTTCGCGCTCGATCGACGGCAGCGCGACGTTCACGATGCTGAAGTCGAGGACGACCATGAAGGCCGCGACGAGAATCAGCGCCAGCCGCAGACCTGGCCGGGCGCCGGGGTGATTATCGCGGTCATCGGGGGTAGTGATGTCGTCGCGGGCAGGAATGGACGATGGTGGCTGGGCGGACGCGGGCATGAGACCAATCACGTGCGTAGCGGTGGTACGGGATCCGCTGCGGACAACTAGGCGGCCGAGGCCGATATGCCCGTTTGGAGTGTTCCGCTCGTCACACCTCCGGCGGTGAGGGCCG
>Ga0335073_10004447_pt1 | contig 19609 bp, 19 predicted proteins | sample Lox_Sample_22_FD_207093 | JGI IMG/M metagenome (GOLD analysis project Ga0335073, IMG submission 207093) | Soil microbial communities from Loxahatchee National Wildlife Refuge, Florida, United States - Lox_Sample_2.2 | ecosystem: Environmental > Terrestrial > Soil > Wetlands | place: USA...
GAGTCGCTCAGCGACCTCCTCGAGCTTGATTGACTGCGACTCCCTAAGCCGCCGTAACTCACTGCCAAGGCGGCGGCGGCGGACGGTTGGGCCAACCGACACTGGCACTCGCCCCCTCTGCCGGAAGCTCACAGCCAATCCGGACTAGGAGATGATTGGCTGCCTCTCGCGCTCGCTTATCGATCACCATACACGAGCGGCCAGGAACGCTGAGATCGCAAGTGAAATTTCGCCGCCGTTATTTGTGTCATGCACTTGCATGGTGTGCGGCCTCACATCATCATTGTCGTGAAAGGGCGCCGTTACCCGCGCCGTGTTCTCAGGCTGCCGGGCCATGCGCCAATATCGGCAAATCGACGAAACGGCGCTCTTTGGCTCATTGCTTCTCGGGCACCGCGCGGGAGGGGGCGACCGGGATGGCATCCACCGCCGCTCGGCCGGACGATGCCGCTCAGGACCTAGCCTTCATGGCAGGAGCGGAGGTCGTCGGATCCCTCATCATCCCCGGTCTGCCCGAGCACGTTTGCGAGGCGCGCGGCTTCATTGCCAAGGCTCTCGGCGAATTACACCCTCACCTCGACAACGCCGTACTGCTGACCTCTGAACTGGTGACGAATGCTGTCATGCACAGCAACTCCCGTTGCCAGGGCGGCATGATCACAGTGCTGATCACGGAAGCGGCGGGTGACGTGCGGATCGAGGTCGGCGACGAAGGCTCCGACCTCAGCACGCCGATCGTGCGCGGTGACGTGTACGCCTCTGACGGGCACGGCCTGTTCCTCGTGCAGACGCTCTCCGATCAGTGGGGCTATACCCGACACGGCAAGAGCACAACGGTCTGGTTTCTGCTGAGAGCAACGAGCGATCGTCCCGGCTAGCCATCCGGAACCAGAACCGTCAGCTACGACCTGGTCCGCGTGCCGCCCGGCCCGACGGACCAGATTTTTTCTCCCGCAGCCGCATGGTCACGTGCACCGGCGTCCCGGCGAACCCGAACTCATCGCGCAGCTTGCGCTCGATGAAGCGCCGATATCCTGCCTGCAGAAAACCGCTGGTGAACAGCACGAAGTGCGGCGGCCTGGTACCGGACTGGGTCGCGAACATGATCTTCGGCTGCTTGCCGCCCCGGACCGGCGGTGGCGTTGCCGCGATCAGCGCAGTCAGCCACGCATTCAGCCGACCGGTCGGCACGCGTGTCTCCCAGCTGTCCAGCGCCTGCTCTAGGGCAGGAACGAGCCGATCGACGTGCCATCCGGTCTTGGCCGAGATGTTGACCCGCGTTGCCCAGCGAGCGTTGTGCAGCTGCCGGTCAATCTCCTTGTCGAGGTACTCCCGTCGCTCGGCATCGACGAGGTCCCACTTGTTGTAGGCAATCACCAGGGCACGGCCGGCCTCGATTACCATCGAGATGATCCGCAGATCCTGCTCGGCGAGCGGCTGGCTCGCGTCGACCAGCACGACCGCAACCTCAGCCCGCTCGAGCGCGCGCTCGGTCCGCAGCGCAGCAAAGAAATCGGCACCCTGAGTCTCGCGTACGCGACGCCTGATGCCGGCCGTGTCGACGAACCGCCAGGTCTGCCCGCCAAGCTCGATGAGTTCGTCGACCGGGTCCCTGGTGGTGCCCGCGACCGCGTCGACCAGCACCCGCTCGGCTCCGGCCAGCTTGTTCAGCAGGCTGGACTTTCCGACGTTCGGCCGGCCAATCAGCGCTACCCGTCGCGGACCACCCTCGCCCTGGTCCCGCTCGGCGGGTGCTTCCGGCAGCGCGCCAAGGACGGCGTCAAGCAGATCACCGCTACCGCGGCCGTGCAGCGCGCTGACCGGCACCGGCTCGCCCAGGCCAAGCGACCACAGGGCGTGCACATCCGGTTCGCCAGGTGCGTCATCGACTTTGTTAGCGGCAAGCACGACCGGTTTCCTGGACCGGCGCAACACGGCCGCCACCGCTGCATCTGCGTCGGTAACGCCGACTACCGCATCGACCACGAACAGCACGGCATCCGCGGCGTCAACTGCGACCCGTGCCTGAGCCGCGACCCTGGCGGCGAGCGCCGGGGTGCCTTCGACCGACGGCTCCCAGCCGCCGGTGTCCACCAGGGTGAACGCCCGGCCGCGCCAGGTCGCGTCGTAGCTAACCCGATCCCTGGTGACGCCCGGAGTGTCCTCGACAACGGCCTGCCTGCTGCCGAGTATCCGGTTCACCAGCGTCGACTTCCCTACGTTCGGGCGGCCAACGACGGCCAGCACCGGCGTGGGTGCCTCGGAGGAGGCGGCGCCCTCATCGGGCTCAGCCATGCCAAACCGCCGACTGGGCCCTGGCCATCTCCACCACCCGTCGGACCACCTCATCCAGGCCAAGCGCGCTGGTGTCGATCTCGACCGCATCGTCTGCCGGCACCATCTGCGCAGAGTCATGCTGGTCGCGACGCGCCTGCTCGCGCCTGGTGGTGTCAACCGTGGCGCCCGGATCGGTGGCCAGGTCAGCGCTGCGCCGCTCGGCGCGCACGTCTGCGCTCGCGGTGAGGTAGACCTTGACCGGGGCGTCTGGAGCTACCACAGTGCCGATGTCGCGGCCTTCCGCCACGATCCCGTCGCCAGCCGCCGTAGCGCCAGCGATGATGTCGCGCTGCATGGCGATGAGCCGCTGGCGAACCTGCGGGATCGCCGCGACGGTACTGACCGAATTCGATACTTCGCGGGTCCGGATCGGGCCGGACACGTCCTGGCCGTCGACAGAGATCTCCGGAGCCGCAGGGTCCGTCCCGATCGCGATCCGCGGTTCGCTCAGCCGCGAGAGCACTGCGGCGGTGTCGGTAAGGTCCACCCGCCGGCCGAGCAGCCACCAGGTCAGCGCGCGGTACATGGCGCCGGTATCGAGGTAGCGCAAGCCCAGTACGGCAGCGACCCGGCGGGCCACTGTCGACTTACCGGAGCCGGCCGGGCCGTCCATCGCGATAACGAGGCCGCCCTGGCCGACATAACGCTGTATTTCGTCCACGCCGGCAGATACCATCCGGGCCGCTGATTGGGTCACTAGGTGATGCTACCGGCGGACCGGCCATCCACCAGCAGCCAGCACGTCAGACAGGCGCGAAACTACGTCCGGCCTGACCCAAAGCTCCGCGACGCCGACCGGCAGCCCTGGTGAGTGCTCGATGGTCAGGTCCTCGATGTTCACGGCCGCCGCGCCGGCCGCCTGGAAGAGCCGGGCCAGCTCGCCGGGCCGGTCCGGAATGACCACCTGAACCGGCGCGAATCCGCGCGCGGGTCCGCCATGCTTGCCCGGAATCCGCCCGACCCCGTCGATCCCGCGCTCGAGCAGGTCGGAGATCTGTTTCACGGCCTGCTCGTCCCCGGCCGCAACGGCATCCAGCGCGTCCGCGATCATCGCCACATCGGCTGCTACGGCCCGGAGCACTCCGGCAGCCGGCCCGGCGTTCGCTGCCAGGATCTGCACCCACATGCCCGCGCCTGACGCCGCAATCCTGGTCACGTCCCGCAGTCCCTGCCCTGCCAGCGCCAGCGCGGTCTCAGGCGCAGACTCCAGCCTGGCTGCCATCGCCGCTGCAACCACATGCGGAGCGTGCGACACCAGCGCCACCCACTGGTCGTGCTCGGCTGCCGATACCGACAGCGGAAGGGCTCCACAGGCCCGAGCCAGCTGCGTTACCACGGCAATGGTGTCCTGATCGTTGTCTGGCTGCGGGCAAAGCACCCACGGGCGACCCACGAACAGGTCAGCCTTAGCGGCCGCAGGCCCGGACCGTTCCCGGCCGGACAATGGATGGCCTGGCAGGTAGCTAGCCAGGTCGCAGCCCAGCTCGCGCGCGCCCACCAGCGGCAGCTCTTTCACGCTGGCCACGTCTGTGTAGCTGTGTGCGAGATCACGCGACTGCGCCGCACGCAGCTCAGCAGCGACCACAGCCGGCGGCATGGCCAGCACGGCGACGTCCGCCGGACCGCCTGGCACGCCGTCGGCCGGCAGGGGCTGGCCAGCCCCGAGGTCCGCGGCGAGCTGCACGGCTGCCGGATCTTGGTCGGCCAGCCACACAGTGATGTCGCGCTCGCGCAGCGCCAGCGCCACCGAGGTGCCGATGAGCCCGGTTCCGATCACGACCACGGTGGTCAGCTGGCGTTCCGTCACTGCGCAATGTCCAGCCGGAGAGCTGCGGCGCCGTGCAAGTAAACGTGCTGCATGGCCGACCTCGGCTTGCTCGTCTCGATGTGCATCATTAGTCGCACGACGCGCGGCATTGCGCCTGGCACGTCAATCTCGGACGCGCAGAGCAACGGCACTTCCTGAAATCCGAGCTTGCGGGCGGCAAGAGCCGGGAACTCCGCGGTCAGGTCTGGCGTCGCGGTAAAGATGACACTGATGACGTCGTCGGTGCTGAGGTCATTGCGGTTCATCACCTCCGTCACCAGCTCAGCAGTACCGGCCAGGATCTCGGCCCGGTCGTTACCGCCCACCTGGACCGCGCCCCGGACTGCACGGACAGCCACTTGCCTTCCTCCTGTTCCTGATCATGCTGTTCCCGCCGGGCAGCACCGCTGCTGCTACAGGCCGACCGCAGCGTACAGGTCGCCGACTTCCTTCGCCGACAGGTGCCTGGTTGCGCCAGGCCGAAGTGAGCCAAGCGAGACCGGTCCCACCTGAGTGCGGACCAGCCTGCTCACTGGGTGGCCAGCGGCCGCCAGCATTCGCTTGACGATGTGCTTGCGCCCTTCATGCAGCGTAATCTCCACCAGCGCCCGACCGCTCACCTGCTCCACCACGCGGAACTTGTCGGCGCTGGCTACTCCGTCATCCAGCTCAATCCCGGCGATGAGCTGACGGCCGAGGTCCCGCGGCACCGGCCCAGGCACCTCTGCCAGGTAGGTCTTCGGCACGCCGAACCGAGGGTGAGCGAGCCGGTGGGCCAGCTCACCATCGTTCATGAGCAGCATCAGGCCCTCGGTGTCGTAATCCAGCCGACCGACGTGAAAGAGGCGCTCGGCGGTATCACCGAGCAGGTCCATCATGGTCTTCCGGCCGCGGCTGTCCGACATCGAGGTGAGTACGCCGGCCGGCTTGTTCAGCGCTATGTAGACAAGGTCCTCGCGCGCCGGGATGCGCCGACCGTCGACCCTGATGACCTGGTGCTGCGGGTCAACCCGGGCACCAAACCGGCGCACGATTTCACCGTCGACCTCGACCCGGCCAGCGCCGATCAGTTCCTCGCAGTACCGCCTGCTGCCCACGCCGGCCGAGGCAAGCACCTTCTGCAGGCGGACGCCACCGGGCACGTCAGTCAGCGAGTCACGCTCGCCGCGGTCCTCGGCGTCCCAGTCATCGTCGAAGTCGTCGTCAGCGAGGCTGGCGGCCGCCGCTTGCGCACGGGCCAGGTCGGCGTCACTGAGGTCCTTGCCGACGCTGAGTCCCTTGCGGGCCGGGCGCGGTCTGCTACCTGGCCGCGTCATGGCCGAAGTCCAGCTCGTCGTCTAGGTGGTCCGGCAGGAACGGCACCAGGTCCGGGAGGTCGGATAGCCGCGCCAGCCCCAGCCGCTCCAGGAAGTACCCGGTTGTCTGGAACAGGGTCGCTCCGCTTTCCGGATCGGTGCCGGCCTCCTCGACTAGCCCGCGCAGCACCAGGGTCCGCATGACCCCGTCGCAGTTAACCCCGCGGACGGCGGACACCCTGGCGCGGCTCACCGGCTGCCGGTAGGCCACCACGGCCAGGGTCTCTAGCGCAGCCTGGGTGAGCCTGATCTCCTGTCCGCCGCTGACGAACCGCTCGACCACGTCAGCGCAGTCGGCCCTGGTATAGAGGCGCCAGCCGCCGGCCACCTCGCGCAGGTCGAAACCGCGTTCCTCAGCCGTATAGGCGCTGGCAAGCTCGCGCAAGACAGCCGCGACCGTGGCGGCAGGCTGCTGGGTGACCTCGGCCAGCAGCTCTTCTGGCACCGGCTCGTCGGCAACGAGGAGGACTGCCTCAAGGCTCATTCGCAGCCCAGGCGCTGGCTCCTGCCGGAGTTCAGGCTCCTGCTGGAGTTCAGGCTCAGCCTCCGGTAGGTCCAAGCCGAACGCAGCTGACCCGCTATCCATCGTATTCCTCGTGCTCGTGACGAACGCCGTGCTCGCCATGGTCTGTCCAGGTAAGGTACAAGTCGCCAAGCGGCGCCATCTGATCCAGGTTGACGAGCCCGTCCCGATATAGCTCCAGTGCCGCCAGGAAGCGCGCCACGACCTCATAGGTTCCGGCGCAGTCAGCGATGAGCTGCCGGAAGGTGGCCCGGCGCAGGGTACGCAACCTCGCTAGCAGTATCTCAGCCTGCTCGCGCACTGACGTCCGCGGGACGTGTAGATGCGCGGTGGAGACCAGCGGCGGCTTACGCGGCGCCAGCACACGCGCGGCAATCGCGGCGAACTCGGCCGCACCAATGCCGATCAGCACCTCAGGCAGCAGCTCGGCGAAGCGCGGCTCCATCGCGACCCGCCGCGGGTACCGGCGCCCCTCAGCGGCCAGACGCCCGGCGAACTCTCCAGCCACCTCCTTGTATGCCCGGTACTGCAGCAGCCGGGCGAACAGCAGATCCCTGGCCTCGAGCAGCGCCAGGTCCTCCTCGTCGTCAACCTCGCCCGATGGGAGCAGCCGGGCCGCCTTCAGGTCCAGCAGCGTCGCCGCCACCACCAGGAAGTAACTGGCCTGGTCCAGGTCCCAGCCGCCCGCCAGCGCACGGATATGGCTGATGAACTCATCGGTCACGGTCGACAGTGCTATCTCCGTGATGTCGAGCTTGTGCTTGGAGATGAGCGCCAGGAGGAGATCGAACGGGCCCTCGAAGACATCGAGGTGCACCTCGAAGCTGCCTGCGCCGATACCAGGCGCGACGTCGCTCGATTCGCCGGTAGTCATGATGTTCGTCGAGGAGATTACCCGAACCCTTCCTTTGCCTCGCGCAGCCGCTGCGCGAGCAGGCTGTTCTCCCCCGCCGCGTCGAGGTCCGCGATCAGGACCGTTATTGCCTCTCGCACGACTCGGCCCCGGTCAACGGAGATGCCATAGGACCGCAGCGCCAGCCGCGCCCTTTCCAGTTCAATCAGCTCAGGGCCGGACATGTAAACCGTGATCTTCTGAGGGTGGCTTTCCCTGCCGCTCGCTTGCCGTTCACTTTGTGCCCCTGGCGTTCTTGCCGGAGGCCGCAGCAGTTCTGCGACTCCGGGCAGGCTTACCCGGCGCGAACGGGACCCGCGGGAACGCCCTGACGCCACCTCTCGAGTACCTCCTTGGCCAGCTCACGGTACGAGCTAGCGCCGTTGCACGCAGTATCGAACCTGGTTATCGGCTCTCCAGCCACGGTAGCGTCAGGGAAGCGCACCGTCCGGCTGATAACAGTGTGGAACACGCGGTCGCCGAAGCCCGCTACCACCCCGGCCAGCACTTCCCTGGTATGCAAGGTACGGGAGTCGTACATGGTCGCCAGCAGGCCATCGATGGCGAGCTTCGGGCTCAGCCGACCGGACACCTTGTCGATGGTCTCCATCAGCAGCGCCACGCCGCGCAGTGCGAAGTACTCGCACTCAAGCGGGACGATGACGCCGTCAGCGCAGGCCAGAGCGTTCACAGTTAGGAGACCGAGCGACGGCTGGCAGTCGATCAGGATCACGTCGTAGTCAGGCATCACCGGCTGGAGCACGCGACCCAGCACGAACTCGCGGCCGACCTCGTGCACGAGCTGCACCTCGGCCCCCGACAGGTCGATATTGCTCGGCATCAGGTCCATGCCGTCGACGCGGGTCTTGATAATCACGTCATGCGCCGTCAGGCCGCGCTCCATCAGCAGGTTGTAGACGGTCGCGTCCAGCTCGTGCGGCTGTATGCCAAGGCCCACCGACAACGCGCCCTGCGGGTCAAAATCGACCAGCAGGACACGGCGGCCCTGCTCGGCCAGCGCGGCACCGAGATTGATGGTCGTCGTGGTCTTGCCAACGCCGCCCTTCTGATTACAGACCGCGGCAATGCGGGCCGGCCCGTGCACCAGCAGCGGCTCAGGCTCAGGGAACACCGGCAAGGGCCGCCCGGTCGGTCCTATCAGACCGGGCCTAACCTCGAGGATTTGGGATGCTGACACAGCTACCGCACCTCCCGGCGGCTAGCGCAGAATGCGCTCACTGGAACACGGACTCTAGGCCCTGGGCCAATGGCCGGCAAGCCGGCTCACCGTACCGGTGGTAAATGAAACGCATGCGCAATGTGACCGGCTAATAGCTCCGTGTCCCGGCGTACAGTCCAATGGCAACGCTGCCCGGCTCATATTGCGCGTCAGTTGTGTCGCCGCCCGGAGTTGGCTCGGGTGTGGGTCCGGGTCCCCCAGGGCCACCGCCACCGGAACCCTGGTCTCGCTCCCGGACGGCCTGATCCCCCCATGCGGCCAGCGAGGTCAGCGCGCCGATGGCGAGCCCTATGACGGGGAACGCCAGCCAGATCAAGAAGTAGCCGGCCGGGAAGTAGCCATGCACAAGGTTGCCAACATCCGGGGCGGTCAGGTGCTTACTGGGGTACAGAAAGTGCACCAGCCACCCTGCCCTGGGCATCAGCGCGATCGTCACCGGCCCAAGAGTGCACACCAGCAACGAGCCAACGACCGTCGCAAGTGTTCCGGCCGCCACGCCTTGGCGGATCCTGGCTTCGCCCGGGATCAGCGGGCCAACTGACCCGCGGCAGCGCCATCCGGCCAGCAGAGCGGCGGCCAGCGGTCCGCCGAGCAGCAGTATCCACGCGACGACCACGACGGGATCAATGGCTGATCCTTGGAGCCACGGAGCGGTGGCGTCATTAGCAACGCCTAGCGGCATGATCGCGTACATGATGACACCGAGCGCGATACCCGTACCGCTGCCGATAGCGAGAGCCTTCAGCGTCACCCAGGACCGCTGGGCAGTGACGGCAAGGATGGTGGCCGCGTAGCCAGCCAGCAGAACCAGGAACGTCAGCCAGGGCAGCAGCATGCTGATCGAAGGCTGATTGTGCGGGCCCGCCGCCGCCAGGAATCTCGGTGTCTCATTGACGTGGTCAACTTCGGCCAGGGCCACGATCAGGGCCATGAGCGCAGCAAACGTGGCGACGCGGAGCCATCGGGCAAGCCGGCTATCGGTGACCGGACCCAGCCGTCGGCGCACGAGCCATGGCAGCCCGGCCAGCACCATGATCGTGCCGATCGTCCGAAGCCAGATGAAAGCCGTGTCAATGGCTGACGCCGTACCTGGCACCGCGGTCCACGCCAAGCACGCAGCCGCCACCGCGAACAACAGCGAGTTCCGCACCCTGCGTTCCATGAACGCCCCCGTTGCTATCAGCCGGATACCACCGGACCGCCAGGCCAGCCGCTGCAGACCCGGCGGCACCTCATGGGCTTCGGCCCAGATCGCTGCCGCCCAGTCGCGTCGTTCCGTGGGTACCAGCCGCGCGACGCCCCGGCTGGCCGCGCGGCTCAGCCTGCCCATCGTGCCGAGGCCGTCATGCCCGGAGCCCTCGCGGACCGCGGCCTCGGACCTTGCCGCTGCGCCGCCGCGGAACTGGCCAGGGCACTCTCAGTCGCAAGCAACCCCTCCGCCGTCAGCCGGTACAGGTGCCGCCGCGGCCTGCCCGGCTGCGGCTCGTCTTGCCAGCACGCCTCGACCAGCCCGCGGTCGGCCAGCCGGATCAGGATTGGGTACAACGTGCCTGACTTGAGGCCCGTCTGCTTGGCCAGCGTGTAGCCGTGCTGCCACTGTGCCGGCTGCGAGCACAGCACCGCCAGAACGGAGAGAGTCTGCGCCGAGAAGCTTGAGCGTGGTGCCACGGCCGAAACTCTACATAGGTAGACCTGTGCTTGTCTACACCGACATGGAGTACTCACAGGCTCGCTAAAGTGCTCCGGGTGACGGGTCAAACCGAAGTACTGCTGATCGGCGGACGATCAGGCGTTGGCAAGAGCACGGTCGGCTACGAAATGCATGCCCAGCTATCTGCCGCGGGTGTGCGGCACTGCCTGATCGAAGGTGACAACCTTGACATGGCCTATCCGCCACCGTGGGAGCACAACCTCGCCGAGCAGAACCTGACTGCGATGTGGGCCAGTTATCGTGCGGCTGGATACCGCCAGATGATCTACACCAACACCGCGAGCGTCCTTAAGAGAGTGATCAGCGAGCTTACGGCCGCGATGGGCGACGACCCGCACGTCACGGCAGTCCTGCTCACATGCACCGACGCAACGGCCCATCGTCGGCTCAGCCAGCGCGAGATCGGCACCGCCCTGGACCGGCACGTAGAGCGCGGTGCCCTGATGGCCCGCCGGCTCGACGAACGTGCGCCACGCTGGGTACACCGTGTCCAGACAGACGACCGGGCTGTCGCCGACATCGCGGCCGAGATCATAGGACTAGTCGCCTGGGTGGCCGAGTGACGCGCCATCCCGGAGAGTCAGCCATCTTCACGAAGTGCTGCTGTAGTACCAGAACATAGCGACCAAGGATCGCTAGCCGGGCTTCGCCCCAGCCCGACGAGCCATGCCGTGGCCGCTGGGCTTGATTGACATGGCTCGGGCCGGCGACGGACGGTGACAGCGTCCCGTTATTGACCGCACGACAAGGCCGCCCTTGTCGCCGATCCCGGCGTGGATTGAACCAGCTACCTGAGAAGTGCAGTGTGCCAGCGTGGTGGCCAAGCACGGTCGCAATGGCGATATCGGCCATTTGCTGTTGGCCGGCGAGTTAAAGACCGCGAGAACAGATGGCCCGAGCGCGACAAACTGAAAGTGTTCGCTGAGCTGCGCCAATAACGTTGGCCGCCGCTTGTTCAGCGGGCTGACCAGGATCGGCCTGGGCGACTCCGGCTACCGCAGGCTGCGCGACCCGTCCTTAGCCGAACGCCCGGGGATGGGCGGCCGCGTACACCTCGCGCAGCTTGTCGACCGTGACCAGCGTGTACACCTGCGTAGTGGTCACCGACGCGTGCCCGAGCAATTCCTGCACGACGCGGACGTCGGCGCCGCCGTCTAGCAGGTGAGTGGCGAATGAATGCCGCAGTACATGCGGCGACACCTCGGCTAGCCCAGCCCTGCTCGCGGCGGCGCGGAGCGTGCCCCAGGCACCCTGCCGGGTGAGCCGACCACCGCGGGCGTTCAGGAAAAGCGCCGGACTTGGCTGGCCACGGCCGGACGCCGCTGCCAGGGCCGGCCGTGCCCGGACCAGGTAAGCGTCGACGGCGTCCCTGGCAAATCGGCCGACAGGGACCAGTCGCTGCTTGCCGCCTTTGCCCTTGAGCCGGACGATCGCGGCCACGGACGCCGACCGGGACTCGCCCGAGAGCTCTAGGTCGTCGACGTCCAGCCCGACGGCCTCGGAGATGCGAGCGCCTGTGCCGTACAGCAGCTCGAGGAGCGCCCGGTCCCGAAGCGCCGCCTGGCCGACGCTGGCAGCATCCAGCAGGCGTTCCACGTCGGAAACGGAGATGGCTTTCGGCAGCCGCCGCGGCGGAGCAGGTGGCCGGACCAATTTCGCCGGATCGTCGGCGGTCAGGCCCTCGGCCAGCGCGAAGGCGTGCAGACCGCGGACGGCGACCACCGCCCGCCCGGCCGAGCTGGCCGCAAGCGGCGGATGAGTCTCGTCGCCCTCGCGCAGCCTGGCCAGGAAGTCGGCCACGTCCTGGGTACTGACCCGCTCGATCTCGGTCCGCCCGGCCGCGGTCAGGGAGCGCGCGTACCGCTGGAGGTCGCGCCGATAAGCCTGCAGCGTGTGCTCTGCGAGTCCCCGTTCCACGGCCAGGTGGTCGAGATAGCGCCCGATAGCTCGGGCGAATGTGGTCAGCTGAGCACCTCCGCGGGGGTAAGCACGGGCAGCCCGTGTGCCTCCGCCACCGGCGCGCAGGTGAGGTTGCCCTCGTGGGTATTCAAGCCGGGCGCGAAGGACGGGTCGCGGCGCAGCGCCTCACGCCAGCCCCGGTTAGCGATCTCGCTCACATAGGGCAGGGTGACGTTAGTGAGCGCGTATGTCGAGGTGTGCGGTACCGCACCGGGCATGTTAGCTACGCAGTAGAAGACCGAATTGTGGACCCGGTAGGTCGGATCCGCGTGCGTCGTCGGACGGCTGTCCTCGAAGCACCCGCCCTGGTCAATCGAGATGTCGACGAGTACCGATCCCGGCTTCATTCGCGACACCAGGTCGTTGGAGACCAGCATCGGCGCCTTCGCACCCGGTACCAGTACCGCGCCGATGACCAGGTCGGCATCGATTACGGCACGCTCGACCTCGTAAGTATTAGACGCCACCGTCTGCAGGTGGCCCTGATAGATTGCGTCCGCCTGGCGCAGCCGCGCAACGTTCTTATCCAGCAACAGGACCTCGGCCTGCATGCCGAGCGCGATCGCCGCCGCGCTCATGCCAGACACCCCCGCGCCTAGCACGACGACCTTCGCCGCATAGACACCGGAGACGCCGCCCATCAGCACACCCCGGCCGCCACCGTCACGCTGCAGATGGTGCGCGCCGACCTGCGGAGCCATCCGGCCCGCGACCTCCGACATGGGCGCTAGCAGCGGCAGCGAGCCGTCAGGCAGCTGCACGGTCTCATATGCGATCGCGGTTATGCCGGACTCCATCAGCGCATCGGTGCACGCCCTGCTCGCGGCCAGGTGCAGATAGGTGAACAGCACCTGGTCCTTGCGCATCCGGTGGTATTCCTCCGCGACCGGCTCCTTGACCTTCAAGATCAGCTCGCCGGTCTGCCACACGTCGTCGGCCGACGGCAGGATGCTGGCGCCAGCAGCCACGAAGTCCTCATCGGGGATAGACGAACCAACGCCGGCGTTCTGCTGAACGTAGACCTCGTGCCCGTCCCGGACCAGCTCATGCACGCCGGCGGGCGTGATCGCCACGCGGTACTCGTGATTCTTGACTTCCTTAGGAACGCCGACCTTCATTGGCCTTGTGTCCTTCCTTGCGTGCCGAACTGCCCGGCCCGGTGCCGGACGGTGACGCCAGCAAACTGGGCTGACCGTGAATGGTGCCGGTAGTCATAGGCTCTCTGGATCGTCGGCCGGGCGAACTGCCCGGAAGTCTTCCCGTTGAGCTACATACGCGGACAAGATACCCACGATTGCCACGCCGTTGTGCAGGTCCCCTGACAGAACCTGCTGGACGGCGTCCGCCAAGGGCACCCATGCCACGGTCAGATAAGCCTCCTCGTCGTGCCGAACATACTCGAGCTGTCCAGCCGGGACCACGGTCAGATCACGGGCCAGGTACACCCGTAGCCGCTCGGTGCTAATGCCTGGCGACGACAGGTAATCCGACAGCACGTGCCACTCTCTGGCCCGGTAGCCAGCCTCCTCTAGCAGCTCTCGCTGAGCTGTGGCCAGCAGCGGCTCCCCGGCAACATCCCGCAGTCCGGCCGGGATCTCCCAGAGCATGGCTCCGGCCGGGTGCCGGTACTGCCTGATCATCAGCACCCGATCGCGGCTGTCGAGGGCGACGACCGCCACGGCACCTGGGTGCTCGACTACCTCCCGCTGGACGGTCTGTCCGTCCGGAAGCTGCACCACGTCCTTGCGCAGCGTCACGATCCGGCCCTCCGCCAGCACGGACGATTGCAGTACCGGCCAGCTAGCAGCCTCGTCCCTTAGGTCAGCCACTGGGTAGCCGTCAGGCGCTGGCTACGGGCCGCACGGCGCCCGCCACTACGGCCTCGGCGACGGGTGCCGTCCGGCTGCGCTCCAGCGCTGCTGCCACCAGGCCGCTGAACAGCGGATGCGGCCGGGTCGGCCGGGACAGCAGCTCGGGATGAGCCTGTGTTGCCACGAAGAAGGGGTGCTCGTCGGGCGGCAGCTCCACAAACTCGACCAGGCGGCCATCGGGTGACAGCCCCGAAATGACCAGGCCCGCCTCCTCCAGCCGCTCCCGGTAAGCGTTGTTGACCTCGTACCGGTGGCGGTGGCGTTCCTGAACTACCGGCTCCCCGTAAAGCTCCCGCACTACCGAGCCCTCGGCCAGCACGGCCGGGTACAGGCCGAGGCGCATCGTGCCGCCCATATCGCGCTCGCCGGCGACGACGTCTTCCTGGTCGGCCATCGTGGCGATGACCGGATAAGGCGTCTCCGGGTCGAACTCAGCGCTGTTGGCGTTCTCCAGTCCGGCCAGGTCACGCGCGACCTCGATGGCCATGCACTGAAGGCCGAGGCACAGGCCAAGAATCGGGATGCCATTCTCCCGTGCGTGCCGGACCGCGCCGATCTTGCCTTCGATACCGCGGACACCGAAGCCGCCAGGCACCAGGATCCCGTCGACGTCGCCTAGCTGCCGGGCCGCGCCTTCGGCGGTCTGACAGTCATCGCTCGATACCCACCGGATGTTGACGCGCACGTCATGGGCGAACCCACCGGCCCGCAGGGCCTCCATCGGGGAGAGATAGGCGTCGTGCAGGTCAACGTACTTGCCGACAAGTGCGATCGTGACGGTTCTGGCAGGCCGGTGCACCCGGCGCAATAGATCGTCCCAGTCGCTCCAGTCCACGTCCCTGAATGGCAGGCCCAGCTTGCGCACCACGTAGGCATCCAGGCCCTCGGCGTGCAGCACCTTCGGAATGTCGTAGATGGACGGGGCGTCCGGAGCGGAGACAACGGCCTCCTCATCCACGTCGCACATCAGGCTGATCTTGCGCTTCAGGCCGTCGCTGATCGGGCGGTCAGACCGGCAGACGATCGCGTCTGGCTGGATACCGATGCTGCGCAGCGCCGCCACCGAATGCTGGGTCGGCTTGGTCTTGAGCTCGCCTGACGGTGCGATGTAAGGCAGCAGGGAAACATGCAGGAAGAAGCACCTGTCCCGGCCAATCTCATGCCTGATCTGGCGGATAGCCTCGAGGAACGGCTGCGACTCTATGTCGCCGACAGTGCCGCCGACCTCGGTGATGACGACGTCGGTTTCCGGGCCGGCCATCTCCAGAATCCGTGCCTTGATCTCGTTCGTGATGTGCGGGATCACCTGGACGGTGTCACCGAGATAATCACCGCGGCGTTCCTTGGCGATCACCCGGGAGTAGATTTGCCCCGTCGTGACGTTGGCCGAGCCCGGCAGCCTGATGTCGAGGAATCGCTCGTAATGACCGACATCAAGATCAGTCTCCGTGCCGTCATCGGTCACGAAAACCTCGCCGTGCTGAAACGGATTCATGGTGCCCGGATCGACATTCAAGTACGGGTCGAGCTTCTGCATGCTCACCCGCAGTCCGCGCAGCTTCAGGAGCCTGCCGAGGCTAGACGCGGTCAGTCCCTTGCCGAGGCTGGAGGCAACGCCTCCGGTGACGAAAAGATGCCTAGTTGTCGCTGGCCGCGACCCATACGCTGATAGCGCCAATGACACTCCCGTGGTCAGATTCAGCGGAAACCCGCTCACCCACGGGATCTCAGAATATCAGGCCGACGCGTGGTTGCTGGGCAGATAGAGCAGCGACGCGGCCGGCCAGCTGCCAGATTTCCGCGGCTAGCGGCCGGTTCGCCGGAAAGGCCGTAGCTCAACCGTTAGGGGTGGTCTGGCAATTCGTGGCGCCCTAATGCGGCCCGACGGCTAACTGGCTCGCCGAACTGCCCCGCTTGGGCCCCCTGCCGGGCAACCGCAGGATGATCGCTCGCCTCACCGAACCTCGCCAGGGCGAGCGCGCAGGCCACCGCGAGCGCGAAGCCGAGTCCCGCGACCGCGGTTAGCCCATGCCGGGTGGTGTCTCCCAGGAACACCACGCCGATGATGGCCGGCGGCATCGTCTCGGCTAGGACGACTGCTGCTGTGGCGGTCGTCACGCTGCCGCCCTCCAGCGCAGTCGCATAGAGCAGGAAGGAGACAATCCCAGCTGCAATGAGGGTGTAGGTGGCTGGACTCTTGATCAGCTGAAGTGCACCGAATCCCGGCAGGATCCGGGCGGAGACCGCGAGCACCCCGTATCCGAGGCCGGCGATCGCGCCGAGAGCGGGGGTGCGGACCGGATTAGGCAGCCGCGCCACAGCGAACCCTGCGAGCCCAACGCCCACCACGGCCAGGATGAGCCCGAGCTCGAAGTCCGCGCCGACCCGGGCGGCACCCTGGGCGCCTGCCGACAGGCCGAGCAGTGCGACGCCCGCCACGACGCCGGCCACCGCCAGCCACTCGCGCAGTTGCAGGCGCACCTTCATGAGCCAGGCCGCGAAGACCGCGGTCACGGCAAGGTTGGCCGCCATGATCGCCTGAACGGCGAAGATCGGCAATCGCCGCAGAGCGATGAGCTGGGCGATGAATCCGAGCAGGTCGATCGCGATGCTAGCCAGGAAAAGGCCCTGGCGGAGCATCCGGACCAGCAGGCCAGGGTCGACACCCTGGCCAGCCTCGCCCGCAATCGCGGCCGTACGGCGGCTAGCCGCGCGCACAGCGACAGCCTGCATTACGGACGCAATGCCGTAGCAGAAGGCCGACGCGAGAGCGGCTAGCAGGCTCGCGAGCATAACTCGACCCTACGCCCGCGCCTAACCTGAGCCTTCGCTTGACATGAGCTTAGGGCTGGCTGCCGGCCGTAGGTCATGCGACGGTCAGACCCCCGCTGCCTGCATGCCGCGTAGCTCGTGCTTGAGCTCACGCACCTCGTCCCTGATGCGGGCGGCCACTTCGAACTGCAGCTCCGCTGCTGCGGCGTGCATCTGCTCGGTCAGCTCAGCGATCAGAGCGGCAAGGTCAGCGCGGGCTGGACCGCCGCCCTTCTCCCCAGCTGCGGTCGCAGCTGCCCGTGCCCTGGACGAGACGCCAGGGACCGGCGCCTTGCCGCGGCTCTGCTGGCGGCCCGATCCGCCGAGCAGCTGTGCAGTATCGGCGTCCTCCCTGGCCAGCTGATCGAGGATGTCAGCTATCCGCTTCCGCAGCGGCTGCGGGTCAACGCCGTGCTCGGTGTTGTAGGCAATCTGGCGGTCCCGACGCCGGTTGGTCTCGTCAATGGCGCGCTGCATCGACGGCGTGACTTTGTCGGCGTACATGTGGACCTGGCCGGATACGTTCCTGGCTGCCCGGCCGATTGTCTGGATCAGCGAGGTGCCTGAGCGCAGGAACCCCTCCTTATCCGCATCCAGGATCGCGACCAGAGACACCTCTGGAAGGTCGAGTCCCTCGCGCAGCAGGTTGATGCCGACCAGCACGTCGTACTCGCCGAGCCGAAGCTCACGCAGCAGCTCGACGCGGCGCAGCGTGTCGACCTCGCTGTGCAGGTACCGGGCCCTGATACCAAGCTCAAGCAGGTAATCGGTCAGGTCTTCGGCCATCTTCTTCGTGAGAGTCGTGACCAGCACCCGCTCGGACCTCTCGGCCCTTTCCCTGATCTCCCCGACCAGGTCGTCTATCTGGCCCTTCGTCGGCTTGATGATCACCTCAGGGTCCACCAGGCCAGTCGGCCTGATGACCTGCTCGATGATCTCGCCGCCAGTCTGGCGGAGCTCATATGGTCCGGGAGTGGCCGAAAGGTACAGCGTCTGGCCAATCCGGTCACCGAACTCGTCCCAGGTCAGCGGCCGGTTATCGATCGCGCTCGGCAGCCGGAAGCCGTGATCGACCAGTACCCGCTTGCGGGACACATCGCCCTCATACATCGCGCCGATCTGCGGCACGGTGTTGTGCGACTCGTCGACGACGAGAAGGAAGTCCTCAGGGAAGTAGTCCAGGAGCGTGTTAGGCGGGCTGCCAGCCGCGCGGCCGTCGATGTGGCGGGAGTAATTCTCGATGCCTGAACAACTGCCGACCTGGCGCATCATCTCGATGTCGTACGTGGTGCGCATCCGCAGCCGCTGCGCCTCTAGCAGCTTGCCGGCCCGCTCCAGCTCGCCGAGGCGCTCCTCGAGCTCCGCCTCGATGCCCGCAATTGCCCGTTCCATCCGCTCCGGTCCGGCAACGTAGTGGGATGCCGGGAAGATGTAGAGCTCGTTGTCCTCGCTCATCACCTCGCCGGTTAGCGGGTGCAAGGTCATCAGCCGCTCGATCTCGTCGCCGAACATCTCGATCCGGACGGCCAGCTCCTCGTATTGCGGGATGACCTCGATGGTGTCGCCACGGACACGGAAGGTACCGCGGGTGAACGCCAGGTCATTACGCGCATAGTGCATGCCGACCAGCTGACGCAGCAGCTTGTCCCGCTCCATCGTGTCGCCGACCTTGACCTTCAGCATCCGGTCGACGTACTCCTGCGGCGTGCCGAGGCCGTAGATGCACGACACGGACGCGACGACGATCGTGTCGCGCCTGGTCAGCAATGAGTTGGTCGCGGAGTGCCGGAGGCGGTCCACCTCATCGTTGATCGAGGAGTCCTTCTCGATGTAGGTATCGGTCTGCGGGACGTAGGCCTCCGGCTGGTAATAGTCGTAATAAGAGACGAAGTACTCGACTGCGTTCCTGGGCAGCATCTCGCGCAGTTCGTTGGCGAACTGCGCCGCGAGGGTCTTATTCGGCAGCATCACCAGCATGGGTCGCTGAATGCGCTCGCCCAGCCAGGCGACGGTCGCAGTCTTGCCTGTGCCTGTCGCGCCGAGCAGGACGGTGTCTTTGGCGCCGCCGGTGATTCGCTTCTCCATCTCGGCGATGGCGCGCGGCTGGTCCCCTGCTGGAACCATGTCCGTGACTACCTCAAACGGGGCGACCCGCCGCTGGAGATCGGTCACCGGGCGCATGGTGTCTCCTTGGCTCGTTGCACGGATTCCACTGTAGGACGACCTGCCGACAATAACGGCGCCAGATAAGTGGCAGCACGGCTGAGGACAGCGGCCGCAGCTCCAGACGCAGTAACAAGCGTCGACGTCCCGGTCTTCCAGAGTTGGCCGGCCGTCATTGGCTGCTCATACGTTGACTCGCGCGTATCGCTTAGGTTGTGAAATGCGGCGGCTACTGCCCTGCCGGTAGCTCAGCTGGCGCCGGCTGCCCGCACCGACATCCGCCTGCGCAGTTCGGCCCACAGCTCGCCGACCTGCCGGTCGAGTTCAGCCAGCGAACTGGAGTTATCTACCACGATGGAGGCGATGGCCAGCCGCTCCTCCCTGCTCGCCTGCGCAGCCATCCGCGCCTGCGCTTGCTCCCGGCTCATGCCGCGCAGCCGCGTCAGCCGGTCTAGCTGTACTCGCGGCGGCACGTCTACGACGACAACCACGTCGTAGCTGCTGGCCAGGCCGTTCTCTGCGATCAGCGGGACGTCATGCACGATGACCGACCCCATTCCGGCCGCGTCCTCGACTTCGCGCATCCGCGCGGCGACCCGCGGGTGCACGATCGAGTTGAGCGTCGCGAGCTTCTCCTCGTCGGCGAACACGATGTCGCCAAGGGCGATCCGGTCTAGTCCGCCGTCAGGCCCGAGCACAGCTGGGCCGAACGCTGCGACCACCTCGGCCAGGCCGTCCGTGCCGGGCGCGACCACCTCGCGCGCAATGACGTCAGCATCGATGATGACCGCGCCCTGGGCGGCCAGCCGCCTGGAGACTTCACTCTTGCCGGCGCCGATTCCGCCAGTCAGCCCGACTCTTAGCACGTCAGCAGGTGACACGTCAGCAAGCTATCGCGAGTGATAGCCGCGAAGCGGTGAAAACGACAGCGGCGGGCGGC
>Ga0335073_10004448_pt1 | contig 19608 bp, 17 predicted proteins | sample Lox_Sample_22_FD_207093 | JGI IMG/M metagenome (GOLD analysis project Ga0335073, IMG submission 207093) | Soil microbial communities from Loxahatchee National Wildlife Refuge, Florida, United States - Lox_Sample_2.2 | ecosystem: Environmental > Terrestrial > Soil > Wetlands | place: USA...
GCTCCCTTTTCACGGCCGGATTCCGCGACCGTATAAGCATGCTTCCAGTGATAGCTGAGCTTTCCGGTCTCCCTGCTAACGATGAAGTACGCCGGACCTGGGCAGAGTCTCTTCCACCCGGACCGGCCCATGGTTCGCAGTTCGAATAGTGACGTCTTCAGGCCCTTATGAACAATCTGACCATTGCGCTGCTTCACCTCGACAACGCCGTGCGGCCGTGCCGGATCGCCACCGTTGCGGAGATCGTAGATGATAAAGGTCCGGGCACGGGGAATCGTCTCCAGAACCTCCCGCGCCCACTTGAAGACGAGATGGGGCGGGCACATCCCGATGGTTGTGTAAGGCCGCCCTTCGGAATGCGCATGAGCAACAGCAACCGACATTAACGTCTTACCGGTTCCGCATTCGCCGACGATGATCGCCGATCGCGCTGTTTTGAGATGCTTGGCGACACCAGCGATGGTCAGGGCCTGCGCTGGAAGCGGCTGCCGCAATAGCGGATTTAGCGCTGGAGGAAGAGGATCGTTTGGCCCTTGCAACGGCGGGTACATCTCGACGATACGTGCCCCGAGTTCCTGCGAGAAAGTTCGAAGATATTGGTAATAGGTATCCAAGGCGGGACTCCGGAGGATGGAAGTGAACACGAAAAAAGGCCGGGTTCACCGGCCGTTCGATGGAGTTGATTTGTAGGGATTGCTGTGGCGATTCGTCTTCGGAGAGCGAGCCTCTAAGCGTCGCTAGTCAACGCTAGAGAGGAGGCTTCCAGCGCCTGCCGCATCGTGTACCGCGGCCAGAGCACAGGGCCATTTTTCTCAGGAAACGGAAGCAGCCCCAGAAATCGTGCTCGCCCAATCCGAGCCAGCAATTCGTCACGTGTACCGTGGATCGCTGCCGGCGTGCAGCCGATTCCATCCAGCCGTTGAATTTTCTTCTCCTCCCACATCGCCTCCAGGATCGGTCCGCTCCAGCGCGGATCCGCGGGTAGCCCGAGAAAGCTCACCAGGGTTGCCCATGCGAGCTCTCTGGTATCCGGCCCGAGGTGGAGAATAAACGTCCGTCCTGCGCTTCCGTTGGCATGAAGGAAAGTCGAGACCGCGATCAGATGCCGAAGTGCCTGCTTGCGCCCTTGCAGATTGATCGAGCCGCGATAGCAGATTGCGTCGGGACCGAAACCTACCACCTTCTGGCTGCCGTCCAGGAATGTCACTGTGAAAGTGTGCTTCTCGTAAATCGCCGCCGTGATTGCGCCTACCTCGGCGTCGCCCCCAAACAGGCTGATCAGATGGGCGTCGTCCCCCTCCCCAACGTAGCGATCCACGTGGACGGAAATCCTGGTGTTCGTGCTCCCTGAACTTCGGCGATAGTCAAGCCGCCCCAGCCGCAAATGTGCGTTCCGCATCGTCGTCTTCTCTCTTCTTGTCTCCGAGCACCAGCGTTCGCCCATCTTCGTAGACCAAAGCCAGTTCGTTGGTGAACTGCTCGCGTTTATGGACTTCGGTGTAGCCCTTCTCTTTTACTTCAAAGACAGTCACCGATTTCACCGAACGCCAGCGTGCGATGTGCCGCTCATCGCCTTGTCCAAAGACACCGTTGAGCAGACCGGCCGTGCAGAGAAGACCCACATGACCAGCGTGCAACGGTGTAATCGGTCGACCACCTGCCATCTCCTCTTTTGGAAGCAAGAGGGCCTCAACCTGTTTCCAGGCAGACGAGCCGACGATCAGGTCCTCAATCTGATCGAGAGGCAATCCGCGATAGACAAGATGCGTAGACGGCGACGCCGGCACGCGATAAGGCGTCTCATTGCCCTGTAGCATTGGCATATCGCGCTGCCACACCATCTCGCGCAACGCTGTGCGGTTCCGGTTGTAGTCCTGGCCACGCATTCTTTTGCGGACCCCGAATAGGGCCACCTGGTCGAAGCGTTCTGACTCCGGATCCGTCAGCCGATAGACGCGAAGGTCCGCGAAGTTTTCGGCCAGCAGCGGAATTGAGGAGTCGACGCGCGATTGAGGTACCACCATCAGCAGCACCCCGCCCTCAACCAGCCAGCGATAGGTATGTTCCAGGAACAGGAATTCCATCCGTTTGTTATCCATCGACCCGAGCTCTGAATCGTACGGAGGATTGAGGTAGAGAAGCGAAAAGCTCTCGACCTTGGCGATGGCATTGAAGAGATCGCCATGAATCGTCCCGATGCCGCTAGCCGCGGCGGCCGCAGCGCGGTTCGCGTCGAGTTCAACGCCGTGCTTTTCTGCCTCTGCGCCTTCGGTCAACTGATGGAGGGCGTCTCCCGCGCCGACACATGGATCGACGACGCTGGCTGTTCCGGTCGAAAAGTCCAACAGTTTTCGCAGACGCCTGCCTTCCTCCGGTGGCAGAGGGTAGTAGCCTAGCTTGATCCGAGCAACGTTGCGCACGTTTACCTCCAAAATGAAAAGCCCGCCCCTCGAGCGAGCCGGAATCGAGTTTCTCAGCAGCCGGAGGAGCGGGATTGGGTCAGAGCAAAGAAAGGCACTTGCCAACTCGGCAATCGATCACGGAAAAGCTCAACTGACACACAATTGCTATCGCGCGTTTCGAGGGTGACCGGTTCTGGAAATGCTAAGCCCTTCCATGCGTCAATTGAGAATTGGAATGAAGTTCTTTGAGAACCGGACTGGTCCATCGTGTTTCGCAGAGCTATGGAGCTAATGCAGACTGGCGACAAACGCATTTATGTCCTTCAGCACCTCGGCCTCGTTTGACAGAAATACATAGTGATTCGCACCTGGCAGCGTAATCACATGCGCCGTGGGCACTCCATTTTCCACCGACTTCTCCTGCTTCTCAGTTAAAGCTTCTAGTGCGGTGGAATAAGCCTTGGCTGCGGTTTGCACGGAAGGATCTGTATTTTCGTCAACCCAGATTCCCTGGCTGTGTGGGTTTGCGAAGATGACAAGCGCAGGTACCGGAATAGCGGTGTATTTCCTCGTGCCCATCATAAGCGGCATGAACAGGGCGTTGCCGGGAAGATCGCGTTGTTTTCCCACCCCTCCGTCAGGAGTGGATTCCCTCTGCGCGCGGAGTTCTGCTTCGGGAAAGAGGAATCCGTTCACTCGCTCATAATATTTCTGCAAGGCGCCGAAACTGGCCAAATCCGTCTTACTGGGCGGCGGAGGTTGAGGTCCCTGAAGTTTCTGGATTTCCATGATGCTCGCCCCCGTGCCGTCGTCAAAAGCATAAGAATACGCGGCATCCAGATAGACCAGGCCAGCAACTCGGTTCGGATGCCTATTTGCAACTGAACTCAACTCCACGCCAGCGATCGAGTGTCCCACGAGGATTGGTCTCGTCAGATTGAGCGCGTCAATCACCGCCACCACATCATCGCCGAGGCGATCTGCCGAATGATCCGTTGCTGAATAACCGGAGGCACCGAACCCACGCCGGGTAATGCCGTAGACATGGTGGTGAGCCGTGAGCTTCGGCGCGAAATCGTCGAAAACGTGAGCCGTATTGCCGCCCCCGGCCAGTAAAATGATTGGCCTGCCCGAACCGCCCCAATCGAGCACCTCCAACCGAACGCCCTTGTCTACGGTTACAAATCGCGTAATGTGGGGTGATGGGTCTTTCCAGACGGCTAAGCTCTGCGAATGAAGGGGAACCGCGAGGAAAGCGAGCAACAGAGAACCAGCTAGACAACTGCAATAAGACACAGGGCTGTTCACTCCTTCTTCCAGTACCTACGCAGTTCCTGTTTCCTGTGTTCCTTCGTTGACTACATATTCGGCTACCAGAACGCATTCAGTTGACGCCAAAATCGCCAATGCGCGTTTTGAGACGTTCGGATTCTGGAAACGTGCGTTGCCCTGTTCTCGCCAGTTGAGATTACTTCTGGATTGCCGGTCACTAGCCAAGAACAGGTTCTCATACGCTGGTTGTGCGCATTGCCCCTTGGGAATTGGCCCGTTCATCCTGCGCTTCCATAGCCCGACTTGCGCTCGCCCAAATGATTGCCGCTTGGAGTGTCGCTTCCGGGATGAGCAGGAACATAACCCCCAAACGCGTAATCTTGAACGTCGCCATAACAGATTTTGCGAGAGTCAAGGTCGAAACCTTCGGTCGCTGAGAAGCGGCTGTATTTCCGTCCTAGTTGCAGACAGTACTTTGTGAACGCAGTACATTTACGAGCTGTTTTCGCATTTCCCCTGCGTCAGAACAGCGAGCATCCGGTCTTTCGGCTAAACACCATCGAAGGACATTGCACAATGTCAGTCGAGGTTCCGCCCTCTCTGTTCCCTGCAGATCGATAAGTGCAGAAGGTTGCAGATTGCCGTCTGCGACTCGCGCCGGCACCTGTCCGGTGATCGCCTCGACCGCCATGACTCCGGCGGAAAAGATATCACCGCGCGCATCAGACACCTCGCCTCTCAGTTGCTCAGGCGATGTGTACGCCTTAGTACCCATCATCACTCCGGTAGCCGTAAGAAGATTTGTAGAGGAAGTCATTTTCGCGAGACCAAAGTCCAAAATCTTCAGTGCTTGGGTCGTCGCTTGGGAGGAGATGATCACGTTCTCCGGTTTGAGATCGCGATGGATGATACCCGCCTGATGCGCGGTGTGCAGAGCGCTGAGCAGTTGATCAAACCATAAGGCGAGCGTAGCGGGCGGGATCCGGCCGAGTCGCTTGAGTTCAGCCCGCCAAGTTGGACCGGCTAGCAGTTCCATCACAAGGAACGCTCCGTCTCCGCCGAGCCGTCCATAGTCGTGAATGGCGACGACGTGAGGATGGTTCAGGCGGGCGAGGACCTGGGCTTCACGCTCAAAGCGGCTCATGGCAATGCGATCGCCAAATAGTCTGCCGGTCATTACCTTAGTCGCGACGGCTCGATTCAAGTAGAGATCGGTGGCTTCAAAAACTACTCCCATGCCTCCACTACCAATCCTGCGGTTCAGACGGTACCGATTAGCGATCGTGCGCTCAACAGGCAACGACAGCGTAAGTTCGCTGCGGTCGATCGGACATTTCTCTTCAGTGCTGTCGAAGCAGGCGCCGCATACCAGACATTCCTTAAGCAGCTTGATGGCTTGACGGTCCAGACGGCCCAATACTTCCTGCCGCTCCCGCATGCTCTCGTCGACTCGTCTCTTAAGCCAGAGCCCCTCTACTCTTGTGCCAATCGCGTTAGCAATGACCTCCAAGAGACGCAAGTCCGTCCGCGTGTAAGGCTCTTCTGATTTCTTTTCTCCGAGCAATAACCCGCCTCCGGTCTTGCCTTCGCCTGTAGAGACCGGAATCACTGTCAGGCCGGACCGCTCTCCATTTGCGGATGAGGTTCTGCCTTCTCCGGCGGACCCGGGCGCTCGCAGAAGTTGAAGGACGCCGACTCCCAGGGCCGCAGGTATCGAAATTGGTCCGCTTTCTGATGCCCGGATGATTATCGGATTCCCTGATTCTTCTTTTGAACTCCAAACAAGCAGCGACTTAGGATGAAGGGCGGAGTTCAACTCTCTACACACCAACTTGCAGACGTCTTCTTCCGACTCACAGTCCCTGATTCTTCCAATCAGTGTTTGGAGAAGTTCTTCCTGTCGGTACGCCGCGCGGAAGAATTTTCTATCAAGCCAGTCATAAGTCTGACGCCGATAAATCAAGCCCAGTGCTGCCAGGAGTAACAATGCCAGGTTCAGCACAGACGTGTCCTGACGCAGTACATCCAGCACCGTCCTGTTCGGATTGAGCACGATCGGCAACATCAACCCAAGAAAGGGCAGGGCAATCAGTAATTGCAGCGCCCGCCTGGCCATCAGATATCTCAGACTGCGCCGAGCGATAATACGAATATCAAGAAGCCGATGCTTCAGGATGGCATAGGTCAAGGAGGCAGGAATGGTAACCAGGAAGCAATCGGCAATCCATCTCAAGTAGCCATACTCTGCCAGGATGTCCCGATGACCGGTGGCGCGAAGTAGCAGTCCCAGTAGGTTGAGTCCTAACTCGGGAGCCATACCCACAGCGCAGCCGACTGCAAACCAGCGAATCCGGCGCCGATAACTCGGGTCGATGGAGTGACGGTAACCCCAGATCACTACAGCACAACATGCAGCCAAAGCAAAGGCGACCAGGACCTCCCACGAAGTTCGCAGAAAGATGAGGTTCAGCTCCGTGATCCAGAAATGACGATACGCAAGATTGACGAGAATTTCCTGCCCACGCAGGCTGGCAATAAAAAACGCGATCTGGGAGATGAGGAGAACTGCACTTACGGCATACAAAACTGATCGCAATACCCGCCACAAGAAGTCCGGAGCAGGCCTGGCCGTCATTCGCAAGAGGAAGTGATACGTTACCGCCAGTAATCCGGGAAACGTGAACGACGCAATCTGGTTCAGGATGAACGCGAGTTCGGGCGGCGTGCCTGAGTTGAAGCTCAGAGGGGTCGCGAGCGCTCGCATCACCATCACGAGCTGTGCGAGCGAACCTAACTGCGCTACGCGGTCTTGCGGCTTAAGCAGGCCAAGGGCCAATCCGGCGAGATAGAACGCGACACTAAGGAAAAAGTAGGTCGCAACTTCCAGAACATTTCCATGCCATGAACGCACGCGCAGCTGGAAGTCATGGATTTGTCCGCGCCTTTCGATGCGTAGGGTATATGCGGACCCAGGGAGAACAAAAAGCCGGAAAATCGTGGCACCAACCTTTTCGGCGCGGGGATCGCCATTGAAAGCGAGGATTCGGTCGCCAATCTCGAGGATTCCGGCAGCGGGGCCGGGCACATCGATGGTGCCAATCACCGAACCGTTTATCGAACTGGAAGACTCCCACCAGCCAAGGTCTTTGGCGCCAACATTCTGGTGCATGACCCAGATTGAGCAGCCGTAGAAGCCCAAAAGAAGAATGCCGGCGGCAATCACAAACCAGAAAAAGAGCGGCCTCTTCGCCTGAACCTCGGGCGGCGCGACACTTTCGGGCGATTCCACGACAGAACGCAAAGCGGCCGCCAGCTGCCGGGATGACAGGAAACCGCTGGCGTCCTCCGCTTCGGCAAGAAGAGACTCCAGTTCTGCCCGTAGCTCGTTGTCGCCAGCACAAGCTTGCCGCAGAAACTCGGTGCGCTCGGATGGATTGTGTTTCAGCGCCTCAGAATAGAGGAGTTGGATCTGCTGCCATCGTTCGGACACGGCTACACACTGCGGAGTTCACGCCTCAGCCAGGCTCGGGCTAGACTCCACCTGTTCTTCACCGTAGCAGGCGAGACACCTACTACCTCGGCCGTCTCTTCGATACTCAGGCCCCCGAAGAACCGGAGCTCGACGATGCGTGCCTGGGCGTCATCCATGGACGCCAACCGGGTGAGGGCCTGATCGAGCGCCAGGATATCGACCTTCCATCCTGTGCTTGCCTGATGCTCGGCTTCAATCAACTCCACAGGGCGTGCGTCGCCACCACGTTTGAGGGCATGCTTCGTCCGATAGTGGTCCACCAGGATACAACGCATGAGATTAGAAGCGAGACCGAAGAAGTGCGCACGGTCACGCCACTCCACGCGGTCCTGATCTACGAGACGAAGGTAAGCCTCATGTACCAGCACCTTCGACTCGAAGCTCTCCTCGGGTTTTCTGCTCCGCAAATGGAACCGGGCCAGGCGCCGTAGTTCCTCGTAGACCAAAGGTAGCAACTCATTCACAGCCTCTCGGCTCCCACCCCGCCAAGCCAGCAGTATCTGGGTTATGTCTGAGGCAGGCTGCGCCATCGATTCGCCTGAATGCAAGAAGTTTAGCACGCCTGAAAAATACATTTAGCCATTTTCCCGCCGTTTTCCGAACACCATGATGAGCAGTTTTTTTCACCGAGAGGACATGCCTGCAGACAACTACGTCACAGCATGAAGCTGCGATCAACAGACGAAAGGGCAAAAGACGTGAAATCCATTGGCAATCGAAATTCCGTTCAGTACAGGTCTGCCTCGCTCATTGCATTCCTGCTTGGAGACCGCTCACACCCAGGATGGCTGGATCAGTACAACCATCCCACATTCGCCAGCTTCAAGGACAGCTCTCGGAGCGGTCATAGGGAAAACAATGGCGACGAAAACCACTCACGCTGCAAAACCGCGACAAAGGAGAGACAGGCCGTTACTCTGTCTCGTCGCGCCATCCTCTTCGCTTCTCTTTTCCTGGGGACTGCATTCATGTCCCCGTTCGCTCTGTACTCGCAGACAACTCAGCCTGCGCAGCCAGTCTCCCCAAGTCAGCCCGCGCAGCCGGGCGGAGGGTCAGGTGGCGCTGCGCCGGCGCAGCCGCTGCTATCCTTTGCCAGCGCGCAGCTCCCGGTGGGCAGCGGACTGAACAATCCCTTTGGCATCGTGATGGATGCCGCGGGCGATCTCTTTATTGCGGACACGGCCAATAACCGCGTCGTGGAACTTCCGGCCGGCGGCGGGGCCCAGACCACAGTGGGCAGCGGATTCAGTGGTCCCACCGGTTTGGCAGTGGACGCCGCGGGCGACCTTTTCGTCGCCGACACCGGCAACGGTCAGGTTGTGGAGATTGCGGCCGGCGGTGGCGCCCAGACCACGGTGGCCAGCGGACTCGTTTCCCCGGTCGGCGTGGCAGTGGATGCCGCAGGCGACCTCTTCATCGCCGATCCCACCAATACCTCTGTGGCTAAGAAGCCGCTTAATTCCCGCCACGCGGCGAGCTCGGCGGGCAGCGGGCTGAGCCATCCCGAAGGCGTGGCGTTGGATGCCGCGGGCGATCTCTTCATCGTGGACACGGGCAACAACCGCGTGGTGGAGCTTCCGGCCGGTGGCGGCGCCCAGACCACGGTGGCCAGCGGATTGAACGGTCCGATTGGTTTGGCGGTGGATGGATCAGGCGACCTTTTCATCGCGAATACCGGCAATAACAGTGTCGTGGAGGTTCCTGCCGGTGGCGGCGCCCAGACCACGGTGGGTAGCGGGTTTAGCGGGCCCTCCGGCGTGGCGCTCGACCCGGCGGGCGATGTCTTCATTGCGGACACGGGCAACAGCCGCGCTCTGAAAGTGGTGAAGGAAGTGTCGGTCAACCTTGGCGGCGTAAATGTTTGCGCTGCCGGGCAGGCGGCGCCGGCGCCGTGCAGCGGGACTGCGACCCTGATTTACAACGTCACCCAAGGCGGTCAGTTAGGGGCCGTCAATGTGCTCACCGCAGGCAGGCCGAACCTCGATTTCACCCTTGCCGGCACGACCTGCTTAAGCGCTTTGGAAGTGGGTTCGACGTGCGCGGTGAATGTGACCTTCGCGCCGACGGCGCCGGGCGCGCGTATGGGCGCGGTGCAACTGGTTTACACCGATCAACAGACGCAGACGGTGGTGGCCACCACGGCCATCTACGGAGAGGGCCAGGGCCCGGCGATCGCGTTTAACCCTAGCACCCAGACGTCACTGTATCCGTACGGTGGAATCTCCTCCTACGCCGTCGCGGTGGACGGAGCCGGCGATGTAATCATCTCGGATAACGGCAACAACCAGGTAGTAGAGGTTTCACCCAGCGGTGTCGTGACTTCGGTGGTCAGCGGACTGAATTTTGCCGCAGGCGTGGCGGTCGATGGAGCGGGCGATGTCTTTGTCGTAGACGCCAACAACAACCGCGTGTTGGAAGTTCCGGCGGGCGGCGGCACCGTGACCACGCTTGGCACCGGACTGAACGGTCCCCAGGGCGTAGCGGTGGATGGAGCGGGTGACGTCTTCATCGCCGATACCTTCAACAACCGGGTGATCGAGATCCAGGCCGGCAGCGGCACCCAGACCACGGTGGGTAGCGGGCTGAATAACCCCTGGGGCGTGGCGGTAGATGGAGCCGGCGACGTCTTCATCGCGGACTTCCACAACAATCGCGTTGTCGAGGTCCCAGCCGGCGGCGGCTCGCAGATAACGGTAGCCAACGGACTGAACGACCCCGCCGGCGTGGCAGTGGACGCAGCGGGCGATGTCTTCATCGCGGATACCTTCAACAGTCGCGTGATCGAGGTTCCCGTGGGTGGCGGCGCCCCGACCACGGTGGTCAGCGGATTAAATGTCCCCTTTGGCGTGGCACTGGATGGAGCGGGCAATATCTTTATCGCGAACACCAGCAGTAACGACGTACTGAAAGTGCAGCGCTCGCAGCCGCCGGCGCTGAGCTTTGCATCGACAGCGGTGGGCAGCACCAGCAGCCCGCAGTCGGTTACCGTCCAAAATATCGGCAACCAGCCGTTGACGGCCGTCGCTCCCGGCCTGAGCATCGGCGCCAACTTCCAACAGGTGGATGGATCGGGCACGCCTGCCGATTGCACCGACGCCTTCTCGCTGACACCTGGAACGAGCTGCAACCTGAGCATCAGCTTTGCCCCACAGACCGCCGGCACTATTCAAAGTGCGGCAGTGCTGACAGACAATGCCCTGAATGCCACTCCGGCTGTGCAAAGCATCAGCCTGAGCGGCACGGCAACGTCAAACTACGACAGCGCCATCACGATCAGCCTGACCACCACTCAGCCGGTCTTTCCGGGCGCCACCGAGATGTCGGTGTCCGTCGCCGGGGCCAACGGCAGTCCAGCCACCGGTACGGTTACCGTCTACGACGGGACAACGCCGCTGACTACGCTTACGCTGAGCTACGGCACGGCCTGGTGGTGGATCAGCTCCACCCTGAACGTTGGCACTCACCAGCTCTCCGCCAGCTATTCCGGCGATGCCAACAATCCGGCCGGGCAGTCGGCGCCAGTCATCGTAACCGTTACTCCCGCTCCAGTCATTCTGTCACCGTCATGCTGGAACTCTTCCTTCGCTTACGGCGGTAATTACACCTGCTCGGTGAATGTAAGCTCCAACGCCGGTGGGATTGTGCCGGGCGTAGTCACCTATACGCTCGACGGTGGTTCGGCGGTAAGCGTGCCGTTGAGCGGCGGCAACGCGGAGTTCACCCTCACCCAACCTGCGGTCGGGATCCACACGGGAGTGATTTCCTACCCGCAGCAAGGCAACTTCCAGGCGTCGTCGCCAAGCACGGAAACTTTCACGGTGACGGCTAACTGAACTGGCCAACTCTGATCCCAGGGGCGGGCTTGATGCGGCCCCTGGGTGACAGGCTCGGAAGCTGTCACTAGCCCCGCTCGGCTCGTGATGGAGAAGCTCGCCGGGCAATCCTGCTCAAAGCCACATCAAATTGGTTGTAAAAACATAACCCCATCGAACACGAAAGAGAAAACACAGAGAGGTATTTAATCATGTTGCTCCGTATTAACGATGTCGCTCCCGACTTCACAGCCGAAACCACCCAGGGACCAATGAGCTTCCACGAATGGATTGGAAACAGTTGGGCTGTTCTCTTCTCCCATCCCAAGGACTTCACGCCGGTCTGCACCACTGAACTTGGTGCTGTCGCCGGCCTTGAGAAGCAGTTTGCAGATCGCGGCGCCAAAGTTATCGGCCTCAGCGTCGATCCTGTCGAGAGCCACGGAAAGTGGGCCCGAGATATCGAAGATGTTAGCGGATACACCGTCAACTATCCGATGATCGGCGATCCGGAACTTAAAATTGCCAAGCTCTACGGCATGCTTCCTGCCGATGCAGGCGACAGCTGCGAGGGCCGCACTCCAGCGCTGAATGCCCCTGTCCGTACTGTCTTCGTCATTGGACCCGACAAACGGATCAAGCTAACGCTCGCTTACCCGATGACGACAGGACGCAATTTCGAGGAGATCATTCGCGTGCTCGACTCAATGTTGCTTACCTTGCATCACAAAGTGGCCACACCCGCAAACTGGAAGCAGGGCGACGATGTGATTATTACGGGTGCTGTCTCTGATGAGGAAGCCAGAGCTGCATTTCCCGGCTACAAGACGGTTAAGCCATACCTTCGTGTAGCGGCGCAACCTCAATAAAGGCTGCGCCAGGTCCTTCGCAGTGGGGATCGACGTCCTCTGGATAGGGCTGCCCGTTTGGCGCATTCGGATGTACAGCACGCTGGTGATACCAGGCAGCCGGCGAAACCTCCAATTGAAAGGAACAAGAACGCCATGCCCCTCGACCTCAACGAATTCGTCACCGACGCGTGCGCCGAGATGCGCCCCGGCTTCATCCGCTTCGTTATCGAGAGTCTCGTCTACGAGCCTCTCTTTGCCCTCTCAGTGCAGGACTTCCGTTTACAACCTTCTGTAGCAAAAGCCCAGACAATCTACTCGCAATTTCTCAGCCCGAACTCGCCGCTCCAGCTAAACATCGGAGAACGCTACAGTCCGCAAAAGCTCGGAATGGATCCTGCTTTCATCGCCGCTCTCAGATCACCAGTACCCTTGGTCACAATGTATGACGCCATGGCGAAGGAGGCATGGAACAACCAGGGGGGCGTGAACCTGATATATCAGAACTATGTGAACGGGTTAAAGGGCATCATGCGGGGCGTTGAGCCCGTTCCTCCCGCCACAGCCAGCGGCGGTATTAAGGCAATTCGAAGTTCCAGGCGTGATTTCGAAAGCGCGGGATTCAACCTGAAGTTTCTCTGCATCAAAGATCTGTGACAGGCGAATTCCCATGTAAATCTGAAGTGGCGTTGCGGCTCTTTCAAGGATCCCGGTGGGGACGCTCATCGCTGGGTGCCCGCGGACGCGCCTGCTGGCCATATCAGCGGGTTCGCACCGGGTCTACGCGACTGGCTCAGATTAGAATGCCAACGTGCTTCCTGTCATGCACGCGCAGTTCTGAATCGAGTCGGCGGTCGCCGAGATCCCGGACACTGGCCGACTTCTGAGGACCTCGCATTAAGCCTCGCCGGCTGGTGGAACCGCCTCTCCTCCACTGAAGCTACGGAACAAAGCCACGACGCGCTCGCAGGCATCCGGCGCATAGAACATCTCCGTGTTCGCCAGTGTGTCCGCCGTCATGGATCGCATGCGGGAGAACATTTCCGTCTCAAATGCCGCGATTGCAACACCAGGAGTGTCTTGGCTGAGGAGAAACTTTGACAACACCAGAGCGTCGAGCATCGCCATGTTCACGCCTTCGCCTGCGTAGGGCGGCATTACGTGCGCTGCATCCCCAATCAGCGTTGCGTTTGGCTTCGGCGTCCAATGCTGATCCATCGGGCAAACAAGTAGCGGGCGCCAAACCATCGTGACGGCTTCCCTGAAGAGCGGTTCCCATAGGTCACTCCACCCTTTGAAGTTGGCTTGGAACCATCTCACTCGCTCGTCCGGACCGCTTGCCTCTTCAAGGCTTTGCGTGGCTGCGGCATCATCAGTCTTCAGTCCCGCGTACAGCAGCACACTCCCGTCTGGCTTCGTTCCCATGCCGATCGTCCGTTCGCCTCCCAAAGCGATCAACGCCGAGCCACCGAGAAGTTTCCACAACTCAGGTATTGCGTGCTTTGCCTCAGGAACGAGGGCCTCTACCAGCGAAACTCCGACATACTGCGGCCGAATAGGAGTGACCAGCTCACGCAAGCGAGAGTTTGCGCCGTCGCTGCCAATGGCGATATCAGCCACTGAGGTCTGTCCGTTCGCAAAATGTAATAAGACCTGCTCGCCCCGAACAACTGAAGATTCCAACTTGCAATCCCACTGCACGGTGCCGGGCTGAAGCGAGTCAAGCAGAAGGTCGCGCAACGGACCGCGTTCGATCTCTGGGCGTTTCCCGGGACCCGACATCCGGCGGACATGATCGTAAAGAACCGTTCCATTCGCATCGGTAAGGCGGAGGTTACCGAGATCTGGTCGATGGTTGGCCCAGAACGCTTCCGTCAAGCCGGCGGCTTCCAGCGCCGCCAGTCCAGAGTCTTCATGGAGGTCTAATGCGCTGCCCTGGACCCGCGCATTGCGGCTCTGGTCACGCTCGTACACTGCCACCTGCGCGCCGCTCTGCTGTAGCAGTCGCGCCAGCGTGAGCCCACCTGGCCCGCCGCCGACGATGGCGATCTTCTTCCCGTCAGTGGCACTCATAATTATCTTCTGGATCCTTCACTCGACTTCACGAGCCGTAGCAGTCGGTACATTCTAAAACCCTGCATTCGGTTCATCCGATCTGATGAACTGCGTCAGCATGACGATCCGGTAAATCAATATTCCAAACCTGCATCTGCCGGGGATTTAATAAGGAGACCGGTCTTCATCGCCCACGAGTGGCACTTGTTCAAGGTCCCTAAAACGCCGTTCTGGTGACCTTGCCCACATCTGGGTTGTCTGGGCACCGCCGTGTCATCGCCGTGAAAGTCTCGCCGACAACCGTAACCGATTGAAAACAAAAGGCGCTGGTGGCTTCCTAAGTGTCTCTTCGGACCCCCGGGGAACGGTTATCGGACCGCTAGCGGACCGGCGGCCCGAAGCCACTTTTAGCGATACTGCGATGCCGAAGATACTATTGCGGACCAAGCGGTCTCGGCCGCAGTACTAGACCTTCTCCAAACGTGACACCTCAATGAGCGCATTGCTGTTATCACCAACTGACAAAACCTCGCGTTGACTTTCGTTACCCCGATCTCCTTTCGGCGTTCGCTTACCACGGGAACTGTTCTCATTAGGCGAGATTGTCGCGTTTCCAGGATTGGTAACTCCAAACGCCATCACGGGATGTTGCCTCTCGCTGTTGGCCGCGCCTAGTAGCCTGTCGCAGAGAGTTCGTTACCACTCGCGAGTGGCCCAGTCGAATTCGTGAGACGGGGACTGGTTCATGTCACCCAAGAATGAGCTCTCTGACCTACTAACGTTTTCTTTGCGACAGGCGCCTAGTCACAAGCACATGGCCTTGGGGTACATCGATCCTGAAACGCGATCAATTCCACTGTTAAGGCGAGCTCATCGAGAAGAAAGCGTCCGCTTCCGCGATCAGCTGGGCCATCAATTGTGCCGCTTCCGTAAAGCGGCAGAGACCTGCGCTCTGGCCTGCCCATAGCGTTCGGTGTAGTATCGCCACAACGCGTGAATTCTCTCTTTGAGCACGCGCGAAGGAATATGTGAGGCCTCGCGATCGGAGGCGGAAACCCATAGGTTGACAGCAAAGGGTTTGCTTGTGAGGCTGCGGATCTCACTGATTGTTTCGACGATGGCTGAGCTGCCCAGTGTAACGGCTCCAAGTGAGCCGAGCCCACCCAGGTTGGATACTGCGGCGGCCAGCTGCTGGGATGGCATTCCGCCAAACGGGGCGAGAATGATCGGGAAATCGATCCCCAATAATTGTGCGACTCGGGTCGATCTCCAGGATTTTTGGTACTACCGATAATTGCCTTGGGCTCGACCTCCATGCGTACCTCAATCTGCACCGTTCGCTGGCGGGTGCGGGAGAGCTAGAACCCTCCAGAGCCTGATTGCGTTCCTGCGATTTCAGCCCAGAATGATTCCGATGGCGGCGTTGTCTGCAGGGGAGCCAATCCAATAGCGGTAGCGCGCGGCTACTTCGAAAAGGCGCTGCATCACCTCCGGTGTGGGAACTGGTGGCGTGGCGCCGGGTGCGAGAGGTTCGGCCAACTCGAGGAAGAAGTGGTAGAGTTGTCCTTCACTCACCAGGACCGTCATCACCGGGTTGGAATCCGGGTTGCGAAGCGCGTGTCTGACTCCTCCCGCGATGGTTACCACATCCCCAGGGTTGGCGGTTTGCCATCCTGAAGTTGTTCCATCGTCTTGAAAGACCTCCAGCGTTCCTTCTGTCAGGTAGAAGATCTCAGGATCGGCATGACTGTGCAACGGGACGACGGCCCCCGGCGGTATTCCGCCACGCATCACGCTCAGATCTCCTCCGTTTTGCTCAGGAGTGGATACGAATTGCAGTAGAGTTCCAACTACTGCATACATGGGCGCGTCTGCCGTTCGCACCACCGGGTTGAGAAGTCCGTTTGCGATGGTCTGCATGTTTCCTCCCAGCATCTTCCCCTGTCCTCGGCGAAGATGTTCCAAAGATTTGTGCATAAGATGGCTTCGAGAGAGCATCTGATTCATCGAAATCTTCTCCTCAGTGAGTGGTGGTCCAAACCCTAAGATCCGAGTGGACCATTCGTCCTGAGCCTTGGCGTTTTGGGTGCAAGCTCAACGCCGCGCCAGGGGCAAGCTGGTGCTTCAGGGGTTCTGATCCCAAGAGTACGACGTGGCTCGCGGACGATTGGGTCAGTCAAGTCTATTTACTTCCGGTGAACAAAGCACTGATAGCGTCACCCGGATTCAGAACGGCTGCAGCGTTGCACTTCCGAAAACGGCGTGGAATCGCTCACAGTAAATAACCACTGTGCCATAGCGTGTGAAGTCTGTCTTTGACTCAAGCTTATAATCCTGATCGCCTTCGTTGCCCTTCAGCCCACCAACCTCAACCGAAGCTAAAGCCTTCCCTGGCGCTGTGTTCTGTAGGGCCGGGTCGTCGGCTGTGGCAAGGACAACGTGCACATCAGGACCATTCGACGTATGGAAATCGGTTAGTCGCAGAGTCAACGTTCCATCGCGTTGGCGGTAGACCGTCGCACGACCACTGGTGTCATGCAACTTTCCGCTCAGCCTGCCGGTATAGATAGGCTGGGCGTCACGACCTGCAGCAAAAGGTGCGGGTTCGTTTACGCGCTGGTTGATGAACAACTTTTCAGGCCGGAAGAGATACCAGAGCGCACCGACCACGATCAGGGCAGCCACTGCAGAGAGCAGTTTGTGTTTGCGAAAGAAGGAAATCATGGAATTCACCGGGGATTTACACGCAGCTCGAAATTTTGCGGGCGGCCATCACAAGCACCCGATGACCGGCCCTGACGACTGAGGTCGCGCCCTTCTTCAGAATTTCTCCAGAGGAGCCGTGCCGAAATTTGCATTGAAGCGCTCGCAGTAGATCGCCACTGTATGAAATTTAGTGAGGTCAGTATCCGCCGGGATGTCGTAATTCTGATCTCCCTCATTTCCCTTAAGCTTGCCCAGTTCGACACGCTCGACGTTGTTCTTGAGGAAGTTGTCGTTGTCCTGCGCATCACTTGCAGCAATGAGCAGCACATGCACGTCAGGACCGTTCGATGTTTTGAAGTTGGTAAGGCGAAGGGTCAATTTGCCGTCAGATCCCTTATAGATTGACGCGCGTCCGCTGGTGGAATGCACTTGACCATGGAAGACACCCGTTTGGACGGGCGTGGAGCTTTGAGCAAACGCGGCGGTCATGGTCGCAGCAAGTGCCAGAACAGTGATGCTGGTAATTCTTTGAAGATGATTCATGGTGGTTCCTCTTTTCAAATTTGGCGTGAGCCTTCGGTTGACGTAGATGGGTTTAACCTTGCCGTGCGACGACGTCGTCATGAAAGCGATGGATGTGGTCCGAGATATATGCGAGGCAATCCTCCACCGCAAAATGCCCGGCTTCGAGCCGATGCATCTCGGCCTTCGGAAGATCAGCCAGGTATGCCTCTCCACCCTCGCGAGTGAAAAAGATATCGTCCTGTCCCCAGAAAATGATCGTCGGAGGCTGATGCTTCCTGAGAAGCTCTTGCCACTTCGGATACAGCGTGACGTTATTGCGGTAGTCGTAGAAGAGATCAAGCTGGATCTGCCGCCCGTTCGGCTTCTGCAGCGTGGTGTAGTAATCGGAGTTCCAGTTGTCTGGACTGATCAATTCGGGCAGTTTCGCGCCGTGCAGATATACAGTCTTGACGGTGTCATATTCCAGCAGGCCCGCGACTCCTGCTTCGTTTTCAGGGGTCCTGTTGTGCCAGAGAGCGTTACGCAGGCCGCCCCAAGCCTCGGTAAATCCGACCTCGTAAGCATTGGTGTTCTGTACAATCAGCCACTCAAGCACCTCTGATTTGCGCGTCACGATGCGAAAGCCAACCGGCCCTCCGTAGTCCTGCGCGTAGAGACCGAAGCGGTCAAAGCCCTTCTGCTCGAGGAAGTGCTCGATGACTTCGGCCAGCTTGTCGAAGGTATAGGAGAACTTCGCAGGGTCAGGAGCATCGCTTCCGCCAAAGCCCGGATAGTCTGGGGAAATGACGTGAAAGCGATCTGCAAGTGTTGGAATGAGATTGCGGTACTGATGTGACGAGGAAGGAAAACCGTGCAGCAGAACAAGCTTTGGGCTGCCGGTTCTCCCAGCCTCACGATAGGCAATGTTGAGCCCATCGACGGCCATAGTCTTATATGTGACCGTGGTGGTTTCGATCGCGGGTGTGTAGTTCTTCGTCATAGGTTTTCCTTCGTTAAGGAGTGGTTGGCCCGAAGCGATTACTCATCGCTCCGCGTCGCGAACTGCTCTCCACGCCACATTTGAAGCACTACATCAGTAAGAAGTAACAACGTTTGATCTGTTTACTGTTATCAGAAATAGCGATAGATTGGCGTTTATGGAGCTGCGTCATTTGCGATATTTCTGTGCAGTTGCCGAGGAGCAGAGCTTTACCTCTGCAGCGCGCCGCCTGCATGTTTCTCAGTCGGGAGTGAGCGGACAGGTGAGAGACCTGGAAGGAGAACTGGGCGTAACTCTGCTCCGACGAAATCAACGTGAAGTCATGCTTACCGCGGAGGGCGCGGTGTTTCTGCGCGAGGCGCAGGAGATCCTGGCGCACGCGCAGCGGGCAGTGCAGATAGTCACGCGCGCTTCCCAAGGCCAGTACGGGAAACTCACCATTGGTCTTTGTGGGCCGGCGACCTCGCCCTTTTTACCCCGCCTCATCCGCGAATTCAGGAGGCGGCAGCCGGGAGTGATGCTGTCTCTCAAGGACATCGAGCCCGCGCAGCAGCCGTCCGCGCTAGTAAACCGGGAGATCGACATCGGGTTTACCCGCAGTGTTCCCACAGAGTTTCGCAAGACACTGCGCAGCGAGATATATTTCAGCGAGCCCGTCGTAGCAGTGCTGCCACGCGGTCACGCGCTGGAAAATACCGAAGCGATTCAGCTTGCGCAACTATCCGCGGAAAGAATCATTCTTTATGCGCGCGAGGGCGCTCCCGAGCTATTCGACGCAATCATTGCCATGTGCAGGAGAGCAAAATTTTCGCCGAACATCGTGGACACCCCGCGCCTTTGGCAATCCGTCCTGACCATGGTAGAAGCGGCCGAAGGTATCGCGCTTGTGCCCGCGTGTGTTCAGCATCTTCGCTCGAACGATGTATCGTTTAGAGCTTTGCGGGATAAGAAATGCCAGGTGGATGTGGTGCTGGCGTGGCGTCAGAGTGACCCCGACGCGATCCGCGACGGCTTCCTGAACCTGCTGCGCAAGAGCCGGCCAGACATCGAGCGGGCTATGCGGGAATCCATCGGATAGGTATTGGAGAATGTGCTTCGTTTTACCGGATTTCGCTCTCGATGAGTGCTAAACCGCCGATGCGCTCATTGAGAAATCGATGAGTAACGACATGTCTATTCCTACCCAATCCGACAGCTTCAGTTGCCGGTCACTCACCCGGAATGGGTGGGTCGCTTCAATCACCACCCTTCAAAGATGATCATCCCTTGAGGAACGCGAGCAGATCCGCATTGATCTTTTCCGCGTGCGTCGTGGGCATGCCGTGCGGGAAGTCCTTGTACGTTATCAGTGTTCCGTTCTTCAACAGCTTCGCGGACAATGGCCCGGCGGCGACATAGGGAACGATCTGGTCGTCTTCGCTATGCATCACCAGCACCGGAACGGTGATCTTCTTGAGGTCTTCCGTGAAGTCAGTCT
>Ga0335073_10004449_pt1 | contig 19608 bp, 19 predicted proteins | sample Lox_Sample_22_FD_207093 | JGI IMG/M metagenome (GOLD analysis project Ga0335073, IMG submission 207093) | Soil microbial communities from Loxahatchee National Wildlife Refuge, Florida, United States - Lox_Sample_2.2 | ecosystem: Environmental > Terrestrial > Soil > Wetlands | place: USA...
CCACGTCGGGCGGGACGGTCACCGCCGACCCGGGCGCGAGCGTCGGCTCGGCGGTCGCGGTCCCGGCCGCGCCCGAGGCGCCGGCCGGCGGCCGGCCCTCGACGGCGCGGCCCGGCGGCGCCTGCAGGGCGCGCTGGCGGCGAGAGCGGACCAGGTACGTGGCGCCGCCGCCACCGCCGACCACGACGACGGCGGCGACGATAGCGATAATCAGATCTTCCATGACCGCCCCAGTCTCGCAGATCCCGGCGGGTAACCAAGCCGCCCGGTCAGGCGGTCTCCGGCTCCCGCAGCCGCTGGCTGACCACCGCGGAGACGCCGTCGCCCCGCATGCTGATCCCGTACAGCGTGTCCGCGACCTCCATCGTCCGCTGCTGGTGCGTGACGATGATCAGCTGTGAGTTGTCCCTCAGCTCGGCGAAGATGCCGAGCAGCCGCTGCAGGTTGGTGTCGTCGAGCGCGGCCTCGACCTCATCCAGCACGTAGAACGGCGACGGGCGCGCCTTGAAGATCGCCACCACGAACGCGATCGCGGTCAGCGCGCGCTCTCCGCCCGACAGCAGCGACAGCCGCTTGACCTTCTTGCCCGGCGGCCTGGCCTCGACCTCGATGCCGGTGACCAGCAGGTCGTCGGGCTCGGTGAGGATCAGCCGGCCGTCGCCGCCGGGGAACAGCCGGCCGAAGATGTTCTCGAACTCCCTGGCCGTGTCCTCGTAAGCCGAGGCGAAGACCTGCTGTACCCGGTCATCGACCTCCTTGATCACGGTGAGCAGGTCGCGCCGGGTCTTCTTCAGGTCCTCCAGCTGCGTGGACAGGAACGCGTGCCGCTCCTCCAGCGCCGAGAACTCCTCCAGGGCCAGCGGGTTCACCTTGCCCAGCTGATCGAGCAGGCGCTGCGCGGTCTGGGCCCGCCGTTCCTGCGCGGCGCGGTCGTAGGGTACCGCCAGCCGGCCCTCCTCCGCGGGCGGGATCGCGACGTCCGGCCCGTACTCCGCGACCAGCGCGTCGGTGTCGATCGCGAACTCCTCGGCCGCCCGCGCGGCGACCTGCTCGAGCTTCATCCGCCTGGTGGCCCGCTCGATCTCGGCGCCGTGCGCCGTGCTCACCGTCGCCTCGAGGTCGGCGGTCAGCTCGCGGATCCGGGCACGGACGGCCTTGAGCTCGCCGTCACGCCCGTGGCTGGCCCGCTCGGCGGCCTCCCGCTCGGCGTCGGCCAGTGCCCGCGACCGCTCGATCGCGGTCAGCGCGATCGTGGCGCCGGCGGCGACCGCGTCGGCCACCGCGGCCTCCTGTGCCCGGCGCACGCTCCTGGCCTTGGCCCGCGCGATGGCCTGCCGCTCGGCCGCGGCCGCGGAGGCGAGCGCGTCGCCGCGGCCCGCCACCGCGCGCAGCCGCTCCTCCACGGTCCTGACCTCGAGCCTCGCCTCCATCTCGGCGCTTCTCGCCGCCATCGCCGCCGCGGCCAGCGCGTTCTTGTCGCGGGCCGCGCCGTCCGCGCACTCGTCGTCGGATGGCTCGCTGGCCGCGGCGGCGTCAGCCTCCTGGATGGCGAGCTTTCCCTGCAGGTCGGCGAGCTGGGCCAGGTCCTTCTCGCGCGCGCGCTCGGCCGACGCGATCGCCGCGGCCAGCCGCCCGGCCTCGTCCTGCGCCCCCCGCGCAGCCCCGGCCAGCGTGCCCAGCCTGCCCGAGGTCTCGGCGGCGGCGGCATCGGCCGCCTGCAGCCCGGCGAGCGCCTCGGCCAGCACCTGCCGGGCCGCGTCCTCGTCCTCCGCGGCGTCGGCGAGGTCCCGCTCGGCCAGCTGGCACCGGTGCTCCGCCTCGCCCAGCCGCTCGGCCGCCTCCTGGGCGGCGGCGCGCAGGCCGAGCAGGCTCGGCGCTCCCGCCGATCCCCCGCGGGCCCAGTGCGCGCCGATCAGGTCACCGTCCCTGGTCACCACCCGCCGCGCCGGATCCTCCCGCACCAGCTCCAGCCCGTGGCGCAGGTCGTCGGCGACCAGCACCCCGGCCAGCAGCTGTTCCACCGTGGCGGCCAGCTCGCCCGGGGCCTTCACCAGGTCGACGGCGTGCGGGACGGAGCCGTCCGCGAACGGGCGCCGCGGCGGGGGCGGCGAGGTCTGGTCGGTGGCGACCATCAGCGCCGCCTGCCCGGCGTCCTCGCTCTTCAGCGCCGCCAGGATCGTCACGGCCGCCTCGAGGTCGGCGACGGCGACCGCTGTGGCGGCGGCGCCCAGCGCCGCCGCGATCGCGTCCGCCGCGCCGTCCTGCACGTTCAGCAGGTCGGCCACCGAGCCGAGCACGCCGGCGAAGCGCCGCGGCTCGGCCAGCAGCGTGGCCGACGCGTCGGTCCCGTGCCTGACCGCCTCCTGCAGGGTCTGGCTTCGTGCCCGCATCGCGGCGCGGGCGTCGCTCGCCTCGTGCTCAGCGGCGCGCACCCGCGCCACCCTGTCCGCGGCCTGGGCCAGGGCGGCCGCCGCGCTCTCGTGCGCGGCGGCCAGATCGGCCCGGCCTTGCTCGCGCCCCCCGACCACGTCCTGGAGCTCGCCGTACTCGTGCTGGGCGTGCTCGGCCCTGGCCCGGGCCTGCTCGTGTGCCGCGGCCAGCCGGCCAGCCTCCTCCTGGGCCGCGGCCAGCCTGCTGCGGGCCGCCCCGACCTGGCTGCGCAGCCGGGCCAGCCGCTCGGCGCGCTGGGCCGCGGCCCGGGACTCCGCCGCGATCCGCCGCTCGGTCTCGGCCAGCGCGGACTCGGCGTCGGTCCGCCGGGCCACCACGTCGCCGAGCTGCTCCCGGGCGCCGGCCAGCCGCTCCCGCAGCTCCGCCTCCTGCTCGCGCAGCGCCGCCGCCTCCGCGTCGAGCTCGTCGGGGTCCCGGCCCGGCCGCTGCGGCTCCGGGGGAGCGGAGAGATGGCGATGCCGCTCGGTGGCCAGATTCAGCACGCTGCGCAGGCGTTCAGAAAGGCTGGAAAGGCCGAAGAACGCCTCCTGGGCGGTGGCGAGACGGGGTGCGTGCTGCTGCTCGGCGCTCTCCAGCGCCGACTCGACCGCCCTGGACTGGGCCAGGCTGCCCTCCAGCGCCGCGCGCCGCGCGGTGGCGGCGGCCTCGTCGGACTCGTCGCGCTCGAGCTCGGCGGCCAGCGTGGCGTAGTCGTCGGCGAGCAGCCGCAGCCGGGCGTCGCGCAGGTCGGCCTGGATGACCGCGGCCTTGCGGGCGATCTCGGCCTGCCGGCCGAGCGGCTTGAGCCGCCGCCCGATCTCGCTGGTGAGGTCGACCAGGCGGGTCAGGTTGGCCTGCATCGCCTCCAGCTTGCGCAGCGCCTTCTCCTTGCGCCGGCGGTGCTTGAGCACCCCGGCGGCCTCCTCGATCAGCGCCCGCCGCGCGTCCGGGCCGGCGTTCAGCACCTGATCGAGTTGGCCCTGGCCGACGATCACGTGCATCTCCCGGCCCAGGCCGGTGTCGGACAGAAGTTCCTGCACGTCGAGCAGGCGGCACTGGTCGCCGTTGATCGCGTACTCGCTCTGGCCGGAGCGGAACAGCAGCCGGCTGATGGTGACCTCGGCGTAGTCGATCGGCAGCGCGCCGTCGCTGTTGTCGATGGTCAGCGTGACCTCGGCCCGGCCCAGCGGGGGCCGCCCGGCGGTCCCCGCGAACACGACGTCCTCCATCTTGCCGCCGCGCAGCGGCTTGACGCCCTGCTCGCCCATGACCCAGGAGAACGCGTCGACGACGTTGGATTTACCGGACCCGTTCGGCCCGACGACGCACGTGATCCCCCGCTCGAATCGCAGGGACGTGGCCGAGGCGAAGGACTTGAACCCGCGCAGGGTGAGCGCTTTCAGGTACACCTGGCAGCTCTCCTCCTCCGGGACCGCGCCACCCCGCCGAACCGTGCCGCAAACACGGTGCCGCAAACACCGTGCCGCTGGCACCGGGCCGCAAACACCGTGCCGCTGGCACCGGGCCGCTTGCCCCGCCGCCCGCCGACCGCGCATCCCCGGCCGACCCTCCGGCAGCACTGTCGGCCCGACCCGCCGCCGACGGCTCCGTCGGTCCGCACCCTACCGCGCGCCGGCGTCAGTCCCGGGGATTCGAGCCGCAGCGCATCCGTTTTCGTCCAGTTTATGGGCGGAACGAGCCGCCCCCGGCGGCGCGGCCACCCGCCGCCGGCGCTCCCTCCGGGAATTCATCGAACCCGGACGGGATTCGGACGTCCGATTCGCGCCCGCGACCTGGGCCGAAATCCGGGCCAGCGCCGAAACGTGCCGCTCGCCGCGACTGATTCCGGCATACCAGATATAACGCCCCGCCCAGCGCGCGGGCGGCCGGAGCGCCAATGACGTGGTTGGTCCACCACGGTGAAGACAATGACAGCAATGGGACTCCGCTGCCATTGCCGGTACGTCCGAAAACCCGCCGAGAGCCCTGCGAGCGCATCATGGCTCACCCGAGATGACCGCACCGGCCGCCCGGCGCGCCTCGCCGGCCGGCCGGGCCGGCCCGGGTTCCGGGCGGCGCCTCGCGCTCGCCGGCACCTCGCGCCCGCTGGCGGCCCGCGCGGCTGACTAAGGCAAAGAGGGACGCCTGCCTGCAGGCGCCCCTCCACTCCTTGCGGCCAGCCGACGCTCCATCAGGTGAGCGCAGGTTCGCGAACCGGAATCATCAGGTCGTGACCCACCTCCGCGGCAAGCACGTCGTTCTCCTCGTGTAGCCTGGCAAGCTCGGCTTCGAGATCACGTACTCGCTGTTGCAGGCGGCGCATTTCTGAGACCATGCGAGGATCCGGGCCGCCGACGTGGCCATATAGAGCCTTCGCCATCTTGTGAGGTCCTCCACACTGAGTGACCAGAGTGGGCGCGCATGCATAGACGCGTAAGAAGCGCAGCCCTGCGCGCGGGTAACGAATCCATGGTCCCACTGGGACGGGTATCCGGTCAAGTTGACGATTGCCCAGGTCACAAGGGCTAACGGCCCGGTGCGGCCCGTACCAGGCCGCCGGGCGCGACAACGCGGCCCGTACCGCGGCGGGGCCCGGGCCTCACTTCTCGGCAAACCCGGACAGGCCGCCGCGCGGTTTGTCCCACCGGTAGGTGACCCGGTCAACCCGCCCCGGGGTGTCGGCGCTCTCGAGCAGGGCGAGCAGCTCGCCGCAGCTGGGCGCCGCTCCCTCCGCGATCACCTTGACCCGGCCGTCCTCCAGGTTCTCGGCCCAGCCCCTCAGGCCGAGTTCCAGCGCTCGCGCCCGCGCCCACCACCGGAAGCCGACGCCCTGAACCCGGCCCTCGACCCACGCCGTGAGGCGGGCTTGGCCGTCGGGGATCACGACCGCGCCCGCGGGCGCGGCTGGCACCTGGGGCAGCTGAACGCCGACCTGTTCATGAACGGGTCGCGCCGCACCGGTGCCCCGCAGCGCGGGCACGGCCGGCCCTCCCGCCCGTACACGTTCAGCGACCGCTCGAAGTAGCCGCTCTGCCCGTTCACGTTGACGTACAGGCTGTCGAACGTCGTGCCGCCCGCGTTGAGCGACTCGGCGAATACCTCACGGACCGAGGCGAACAACCGGGCGACCGCGCCGGGCCGCAGCAGGTCGGCCTGACGCGCCCAGTGGATCTGCGCCCGCCACAGAGCCTCGTCGGCGTAGATGTTGCCGATGCCGCTGACCAGCGACTGGTCGAGCAGCGCCCGCTTGATCCCGGTGCGCCGGGACCGGATCCTTGCCGCCACGGCGGCCAGGTCGAACGCGGCCTCCAGCGGATCGGGCGCGATGTGCGCGATGGCCGCGGGCATGACCGCCCCGCCGGGCGCGAGCGACAGGTGCCCGAACGTCCGCTGGTCGGTGAACCTGAGATCGGGCCCGTTGTCATTGAACGTGATGCGGACCCGGACATGCGGGCTCAGCGGGCGCGACGGGTCGCCGACCAGCAGCTGGCCGCTCATGCCGAGGTGTGCGAGCAGCGCGTCATCGCCCACCGGCAGCCACAGGTACTTTCCGCGGCGCAGCGCCGCGGTGATCTCTCGTCCCCGCACGGCCGCGACGAAGTCGTCCGGCCCGGCCAGGTGCCGCCGCAGCGCGCGCGGGTGCAGCGGCTGCACGTCGTCGATCGTGCGTCCCACCACGTGCCGTTCGAGGCCGCGCCTGACGATCTCGACCTCGGGAAGCTCCGGCACGCTCAGCTCCGCTGGCGCGGGCTGTGGCCGCCGTTGGCCAGCCCCTCAGCGGCACCGCCCGCGGCGGTCTCCTCCTCGATAGCGCCGCCGTCGGCGGCGGTCCCCTCGGTGCCGCCCGCGACGGCGCCTTCGGCAGCGTGCCCGGCCGCGCCCGCGGCATTGCCCTCCGCGGCGCTCGCGGCGGCGTTGCCCTCGGTGATCGAGGTCCACGCCGCCTCCGCGGCCTGCTGCTCTGCTTCCTTCTTCGAGCGGCCCCCGCCCTCGCCGTACGTGCGACCGGCGATCCGGACCGAGGCACGGAAGGACTTCTGGTGATCCGGGCCGCTCTCCTCCACGTGATACTCGGGCACGCCGAGGATCTCGGCCGCGGTGAGCTCCTGCAGCGAGGTCTTCCAGTCCAGGCCCGCGCCCAGCCGGGCCGACCGGGCTATCACCGGGTCGAACAGGCGGTGCACGAGCGCGTCCGCCTCGCCAAGCCCGCGGTCGAGATAGACGGCGCCCAGCACGGCCTCGAGCGTGTCGGCCAGGATCGAGGACTTGTCCCTGCCGCCGGTGCCCTCCTCGCCCTTGCCTAGCCTGACGTACGCGCCGAGATCGAGGCCCCGGGCCACCGCGGCCAGCGCCCGCATGTTGACCACCGCGGCCCGCAGCTTGGCTAGCTGGCCTTCCGGCAGGTCCGGATAGGAGTTGAAGAGCGTGTCGGTCACGATGAGGCCGAGCACCGAGTCGCCGAGAAATTCCAGCCGCTCGTTGGTGGGCAGCCCGCCGTTCTCGTACGCGAACGACCGGTGGGTGAGGGCGCGCTCAAGGAGGTCAGCGGCGAGCGGTACCCCGAGGGCATCCTGCAGCTCGGCAGGGCCGGCCTTGGCGGTGTCGGGAACTGCCGCGCCGCCGTCCCCTGATGCGCCCATCACGCGTCCCTCCTTTCCGCCGCAGGCGAGTTAGCCGCGCCGCGCGTCCCGGCCCCGCGGGTCAGGAGGGAGTGATCACCTGGCGGCGGTTGTAGGTACCGCACGTCGGGCACGCCGTGTGGGGCAGCTTGGGGTCACGGCACTGCGGGCAGGTCACGAGCTGCGGCGCCGTGGTCTTCCACTGTGCCCTGCGCGACCTGGTATTGCTGCGCGACATTCTCCGCTTGGGGACCGCCACGTCAGCGCTCCTTCCTAGTGTCCGGCACGGGCGTCCCGTCCGGTGACTGACTGATCCTTGCCTGCGTCGCCGTGGCCGTGCCCGGCTCCCGCGTCCGCGAGCCGCACGCCGCATTCCGAGCACAGCCCCTGGCAATCCTCGGCGCACAGCGGCGCGAGCGGCAGCTCGAGCACAAGCGCGTCACGCAGGGCCGGCTCGAGATCGAGCAGGTCTCCGTCCAGAAGATACCCGTCGGCGTCCTCGTCGCCTGCATCGTGGGTGAACAGCTCCGTGAACCGGACCTCGGTCGCCGAGGTGAACGTGTCCAGGCACCGCGCGCACTCGCCGGCCAGCGGCGCCCGCACGGTCCCGATCACCAGCACGCCATCGGTGACCCGCTCGAGCTGGATGTCCAGTTCGAGCTCGGCTCCCTCCGGGACGCCGACCATCCCGGCGCCCAGGCTGGCGGGGGCCGGGGCCGTCTTGCTGACAGGGCGCACCGCGGCCGGGCCGAGGGTCCTGGTGTTGACGACCAGCGGCATCCTCGGATCCAGCCGCTTGGAATGGTTGCGGTTCGCGTGTGGCATGGCAGGCAGAGGTGTTAATGGGATATCGGGCGGTCAGCATACCCGGCGGCCTGTGTGAAGCCCAAGTCGGCGGGCCGGGCCCGTCAGGAGTCGGCCGAGCGGACCGTGAGCCGGTCGAGCACCGGTCCTGGCACCAGGCTGGCGACGTCGCCACCGTACTTGGCGAAGTCCTTGACCAGGCTCGAGGACAGGAACGCGTACAGCGGGTTGGTCGAGATGAACAGGGTCTCCACCCCGGCCTGGTTGTAGTTCATCTGAGCCATCTGCAGCTCGTAGTCGAAGTCGCTGACCGCTCGCAGGCCCTTGACGATCGCGGAGATCTCGTTGGCCTTGCAGAAGTCGACGATCAGCCCGTCGAACTTCACCACGCTGACGTTGTCCAGGTCCTTGGTGACCGCGCGAAGCATCTCGACCCGCTCGTCGACGCTGAACATGGGGGTCTTGTTCGGGTTGCGCAGGACGGCGACGACGACTTCGTCGTAGAGCCGGGCGGCGCGGGTGACGATGTCGAGATGTCCGTTGGTGACCGGGTCGAAGGATCCTGGACAGACCACACGGCGCACGCGGACTCACCTTCCTGCCGATGTTGCCGAGGACGCTGCCGCAGGCCAGGTGCCTGCGGCGAGACCGTACCAGAGCGTCGCCTCACCGTATCCGCGGGACCGCTCCGGCGTGTACCCGGCCGGCCAGGCCAGCGGGCCCGACCGGGTGGCCCGCTCCACGACCACCAGGGCGCCGGGCGCAAGCCAGCCCTGGCCGAGCAGCGCGCCGAGCACCCGCTGCACCTCCGCGTCCGGCGCCGCGTACGGCGGGTCGGCGAACACGACGTCACGCGGCCGGTGCCCGCCCGGCCCGCGGGCGAGCACCCGCTCGACCCGGTCGGCCAGCAGCCGGGCGCCGGGCAGCCCCAGCGCCTCGATGTTGCCGCGGATCACCCGGGCCGCCCGGGCGTCCGATTCCACCAGCAGCACATCCGGCGCGCCCCGCGACAGCGCCTCCAGGCCCACCGCGCCCGAGCCCGCGTACAGGTCGAGCACCGCCGCGCCGTCCAGCGGTCCCCGGATGGCCGCGATCGTGCCGAACATGCCCTCGCGGGCGCGGTCGGACGTCGGCCGGGTGCCCCGGCCGGACGGCACCGCAAGCCGCCTGCCGCCCGCGGATCCGGCGATGATGCGGGTCACGGGCGGCTCTCAGGCCTTCTCGAGGTACTCGGCCTGCTCCCGCTCCAGCAGAACGCGGACGGCCGTGGCCAGCGCCGGTTCCCCGGCCAGGGCCGGATCCGCGGCGACCAGGTTCCTGGCCTCCTCGCGCGCCTGGCCGATCAGCTCCTCGTCCTTCAGCAGGGTGAGCAGCTTCAGGCTCGACCTGCGCCCCGCCTGGGCCGCGCCGAGCACGTCCCCCTCCCGGCGCTGCTCGAGGTCGAGCCGGGACAGCATGAATCCGTCCAGGGTGGCGGCCACCGCGTCCAGCCGCTGCCGCGACTTGCTGCCCGCCTCGGCCTCGGTGACCAGCAGGCAGAGGCCCTCGTGCCGGCCCCGGCCGACCCGGCCCCGCAGCTGGTGCAGCTGAGAGACGCCGAAACGATCCGCATCCATGATCACCATGGCGGTCGCGTTCGGCACGTCCACGCCCACCTCGACCACGGTGGTCGTGATCAGCACGTCCACCGACCCGGCCGCGAACGCGAGCATCGCCCGGTCCTTCTCGTCCGGCGGCAGCCTGCCGTGCAGCACCGCGAGCCGCAGCCCGGCCAGCGGGCCGCGCTCCAGGCCGGCCGCGAGGTCCAGGACGGCGACCGGCGGGCGCGCGCCGGGGCCGGCCCGGTCGCCGTCGGGACCGTCCCCGCCGGCCGGGCCGTAGAGCCGGTCCCCCTCGTCGTCGTCGGTCCCGCCGCGCGCGTCGCCCGCGGCGCCGCCGATCCGCGGGCAGACCACGTAACACTGCCGGCCCCGGCCCGCCTCCTCGCGCAGCCGCTCCCAGACCCGCTCGACGTAATGCGGCTTTTCCGCCGCGGGAACCACGTGCGTGGCGATGGGCGAGCGCCCGGCGGGCAGCTCGGTCAGCGTGGACATCTCCAGGTCGCCGAAGACGGTCATCGCCACCGTGCGCGGGATCGGCGTGGCGGTCATGACCAGCAGGTGCGGCCGGCCGTCCCCGGCCTTGTCGCGCAGCGCGTCGCGCTGCTCGACGCCGAACCGGTGCTGCTCGTCGATCACCACGAGGCCGAGGTCGGCGAACTGCACCTGCTCCTCGAGCAGCGCGTGCGTGCCGACCACGATCCCGGCGTCACCCGACGCCGCCTCGAGCAGCGCCCGCCGCCGCGCCGGCGCGCCGAGGGAGCCGGTCAGCAGGGCCACCCGGGTCGCGTGCTCCGCGCCGCCGAGCTGGCCGGCCTGGGCGAGCGGGCCGAGCTGCTCGGTGATCGACCGGTAGTGCTGCTGTGCCAGAACCTCGGTCGGCGCGAGCAGCACGGCCTGCCCTCCGGCGTCGACGACCTGCAGCATCGCCCGCACGGCGATCACGGTCTTGCCGGAGCCGACCTCGCCCTGCAGCAGCCGGTTCATGGGGTGATCGCGGGCGATCTCCTCGCCGATCTGCGTTCCGGCCAGCTCCTGCCCGATGGTGAGCCGGAACGGCAGCCGGGCGTCGTACTCGTCGAGCAGCCCGCCGGTCGCCCGGGGCCGCGGCGTCGCGGAGTACGCGGTGGCGGCGAGCCGCCGCTGGGCCAGCACCGTCTGCAGCAGGAACGCCTCGTCCCACTTCAGCCGCTTCGTGGAGCGCTGCACGTCGGCCCGGTCGATCGGCCGGTGGATGCCGCGAAGCGCGTCCGCCAGGCCGCACAGGCCGTGGCGGCGCCTGATCGCGCGTGGCATCGGGTCCTCGATGTCCAGGACGTCCAGGACGATCCGGACCGCGGCCGCGATCCGCCACGAGGTGATCCCGTTCGCCGCCGGGTAGACCGGGATGATCTCGGCGGCGTACTCCGCGGCCCGGTGCGCGTCGTCGTCGAGGCCGAGCAGCTCGTACTCGGGGTGGGCGAGCTGGCGCTTGCCGCGGAACGTGGAGACCTGGCCGGAGAACAGGCCATGCAGCCCGGGGGCGAGCTGGCGCTCGCGCCAGTCCTGGCGCCCCCGGGCGAAGAACGTCAGCGTCAGCTGCCCGCGGCCGTCGGTCACCGTCGCCTCGACGATCGTGCCCCGCCGGCCCCGCATCGGCCGGCTGGTCACCTTGGCGATCTCGGCCTGCACGGTCACGTACTCGCCGTCGCGCAGCGAGGCCAGGTCGGTCAGGTCGCCCCGGGTCTCGTACCGTCTCGGGTAATGCCGCAGCAGGTCACCCACGGTCCGCAGCTCGAGCGCCCGGGCCAGCGGCTTGGCCGCCTTGTCGCCGACCACCAGGGGCAGCGGGTCTTCGAGGATCGCCATCGCCTCACTCCACGCCGATCAGCAGCGGGACCGGGCCGCCCTCGTAGCACACGACCTCCACGCCAGGGCGGGCCCGGCCGATCCCGTCGGCGACCAGCCGCGCCAGGCCCGGCTGCGCGCCCGCGCCCTCCATCAGCGTCACCAGCTCCCCGCCCGGGGCCAGCAGCTCGGCCGTGAGGGCCGCCGCGGCCTCGCCCTGGGCCGCGGCCGACACCCGGACCTCGTCGCCGTCCAGGCCACGGTAGCCGCCGTCCGCGCCGGCGCCGACCACGCTCCCCCACCGCATCCCGGCCGCCGCCCGGCCCATGGCGGCGACGTCGGCCTGGAATTCGCGCCGCGAGTCGTGTACGGCCAGGGCCGCGATCGCCTGCAGCGGGGAGCGCGCGGCGATCACCGCGACCTCGATGCCCTCATCCCGGAGCCGGGCCGCCGCCGCGCGGGCCAGATCGCCGTCGCGGTGACCGTTGGGGATGACAGCCACATGAGTCCCGGCCTGCCTGATGGCCTCGAGCAGCGCGGGAAGCGCCGGGCCGCCGGGACCGCGCTCGGCCAGCACCCGTGCCCCGGCGCCGCGAAGCAGCGCCGCCAGGCCGTCGCTGCCGGCCACCGCGACCACGGCGGAGCCTCCCGCCGGATCCCCGCAGCGGCCCTCGCCGCCGCCGGCGACGTCTGTCGCCGGGCCGAGCCAGGTCACGGTGATCCGGCGCGGCCGCCCGGCGCGCAGGCCTTCCTCGATGGCCGCGCCCGCGTCGGCCAGGTGGACGTGCACGTTCCACAGGTTCTCCCCGCCGACGATCACCACGGACTCGCCGATGACGTCGAGCCGTTCCCGCAGCAGCCCGACCGGCCGGGCCGCCGCCTCGAGCAGGTAGGTGACCTCGTAGCCGGCGAAGGCGTTCTCCCGCCCGGCGGATGACGGCGCCGCCGCCGGGACGGGGATGGCCGCCGGCACCTCGAACGCATCCGGGCGGATTCCGGTGACCACGGCCGCGAGCGCGTCGAGCAGGACGCAAAGGCCCGCGCCGCCCGCGTCGACCACGCCCCGGGCGGCCAGCACGTCCAGCTGGGCGGTGGTGCAGGCCAGCGCCTCGCGGGCGGCCGCCGCCGCGGCGGTGACCACGGCGTCCAGCGCGGGCGGGCCGCCGGCGGCACCGGAGCCGGCCAGCGCCGCGGCGTCGGCCACGGTCAGCACGGTCCCCTCGGCCGGGCGGCTCACCGCCGCCCGGGCGCCCGCCGCGGCGTGGCTGAGTGCCCGGGCCACGACCGCGCCGTCACACCTGGCCTCGGCCGCGCACACGTCCGCGAGCCCCCGCAGCAGCTGGCTGACGATGATCCCGGAGTTGCCGCAGGCCCCGAGCATCGCTCCGCGGGCCGCGGCGTGCCAGATTTCGGCCGCCCCGGCGGCAGGCGGCAAAGACTCGACGGCCTCGGCTGCTGACATGACCGTGATGTGCAGGTTAGTACCGGTATCGGCATCGGGGACCGGGAACACGTTCAGCGCGTCGATCGCCGCCCTGGTCTGGGCCAGGGCGTCCGCGCTGAGGCGACACCAGCGCCTGACGATGTCGCCGTCCAGGACCTCCGCGGCCATATGGGCAGACTAGATGCTGGCGCCGACGGACGGCGCGGTGGCGCGTGCGCGGGATGACGGCCGGGCCGCGCCGGGCAGGATTCCGCCCGGTTCGCGCGTGAGCCCTCCGGTCGGATATCCTTCAGCGACCGTTCCGGCTCGGACCGGGACGTGGGCCAAGCTGACTATCACCCAATGGAGCGATCCCGTGGCATCCGTCTGCGACGTCTGCGGCAAGCGGCCGGGCTTCGGCAATAACGTGTCGCACTCGCACCGCCGCACCCCGCGCCGCTGGAACCCGAACGTTCAGCGCGTGCGCGCCAAGGTCAACGGGGCTCCCCGCCGGCTGAACGTGTGCACCTCCTGCATCAAGGCAGGCAAGGTCGAGCGCTGACCGCGGCGTCAGCCGAAGCGGCAGTTCTTCCCGTCGAGCGAGCAGCCCGACGGGGATGCCGGCGTGCCGGTTGCCGAGATCGTCAGCTGGCGGTCGCCGGGGCGGCCTGAGCCTGGCCCGTCGGGCCCCGGGCCGGTGCCCTGCTGGCCCCGGTGCCAGGGTCCGCTGGCCGTCCCCGAGCCACCGTTGCCAGACGGCCGCCATCGCGCGCCCCAGACGCGGTCGATATGCGCCGAGCGGAAAGAGAGCCACAGGCTCCAGGAGCCCGATTTCAGGTTCGGCGGCAGGGTGATCTCCGCGAGGAAGCCCGACGGCCAGCGCCGGAGGATCTCGTAGCCGACCTGGTACGCCGGACCCGGCTCGCCGGGGGCGCCGCGGCCGGCCGGGCCGGTCTCCGCGCCCTCGCCCGGCGTCGCGCCGGAGGCGATCGGCACGCCCGGCGTCGCGGTCGCCAGGTCGGGCCCGCGGCTGGGCACCGTGCCAGGGCAGCCGCTGGCCGCGCAGCGCACCCCCGGGCCGTTCGGCGCGTAGGTGAGCGCGGAGGGAGAATCAACCGCCAGCGCGGCGGCGATCACGATGCCGGCCCCGGCCGCGAACCACGGGGTCACCAACAGCGAGCGGGCCAGCCCGAGGCACCGCTGGCAGAGGCCGCGCCCGCCCGCGCGGGCGCCGTCGTGCCCGTCGGGGCCGACGTGCCCGTCGGGGCCGACGTGCCCGTCGGCCCGGGGAGGCCGCCGGGTCGCGTGCGAGGCGACGTGCCCCGGCCGCAAGCGAGGAAGAACGCTGCGCCGGGAGCTGCTCCCGCTGCGCAACGCCGCATACCCGCGCTCGCACTCCTTGCGATGTCTTGGCATCAAGGGGTTTTATACCAAGCAATGGCCCGGGGGGCCAGCGATGGATAAGCCGCGGTCCATTACATGTCGTGATTCCATGGTCACCTGAAATGCCGCCAGCCGGCGAGTCCGTGCGCCGGCTGCGAGTCGACCGCCACGCCGCGTCCCGGCCGGACGCTGCCGATGACCGACCAGTGGGCCGGCAAGCGTGCCTGCGGGGGGAAGGTCGCGGCCAGCGCGTGGTCCTCGCCGCCGGTTAGCACCCAGCGGAGCCGGTCCGCGCCGAGCGCCGCCGCGGCCGACCGCAGATCCGGGTCATCGGGCAGCAGCGCGGTCTCGATGTCGATCGCCGCGCCGCTGGCCTCGGCCACGTGGTTCAGGTCGGAGACGAGCCCGTCGCTGATGTCGATCATCGACGTCGCCCCGAGCGCCGCGGCCTCCGGGCCCGACGGGTACGGCGGCCGCGGCCGGCGGTGGCTGGCCACGAGCCCGGCGAACCCCGCGTCCTGCGGCCGCTGACCGGGCCCGGCCCCGAGCCCGGCCTCCGCGCCCTGTCCGGCCTCCGCCCCCGGCCCGGCCCCGCTCTCCCCCCCTGTGCCGAGCCCGGCCCGCAGCAGGGCCAGTCCCGCCGCGGAGCGGCCGGGGTGACCGCAGATGGCCAGCCGGTCCCCGGCCCGGGCACCCGCCCTGGTGACCGGGTCACGGCCGGCCAGGTCGCCAAGGGCCGTGATGCCGAGCACGACCGAGTCCGCGTCACTGACGTCTCCCCCGACCACGAACGCCCCGGCCCGGGCGCACTCGCCGGCGATGCCCCGGACCAGGTCCTCCGCCCACGCCACGGGGAGGTCACCCGGCGTCGCGAAGCCGACAAGCAGGGCGGTCGGCGAGGCGCCCATGGCCGCGACGTCGGCGAGGTTCTGCGCCGCGGCCTTCACCCCGATGTCGTACGCGGCCGACCAGTCACGCCGGAAATGGCGCCCCTCGACCAGCATGTCGGTGCTGGCTACCACCCGCCGGTCCGGCGCGCTGACCACGGCAGCGTCATCGCCGATGCCGACCGGCCCGGCGCTCCCGGGCGGCAGCAGGGCCTGGATGGCCGCGATCAGACCGAACTCGCCGAGGTCAGCGACGGTGATGGGATCCTCCCGCCAGTTCATGGCTCGCCCCGCGGCCGCAATCATGGCCGGCCGGGCATATTCCTCAGGCCAACCGCCGGGTACCTAAGGTAGCGTGACCACCACACCTGGCGCCTGGGAGGACAGCATGGTTCACGCTTACATCCTCGTCCAGACCGAGGTCGGCAAGGCCGCCGACGTCGCGGTGCAGATCGGCCAGATCACGGGCGTAACCCAGGCGGACGACGTAACCGGTCCCTACGACGTGATCGTCCGGGCCGAGGCGGACAACGTGGATGACCTGGGCAAGCTGGTCGTGGCCCAGATCCAGGGGGTTTCCGGCATCACCAGGACGCTGACCTGCCCGATCGTCCACATCTAGCGCGGCTGCGCGATCCACGCCGCCGCCGCGCAGGTGCGCGGCCCGAGGCCGATCCCGGCCGCGTCGCGCAGGTCGCCGACCGTGTCCACGTCCCGCCGCAGCCCGTCCAGCCCGGGCAGGGCCAGCTCGACCGCGCCCGCGGCCAGGTGCGCGGCATGGGAGCCCGGCCCGAACCTGGGGGTGAACGCAGCGCCCGGCCTGGCGGTGTAGAGCGTGGTGCCGGTACCCGCGGCGTCCGGGACGAAGGCCTGCTCGACCTCGGCCGCCGCGGCCAGTGCCCGGCCCAGCTCGGCGGCGGCGAGCGCGGGCAGGTCGGCCGCCATCCCGGCCCGGCCGCGGCCCGGCCAGTGATCGTCGCAGTACGCGGCGCCGAAGGCCAGCGCGGGGTTCAGCCCGGTGCCGGGCTCGTCGGGCAGCACCAGCGCCCCGAGCCCGGACAGCTCGGCCGCCGCGGCGGCGTCGTCGGTCACCACGATCACCGAGTCAACGACGGCGCAGGCCGCCGCGGCGGCGACGGTGTCCGCCGCCATGGCCAGCGCCAGCTCGGCGCGGCGCGGGCCGGCCAGTCCGGTGATCCGGGACTTCGCCAGAGCAAGTACCTTGACGGGGATCACGATGGACCAGCTGAGCGAGGTAACGAGCGGCATGCACCTGATCCTGCCTCGACACGGCGTCGCGCTAACCGCGACACTGACTTCTACGAGCGGCACGAGCGCGATCGGCGCCCCGGGCGGGAGGCTGTCCCCATGAGCAAACGCGCGGTCGGCAGCTACTCATCCGCCTGGCGCGGGCTGACCAAGATCGTGGTCCCGCCGATGCTCTTCGCCCTGACCAGGCACGAGTGGCACGGCCAGGAAAACATCAGGAACGTGCCGGCCGACAGCGGGCTGATCCTCGCCGTCAACCACCTGTCGTACGCCGACCCGCTGCCGGTGTGCCTGTTCACCCACCGGGCCGGCCGCTATCCGGTGTTCCCCGCGAAGTCCTCGCTGTTCGAGATGAAGGGGCTCGGCACGGTCATGCGCGGCACCGGCCAGCTGCCGGTCTACCGCAACGCGGCCGACGCGGCGCTCGTGCTCAGGGACGTGGAACGGTGCCTGAAGGAAGGGGCGTGCGTGGTCTTCTACCCGGAGGGGACCGCGACCAGGGACCCGGGCCTGTGGCCGATGGCGGCCAAGACCGGCGCCGCGAGGGCCGCGCTGGCCAGCGGCGTGCCGGTGATCCCGGTCGCGCAGTGGGGCCCGCAGAAGATCCTGCCGTACGGGAGCACGCGCCCGCACCTGTTCCCGCGCACCCTGGTGCAGATCACCGCGGGCCCGCCGGTCGACCTGTCCGCGTTCGAGGACAAGCCGCTGACCTCGCAGGTCCTGCGCGAGGCCACCGAGACGATCATGAAGGACATCACCGGGCTGCTGGCCGGCATCCGCGGCGAGACCCCGCCCGCCGAGCCGTATCATCCGGCGATCGCCCGCCGCAAGGCCCGGCAGGAGGCGCGCGAACGCGAGAAGCAGAACACAACGGGAACGGCCGCCGCTGACTCGAGCACCGAGGCCACTCCGACGTGAGGGCTGCCGTCATGGGCGCCGGCTCCTGGGGTACCACGTTCGCCCAGGTGCTCTGCGACGCGGGCACGCCCGCGGTGCTGTGGGCCCGCCGGCCCGACGTGGCCAAGGTCATCAACGCCAGCCACGAGAACCCCGGCTACCTGCCGGGGATCACGCTGCCCGCCGTCCTTTGCGCGACCGCGGACCCGGCAGAGGCGCTGGACGGGGCGGACCTGGTGGTGCTGGCCGTGCCGGCCCAGTCGCTGCGCGAGAACCTGGCCGCCTGGACCTCGCTGCTGCCGCCCGGCGCGCTGCTCGTCAGCCTGATCAAGGGCATCGAGCTCGGCACCTGCGACCGGATGAGCGAGGTGATCGGCCAGGTGGCCGGGGCGCCTCCGGAGCGGATCGCCGTGGTCACCGGCCCGAACCTCGCCCGCGAGATCGCCCGGCGCGAGCACGCGGCGACCGTGGTCGCGTGCACCGACCTCGACGCGGCCGGGCGGCTGCAGCAAGCCTGCCACGCGGATTACTTCCGCCCGTACACCAACCCGGACGTGATCGGCTGCGAGCTGGGCGGCGCGGTGAAGAACGTGATCGCGCTCGCGGTCGGGATGGCGGCCGGGATGGGGCTGGGCGACAACGCCCGGGCCGCGCTGATCACCCGCGGCCTGGCCGAGACCGCCCGGCTGGGCGCGGCGCTCGGAGCCGACCAGCACACGTTCGCGGGGCTGGCCGGGATGGGCGACCTGGTGGCGACCTGCAGTTCCCCGCTGTCGCGCAACCGCACCTTCGGCGAGAACCTGGGCCGGGGCATGGCCATCGCCGACGTGGTCGCGAGCACCCGGCAGACGGCCGAGGGCGTGAAGTCCTCCCGGTCCGTGCTCGAACTGGCCCGGCGACATGACGTGGAGATGCCAATCACCGAGGTCATGGTCGCCGTGCTGCATGATGGCCTTGAGGTTGGCAAGGCGGCACTGCTGCTCACCAGCCGGTCCGCGAAGCCGGAACGCTATGGCGTCTGAACGCCGGCCCGCTGGCGGGCGGCGCGAGCACGCTCACCGAGAGAACGAGAAGGGAGCAGCGTGAGCGAGCAACGCAAGACCCGGGTCGCGGTGGTCTTCGGCGGCCGGGGGCCCGAGCACTCGGTGTCCTGCATGGGCGGCGGCAACATGCTCGGCGCGATCGACCGAGGCAAGTACGAGGTCGTCCCCGTGGGAATCACCCGCGAGGGACGCTGGGTGCTGGCCGCCGACGAGCCGGCCAGGCTGACGGCCAGCCAGGGACAGCTGCCGTCCGTCGAGGCGGTCGCCGAGCCGGGCACCCAGGTGGTCCCGTGGGGCGAGTCGGCTCCCGCGGCCAGGGCACCGGGAGCCGCCGTCAGCACCAGTGCCCCCGGGCAGATACCGCACCTGCTCGGCGAGGTGGACGTGGTGCTGCCCGTGCTGCACGGCCCGTACGGCGAAGACGGCACGATCCAGGGCCTGCTGGAGATGGCCGGCGTCCCGTACGTCGGCGCCGGCGTGCTGGCCAGCGCGGTCAGCATGGACAAGGAGTACATGAAGATCATCTTCCAGGCCAAGGGGCTGCCGGTCGGGCCGTACGTGGTCGTGCGCGAGCGGGACTGGCCCGCCGACGAGGCCGAGGCCGGCCTGGCCGACCCCGAGCGCAAGCGCGTCGCCGACGCGATCGCGGAGCTGGGCTGGCCCCTGTTCGTCAAGCCCGCGCGCGGCGGATCCAGCATCGGGACCAGCAAGGCCTCGGACATGACCCAGCTGCACGAGGCCATCCGCGGCGCGCGGGCATATGACCCGAAGGTGCTGGTCGAGGCCGCGATCGACGCACGGGAGATCGAGTGCTCGGTGCTCGAGGGGCTGGACGGCGCGCCGCCCGACACCAGCCTCCCCGGGCAGTTGCTGATCGAGGGGGGCGAGGAGTTCTGGGACTTCGAGGCGAAGTACCTGGACGCGGCCAGCGGGATGGTGATCCCCGCGCCGATCCCCGCGGAGCACCAGCAGGAGATCCGGCGCATGGCCGGGCTGGCCTTCGACGCGGTGTCCTGCGAGGGCCTGGCCCGGGTCGACTTCTTCTACACCGCGGACGGGCAGATCCTGATCAACGAGATCAACACGATTCCCGGGCTGTCCCCCGCGTCCTATTTCCAGAAGATGTGGGAGGCGTCCGGCCTGCAGTTCCCGCAGCTCATCGACCGGCTGCTGCAGACGGCCCTGCGCAAGCGCCCGGGCCTTCGTTAGCCGGCGGCGGCGCGGTTACCGCGACTTGACGCCGACCCCGGCGAGCGCGTACACGGGCTTGCCCGACGGTTCGCCGCCGGTGCCCGCCATCCACCTGTGCGCCTCGCACACTCCCGGCCCGACCGGCTCCAGCCCGGCAAGCATCGACGCCAGGTCCGCGGCGTCGTGATTCCAGAACCGGGTGTGCGTGGCGGTCTGCTGTAGCCGGCCGGCGAGCTG
>Ga0335073_10004453_pt1 | contig 19591 bp, 14 predicted proteins | sample Lox_Sample_22_FD_207093 | JGI IMG/M metagenome (GOLD analysis project Ga0335073, IMG submission 207093) | Soil microbial communities from Loxahatchee National Wildlife Refuge, Florida, United States - Lox_Sample_2.2 | ecosystem: Environmental > Terrestrial > Soil > Wetlands | place: USA...
GCCATGGGTCATTAAAATTGATCGTCTCGATTTGCTGCTTCAGTTCGGCTTCGGCATTAAAAGCGGCCGGCTGCCCTGAATCCGCGTCGGGGCTCGGCTGGCGCTGGATCTTGGCCGCGCCGCGAGGTTCCGCGAGGCTCTTCAGCCGCGCCGGTTGGGCGGGCGCTGGCTGATTCATCACGCGATAAGCGGCGCGGTCGGCCTGCTGTTCCAGTGGGTCGCTGCGGCCGGTGTCCACGTTTCCGGAAGGCGTCTGGCCATCCGACTGCTGCACAACGTGCGCGAGTTCGTGGGCCATGAGGCGCGAGTTGGGCGCATACTTGCCGCGTGCGAAGTAAATGTCGCGGCCGGTGGTGTAGGCATCGGCCGAAAGAGCGCGCGCCGACTGCTCCGCCCGGCTGTCGGTGTGGACACGCACCTGGGAGAAATCGACGCCGAAGCGCGGCTCCATGTAGCTCCTGGTTGCATGGTCCAGCGATTGGCCAGGGCAGCCGGCGGGGACGGGATTCGAGGCTTCCTGTTTGCGGGAGCCCCGCAGTAGCGATCCGACGGCTTGATTGCCGGATTTGCGCTGCAGCTCGAGGGCCGGGTGGCGCGTCGCCGCGGGAACGGCAGTTCCGGCGCGTGTCGAACGCCCCGGCGCCAGGCCGCCTGCCTTTCCGTGCTGCGGAGCGCGTTTCATACGTTCGAGTGGATCAGATCGAAGTACTCACGGAACTCCGACCGCGAGGGGAGTTTGCCGGCCTTCAACATTTCCCGCGCGCTGGCCAGGATGAAGTGTTCCATCCGCATGGGTGCGCCTTCATCGGCCGCCAGGAAGGCGGCGCCCAGGGCGATGTTGCGAATCGACCCGCCGGGCAGCTCGAACTGCCGGGCGAGAAACGTGAAGTCGATATCGCCATCGAGGCTTGCTCCCGCCGGAATGATGCTAGTCCAGATTTTAAGCCGCTGCGGCACGTCGGGAAATGGAAACTCGATCACATGTTGCATGCGCCTCGAGAACGCCTCATCGATGTTCTTCCGGAAATTGGTCGTCAGGATTACGATGCCTTCGTATTCTTCGATCCTCTGCAGCAGGTACGCGGTCTCGATGTTGGCGTACCGGTCGTGCGCGTCCCTCGTCTCCGAGCGTTTGCCGAACAGCGCATCCGCCTCGTCGAATAGCAGAATTGCGTTGGATGTCCTCGCCTCGCGGAATAGCTGATTCAGTTGCTTCTCGGTTTCTCCGATGTACTTACTGACGACGCTCGAGAGGTCGATCTTGTAAATGTGAAGGCCGAGTTCGCGCGCCAGAATGCCGGCGGCCATCGTCTTGCCCGTGCCGCTGGGACCATGGAAGAGGACGTTTAACCCTTTGCCCATGGCAAGGCGCCGGTCGAATCCCCAGCCGGAATAGACCAGGTGCCGGTGTTTGTGCGACGCCACTACTTCGCGAAGCTGCTGCATGGCGCGGCTGGGCAGCACCAGATCCTGCCACTCGTGAACTGTATCGACCTTTTGCGCCAGCCGCGCCAGGGCATGGTTGGATTCGGCGCGGGCAGCCGCGGCCAGATCGGCGGTCGAGATCCACGGGTCGCGGGGACGGCGCAGACGAGCCTCGATCGCGGCGGCATGGCAGGCGCGGTGAATCGCCCCGGGGGTCAGGACAAACTGGTTGGCGAGCCCCATGGCATCGGCATCCGGAGCCGGTATCGCTGCGTCCGCAATGCCTCTTCTCCACAACCGGACGCGGTCTTCGAATTCCGGCAACGGAAATTCAAAGGTCAGGCGCGGCCAGCCGGAGGGGATGTGGATGGATGCCGCGTCGGATTCTACCGAAAGAAAGATGCGGCACCCTCGGGGAAATAGGTCGCGGTCGAGATGCAATTGCAGGGCGTCGCCGTGCGCCAGAAACAGATTGGCCTCGCGCAGCGCGGCTTCGCGTCGCAGCAGCGCCAGAATGTCCGGCAGCGCGACCGCAGACGCGGCGGCCAGGCGAAGGTCCGCGACAATTAATGGCCGGCGCGTTTCGTGGCTCAGGGTCTCGGCGGTGAATTGCTTTCCGGTTCCGGCCGCCCCCCGGAACAGCAGGAGCTGAGGGCCGTCGCCGAAGGCTGCGAGTGCATTGACCAGATCCTGTTTCAATGGGTGCGGCAGCAGAAGATCGGAGAGTTTCGTGCGGGGCTCGATGCATTCGGCGAATGGCCGCAAGCGATGATCGATTCCGGCGCCGCCGAGCAGGTATTCCACCATACGATCGTCCAGCCGCAAGGCGCGCGCCGGCAGCGGCTGTTCGGGATCGCCGGTCAGGGCGACCAGGCCGTTGCGGAGTAGTGAATTCTCCGGCCGGAAAGCGGCGCACATTCGCATTCGGTCGAGCGGATCGGCGGAATGCAGGCGCAGAAGCAGATCGACAGTGGGCCGTTTGCGGTTCACGTCGTTCTGCGCGTACGAGTAGAGAACCTCGAAGCGGAGATCCAACTCTGGGGCGGCACAGGCCACGATGGTCTGCGTTTCGAACGGCGCGAGGGCGAATATTCGCTCGAGTTCCGTCAGCCTGCAAGGCACGCCGCCCGCCGCCGCCGATTCCACCCGGGCAGAGATGCTTTCGCGCTCCTCATGGATTCGCCTTGTCAGAGCCGCCCTGGCAGGCTCATCCGCTTTGCGGTCCGATAGGACAGCATCGACATATTCGTCGCCCACATAGAGGCCACGAAACTCATTCTCCACAAGGTGCCCGCGGGCCCGCAGGCTGAGGATCTCGCGATGCAGCAGGAGCTTGAGACAGCCGATCTCGGCGAGCAGGTGTCCGGCGCTGTCGCGGAAAGGAGGCAGCGCGATTTCCGTCTCGTTCAATCCGTCAACGGCAGAATGCATACCTTCCTTCCTTTCCACCAGGGGAGCGAATACTGTTCGTCATGGATTCCGGCTATCCGAAGCACCAGCGAGAGGGGGACGGGCGGGAGTTCAACCTCGATTCGGTCCCCGCGGTCGCGCAGAAAGCCGTCGCCGGCGAGAAAATTCCGATACAGATGCTCCGGGCTGCTCGATGCGAAGCCGGGAAGCCGGCGTGCGAAATGCCTCAGGATCGCCCGGGCGGTCACCGTCAGGAACAGGTCGAATTCCCGGTCGAGTTGCGGCAGATACTCGTGCAGCGAAAAATGGGCGAAGTCTTCTTCGATTGGACGCGGGACGCGGCGGCCAGCACCGCGTTCGTCGCCGCCGAATTCCGCGGACAGGGTCGCCATCCGGTCCATCACGGCGGCGCTTTCGGCGGCGTCATCGGGAAGTACGGCCGCGGCGATCCATTCATCCCGCAACCTCTCGCACAACACCGCGACGCGCCGTCGTTCCCCGCCCGGCATGGGGAGTTGAGCCACTTCCGTTTGCCAGGACGCTCCGTCGCAGCGGCCCGCGGCATTCAAGTGAGATCGCAACATCCGAAAGGCAGCATCCGGATCGAGAGGGGCGCTACAGCCCTGTTCCTCGATCGCTGTCTCGAAACACGACGCATCGAGACCGGAAAAGATCTTGAGCGCCGCATCTTCGGCAGAGGCAGCGGCGCGCTCTCCGCCGAGACACTTAATCGCCAGGAGATGCAGCACCAGCGGCGTCGCGAGCGAATCCGGCAGCGTGGCGAGGAAACTCGGACCGAGCCGGAAAACTCCTCCGAAGCTCGCTGCGACGGACGGTCCGTGAGTGATCAAACGCGCGGCGGTCGCGTTGCGCCGATAGTCCTCATCGGCGAGAAGCACACCGATCGCCTCGTTGACCCAGTGAAGATCGCCCTGCATCGAGTCGGCCAATAGCGAAAGTGCGCTTTCCGGAGTCGCCGCGCCGTTGGCGATCGCTTGTGCAACGGCGCTCGAAATCCGCCCGGCAGACAGATCCCGTACGATCTGATCGCGCGTCTGCATCGATCGGATGACGGAGAAGACACGGCGGATTTCGAGCAGCCCCTCGATAGCATCGAATAAACCGGCGTCACATTCCGCCCCGCCATGACGCGATAGGGCGATGGCTAACCACCATATGGCATCGCGATATGGATCGACGGTTCCACTGGTTCGTAAGGGAGTCTCGGTCCAAAGTTGCAAAAGGAGGCCGACCCAACCACCCTGATGGACTGACGGCGCGGAGGCGTTCTGCCGGCAGGCTTGAAAAATCCGGCGGGTATCGGCTGGCGTGAGCGCCCGGAGAACCTCCTGGATCCCGTTCAGTTGCATGAGAGCCAGGATCGCGAGAGCCGTCACGTCCGTGTCCGCCGTGAGCGCCTCGCGGATCGCGTTTCCCGCCGGGAGACCGGCCAGCGACTCGAATTCCTGGTAGAACCACTTGCCCCACGCCCGGCCGGCGGCAAGATCGCGGGCGAACTGCGCGAGATATGCGGCGCGATTGGGGAACCAGATAACCGAATCCGCGTCGTCGCCGCGGTGGATGCTGCGGACGATGCACGCGGCCAGTTCCGAGCCCCATATGGATGATGCGCCGTCCTCCAGGCTGTGGTTCGAGTCGGCGGCGAGATCCAGCGTGAGCCTTCGAATCCGCCACACCGAAGGATCGGCCGGGTCAAGCGCTTGGTGAAGAAACCGATCGCAGTGTCCCGCCACTTCCGAACGAAAGAGGTTGTCCAGCCGCCGGCGAAGCTGCAACGGCGAGGTTTCATCATCCGGCGCAAAATAGGTGATGCGCCAGCGATCGATCGTGATGCTGTGTTCGCCGCTTTTACTCAATTCGGCCTCAGGCGCAAAGCGCGGTGGCGGACTTCTCCTGCGGCTCCCGGCCCGTCAATTCCTCGAGCACCTGGATTGCCCCGCTGATGCGCAGCATGGTCGAGCAGACATCCTGCCGCCGTTGTTCCAACCGGGCCAGTTCCTGTTCGCCCTTCTCGAACTCGCGGCGCAATTCGATCAGTTTACGTTCCATTGCGTTCATTGCTGAAAAGCCCTCATTGATGAGAAACCAGAACCGGGATAACGCCTCGACCCTCGGCCTGGCCGGCCAGCGCTTTGCCGATAATGGCGCCGCTCGGGCCCGTCTTTCTCGGACCGATGCGCTGCGCATAGCCCTTGACCGCGCTCGTGCTCAGCAGGTCACCCGGTTGGATTGCGGCACTGCTGGCGTCGACCTTGCAGAACATGTACGCGCCCAGCGTCACCATCAGCCCCACTTTGGCGGAGCCGATCTGCGAACGGTCCAGATCGGCGATCTGTGCGTCGGAAAGCACCGGTTCGTCGACAATGCCGCAGACGTGAGTGTCGAGCGGGGTGGTCGTCAGGTCGACTTCGATGAGCGGCACGCGGCTGGTCACTCCGTAGGAACCGCCCGCGGGCGCCGAGTGCAGCACCACAATATCCCCGCGCTCCAGCGGCTGGCTCCCGCGATAGATGAAGCGGTCGGCAACGTAGCCGAATTTGCCGCCCTCCGCCCACATCCATCCGGTGATGTGAACATTGCCGTTCACCTCCAGCGCCTGCGCCGGCGTGATGTTGTTGATCCCGACGTTCGCTCCTTGCAATGTCAAGGTGTCGTTCACGCCCGACCCCAGCATCAGCCGGCTGGTGCCGCCTTGGGCACGCACCCGCGCGTCGCCCGCGCCCGCGCCGCCTAGCGCCACGCCGAATTTCAGCATCATCTGCGCGTTCCCGATCTTCAGGTCGCCGGGCGTGTTGGTGAGATCCCATTGTCCACCCGTCAGAGTGAGTTGTGCGTCCGGAACATTCGTGCCGATGCCGACACGGCCTTGCTGCGTGACGCTCAAGCGGACGGCTGACGCCGTGAAAAAGTCCAGGCCGAACTGGTTGGCACCGCCCGACCGGTTGGACGCGATCCCTTCGCCGCTGCTGTTGCCAAACGTCAATCCATGGCCGGGGTTCAACTGGCCGCCGTTCTGGTCCGCCTGGTCGATGTTCAGACCACCATTGACGCTCAGGTTCTGCTGCGGCAGTGGAGTGCCGATGCCCACATTTCCGCCCGATTGCAGAAACAGCCGGTAGTCGGAAACGCCGGTTTCCGCGAAGTTCAGGCCGCGCGTGAACTTCGTGCCGTTCGGCAGGCTGCCTTGCAGATTCTGGTTGAGGTGCCACCGCGTGTTCCCGTTTGCGTCCTCGAAACTGAGGAGTTCTTCGCTGGCTCCCTGCCCGCGGATGCCCAGGGGATTGCGCGGCGTCATGGTCCCAATACCCACGTTCTGCAGGCTGGGTGCGGCCGATGTCAACGTAGCCTGAATGAACAACCGCGCGTCGACCGGTTTGCCCTTCACGAATTCCGAGATATTCACGCCGGGATTGGCGCCGTCCGCGTTTTCGCAAATTCGCCAGGTCTCCTGGCCGGATGGATCGCGAAATTGAATGAGTTCTTCGTCGGCGCCGGCGGCGGTAATGGTCAGAGGGCTGAGCGGCGTGTTATCCGATGGATTGAAGGTGGCGCCGACCAGCACCTGCGTGAGCGGATTCAACAAGCGGTCCACCTGCAACGATCCAGCGATTTCGGCGCTCACGCCGCCGTAGTTCGGATCGGCCGGGCTGGCTGGCAAAGGATAGGGCGCGGCGCGATTCTCGATAGTCAGCGCGCCCGCCGGAGCGAGAATGGAGGAAGAAACGTTCCCTGCATAAAGCCGCCCGATCGCCGCCGACGCGGGATCGAGTTGCAGGAAAACTTCGTTGTGCGGATCCCACTTCACGCGCCCGATGGGAACGAACCAGGTGACGGTGGTGTCGTCATCCGCGAATTCCTGGTAGGGCACGGAGCCGTCGTAGGGAAGCACCAGTCCACCCGGCGATGGAGGAGGAGGCGTCGACGTGCCCTCGGGCGGAGGCGACAGGCTGGCTCCATCTACCACCACCGGGTCGCTCGGCGGCGCCGTCGGAGTGGGTGTCACGGCGATGCGGTAACTTTCCAGGACCCGCGCAAAGGCATTCGCCTGGTTGGCCGAAGTGCATGCCTGCTGTGAAGTCTGCGTCATCGACTGATCGTAGGCAATCCACACGTACATAAACTTCGGCGCGGCGCTCGGATTCGGATCGAAGTAGGCTGCGAATGCGTCCTGGGTAAGTTGCGACTGCGCCAGCACCACAATCTCGCGCCCGAATCCATCCACGGCCATCCCCGGCATCAGGTTGACGTCCACCTCGTTGTTCGGGCCACCATTGGGGATCTGTGCGAGATCGAGTCCGCCCACGATCCCCCAGGTGTGCTGGCCGACACTGTGGCGCCGCCGCATATCGCGGTGATACTCTTGCTCGGCCTCAAAGTCGACCGCGCCGAGATACTCGCCTTCGTAGTAATTGAGCCGTTCGATATCAGTGATGTTGGCCATGGTCGCTAACTCTTCTTCGATTTGATTTGCGGCGCGCTGTTGATCTGGCTCTGCAGCGCCGACACCTGAGCTTGCAGCGAGGCAACCTGGAGCTTGAGAGAGTCGGTTGGACTGGTGGGTTCAAAGCCCACCACCAGTTGGTTTTGCGTGAATACGGTCAGTTGCCGGCCCATTGGAAACGCGGAGGGCGCGAAATCCGCGCCTTGGGCGACGACTTCGGGAGTCCAATCCGCACCGGTTTCCACCGGATTGACCTGGATCTTGTAGCTCTCGAGCGCGCGGTTCACGGTCTCGACATTCTGGCCCACGAACGGCCTCAGGTCGACGGTGTTCGCCGCAGGCAGTCCGGAATTCACCACTGTAGCGCCGAGTTTTTGCGTCATCATCGCGGCGAAGAACCGATTCACCATCGCGGGGTTGGTGATTCCGCCGGTGCTGAAGTTTTCCGCCGCCGCGTATCCGGATTGGAGATAGCCGGCGCGCTCGTCGCCCGCGCCGCAACAGAGCTTCTCGAAGCCGTTCACCAACGTGGTGATGAAACTGTCGAGACCCAGCGCACCCAGCCAGTAATCCAGCGATTGGAATGTCACCACCTGCTTGCGGCCACCGCCGAAATGGCATATGTCCACGATTTTGCCGTTCTGCACCGTCACGCAGGCCAGCATCAGGCAGTTGTCGCACGGAGCCGGCGGACAGGTGGGCAGAAGCGACATACACAGGCAGTCCAGCGCGGTCGAAAAGAGAAGCGCCGCGATGCCGTCAACCTGGCTTTGCACCAGCGTGATGTAGTTGTTCTGCCCTTGCTGGCCGGGCTGCGTGATGCTGAGGCCATTGATGGTATCGATCAGTTGGCAGTGCGTCAGTGACGAGGAAAGCAGATACTTGCGCACCGCAACCAGGAAATTGCAGGCCTGGCTGAATGCTACGTTGGGATCGGTGATTTGCTGTTGCGCGAAGTTCGGTTTTTGCAACAGCAGTTTTTGGAGCGCCTGGATACAGGTGGTGACCTGTGACCCGAGCGTGCCCGCCGCCTGCGAGGCGTTCTGGAACGTGTCCTGCGGCATGGCGCAAACCCCCAACTGGAAGGTTTCGAGAATACGCGTCGGTTCGCACGCAGCCGTCGAGGCAGTGGTGGTCTGTGTCGATGTGGACGAGCAGCCGCAGGAAGACCTGGCGCCCGAGCTCGATCCGCCGCCGCATCCGCAGCCGCCTTTTGCCGATCCGCCGCATCCGCAACTGCAGCCGTTTCCGTTCTTGCTCGAAGGCTGCTGCAGCGGCGCCACCGGGCGGGATGGCTGCTCCTGGTATTGAATCGTAATGCACCACTTCTGAATCGCGTCCTGGCAACTGGCCGGCGGCGCCGGGCGCGGCGGGCTGCAGTTGCTCTGCTTCGGCGCCACACAGCACGCTTGAATCGCCTTGATGACGTTGAAAGGCTGATCGGCGCAAACGATGATATCGTTGCCGCACGGATCGATGGCGTACCCCGGCTTCACCGTCACCCAGCCGTCGCAGGAACTGCACATCACCTGCATGCCGCAGACAACGCCCGAACCGATCAGATACCGGTTGTGCAGCCGGCTCTTTGCGAGCCAATACTGCTGTTCGTTGTTCAGGTCCGCTTCCGTGAGCAACTGGCCGGCGAAGAAGCGCGTGCGGTCCAGGCACTCCAGTCCGGCGCACGCCGGACAACAGCAGGAGCTAGTGGAGGGATTTTTGGATATCGCCGCGTTGGAAGCCGACGATTGAAGATTGCCTGCTCTTGTTATGGTGCTTGCCATCGATTTCTCTCCCTTGCGCCTACGCGATTACGAACCAGCTATCAAAGGTCCCGCCTGCGATTCCATCTCCGGTCGGCCGGGCGGGAAGCCACGGTGGCAGATGGTCCCCATCGAGCGCTCGGGCGCTAGATGTGCCGTCGCGGATGAAGTCGCCCTTCACCGTCACGCGTGCTTCCTGGGCTTTCAGTTCCTCGATGGCGTCGAAGATCGCCCTCGTCAGCTTGATCGAAATTCCGTTGGCATGCCCGCTGGCGTCGGCGCCCGCGGTGAACGCGCTGGTGAGATCGCCGACGGTAGCGAAATTGCCGGCCGTGATCGTGATCGGCACGTCGAACCACTGAATCAGCGAGGTCACGAAGCCTGTCGCGCCGACAGGAGGCCCAGGAACCGAGAGGATGACGCTGTGACTGCCGATATCCGCGGCTTGCACCGGGCCGGTGAATGCGATCGAAAGACCGCCTCCCTGCAGGCCGAGAGTGGCCTGCGGGACCGTTGCGCCATTGGATTTCCAGCTTACCGCCGCGATCCCCGTCAGGTCTTTGTTGCAGTCGCCGGGAATGGTCAACTGAAGAGTCCGGTTGGGCGACGATCCGGTGATGGCCGCGCCGCCCGGCTGATCGCAAGGCACAAACGTCACGCTCACCTGGTCGATTCCCGGCCCTGCCGGACCCGTCGCGCCGTTCTGTCCGGCCTGCCCGTTCTGTCCGGCGGGACCCGCCGGTCCGGGCGGTCCTTGCGCGCCGGCCTGTCCGGTTCCGCCGTCTTGCGCGAGCAGGCAGCGGACCACGTCGGTGAGCAACGACGTGCTGGCCAGAATGCGGCGGTCTTTCAGATTGTCGATCTGCGATTCGGTAACCGGCGAGCCATGAACGTAGCCCGCGATCGTCGCGAGCACGATGCAATTGCCGTCGTCGCAACCGGGACAGCATTCAATCGACTTGCTGAAGAGGTCGGCGCAGCCCTGCTGTTCAATCTTCACGACCGCGATGCCGCCGGGCAGCGTTGGGGTTCCAGCGTACGAAACGTAAAGGTTCGTTCCGTCGGCGCTTAGAGTCTCACGCCCCACGCCAGCGCCCACGGTGAGCGCCGCGCCCAGAATCGTTGACGTGCCGAGTTCCGCAGCGTGTTCATCGGCCGGTTGGATGTACAGCTTTCCCGCCGCGTCCTGTTCCAGCACGAAAGCCCACCTGCCGCCGGGTGACATCTGCACCTCGATCGGCGGATTCGTGAAGCCCGTCGCCTTCCCCAGCGGTGTCACGGTCCCCGGATCGGGACGCATGCCCACAAAGTAGAGGGTGGGCGTCCCGGTCGTGTCGAGAACGGCTACTGTATCGCCGGCCGTAGTCGACGCCACGGAAAGCGCCGATGGCGCCGATCCCACCGCGAAGGTGGTGACGGCCAGAGTGGCCTGGGTGAGGTCGATGGCGCTGATGTTGTTCGTGCCGCTGGCCGTGATGTACACGAAATGGCCGTTTTCTGCCACTGCCACGTCCAGCGGCTTGACGATCGACGCGATCGGCGTGCCGGTGGCGGCCGTGGAATCGATATCCACCGGCCATACCGTCACTCCAGCGATCTGGCCGATGGAGATGACGCGGCCATCGGGCGCCGGCGATACCGCAAGTCGGATGGTGGAATCGGGCGCGGTTCCGATGTTGACCGCATTCACCTGGCTGAGATCCGCGGCTTTGAGAACCAATATCTGCGGAGCATTGGTGCTGGGCGACGGAGCCTGTACGGCAACATAGACAAAGTCGCCGGCGGGCGATACTGCGACGTCCAAACCCGCGCTGCTGCTGAAGGTTTGCGGCGGCATCACGATCGATTTGTTGGTGATGTCGAGCGCGTACACCACCGCGGTCGTGGCCGTGGAGGTGAGCACGTAGATTCGATCCGTGGCGTCGTGCCTCACCACCTGCACGGCATTCGCGAAGTTATACGTGTTCAGCCAGCGAAGATCGATAGAGGCGGGACTGGCCGAAGTGCTCTGCGGATCGATCAGAACGTCGAGCAAGTAACTTTCGAGAATCCGATTGGGCTTGGAGGACGTGGAGTCGCTGCTGCAATCGTCGAACAGAGACGGAACTTCCTCGGCGGCGCACTCCTTGTAGGCAACGCAGATTTGGATATCGTGCGGTTTCGAATCGGGCTGCGAACCCGGTCCATTCTGGCTCTGCCAGTTGGCCAGGAAACGCGATTCGAAATCGAAGCAATCCTCGTGGCGCACCAGGATCTCGCGGCCGCAGCAATCGATGGCGGTGCCGGGCTCAACCAGAACGAATCGATCTTCACAGGCGGGATTGGGATGCGCTTTCACCTTCAAGCCGCACACCGCGCCCCAGCCGTGCAATCGCTGGTTGTGGCGCCTCTCCTTGCCCATGAAGTAATGCTGCTCGTCGGTGAAATCGCGTTCCACCAGGAGCTTGCCGGTGAAGTAATTGTTGCGCGCCAGTTGCGGAATCTCGCACTCCACGCACCCGGCGGTTCCCCCGCTCATCCCGTTCTTGCAGTTGCAGTCACCCATTTCTGCCATCTCGCTTTCTTGCATTTATCAGGTCAGTACCGAGTTGCATCCGATGGTCGATTTCCTTCCGATACGCATCCCGGGACGCTTGTCGCTCTCGCTGGGGCTTCCCAGAACCGTGTCGTACCCCAGCTTCCCCTGGCCTTCGATCACTCCGGCGGGGTACTTTCCGATTACTGTGTCGACACCGACGAATGCCTGCAGTCCGATGCGCAGCCTCGGTTCCGCCCACTGCAGTTGCCCCAGCGTGTGCGCCGGTTTTGCCATGTCGATAATCTGCTGCAGGTTTTGCGCATCCGCCGCGCTCGCGCCCGGCCAGCGCGGAACTACAACCACGAACTGGTAGGCGTATTTGTTGAACAGATCGAACTGCGGGTCGCCGAAGTCGAACAACTGGAACGATCCCACCTGCGAATTCACGCCCACTTGCAGGCGATTCATCACCGCATTCCCGAACAGCGTGGTGTCGTTGCCCAGTGTCGAACCGTTCACCAGCAGCCAGCGGCGCAGCCGGAACATCTCCAGAATTCTCGGCTGCACGCCCGCGTACAGTTCCACTTGAAGCTGCAGTCCCCTGGGCGTGCCCCGTAGGGCGAAAAGCTCGTGGGCGCGCCGCACCAGCTCACGCTTCCTCGCAACCGGCCAGTTGCTCTGCAATGCGATTCCGAGCCACGAAGCGAGCCACGAAAGAAAATCGACGCCCCCGGCGTTCTTCCGGCTCGCCGGCGTCGCCATGGGATCGAACATCCGGGCTATGTCCGTTATCAGCCCCGAATCACGGGCGCGGAGCGTATCGAACAGCGACAGAAAGCGATCCAGAAAATCGGCGCTGACCGCGTCAGCGCGATACACCGCGGGCAGATACTTCAACGACGACGAACGCGGATAGTAAACCTTGGCCTTCCCGATCACCGGCGTCACCGATCCATCTCCGGTCAGCGTGAGGCGCAGCCAGAGATAGCGTCCCGGAGGAGCCTGTATCAGGCAGTCCCAGCTGTGTGCGGACATGCCCGTATCGATCTGGCCTGTGGACCAGCGGCTCTCCGCCAAACCGGCAATCTCGTCATCCGTTTTAGGAAACTCGGCGGTAAAGGTGTCCACGCGCACCGCCGTCCCGGACGGGACGCAGCCTTCCAGCAGAATGCGGTGCCAGAGACAACGGTAGATCTTACTGTCAAGCGCCGCCGAGTAGTACGTTCCGGATGGCGGGTACGCCGCGGCCGCAAGTTGGCAAAGGCCCTGCGCCCCCGCATGTATCGCGTTCCCCGCCCTGTCAAATGCCACCGAATCGGCAAACGATCCCGTGGAACCGCAGCAGCGGAAGCGGCACCAGCCGCCGTCGCCGGTGGGCTGATAGAAGTAAACCTTGCGCGTCATGCAGTCGCTCAGGCACAGGTTGCCGTTGCCGTCGATTGCGACCGCCACCGGACAGAATCGGCCCTCGACTTCCTCCGGTTGCGTGACTTTGCCGAGATACTTCCCCGCCTTATCGAGCACGGTCACATAGCGGGCCCCAACCTGCAGGACATAAATCCGGCCGTCGCGATCGAGTGCGAGACGTGTCGGCTTCACCAATGCCGTGCTCGACTGGCTGTATCCATCGTAGGCGGCTCTCCAACATCCGCGAGGGTCGAAGACATGGATCAGACCGTTTGCATAATCGGAGACATACGCCCAATTGCGGCTGGTGAGCGCGATATCCGAGGGCTGCCATGTCCCTTCACCAAACGTCGGCTTGCCCGCCACCCACAGCGGCAGGGCCCGTTTGACGCTGATTCCACCGGCGCGCCGCACCACCTCGATGGGCTCCCAAATGCGCCGCAGCGCCAGTCCTTTCACCGAGAACACCTGCACACGCCGATTGCCCGAGTCGGCGATATAGATATCGTCCGCGCAGGAAATCGCTAGTCCGTGAGGCGATGCCAGGCGTCGTGGTTCATGACCCCGTGGACCGATACAGGGCAAATCGATAAACTGCTGCAGGCACCGGTCGTAGCGCTTCACGACGCAGGCCGCGCCATCCAGCACGTAGACACGGTCCTGCTGATCGATCGCGACACCTTGGGGATTCTGCAGCCCACCGAAACTTCCGCTCGCATCCGCCAGAGGCTGCACGGAGCCCGGCATCGGTTGCAACTCCAGGTCCCCGTCCGCGACGGTCGTCTTGTCGAGGGAAGCGGCCCGCCACCCCGCGATGCCGTTCAACAGAAAGTGTTTCGCCCGGTCGATCATGATGTGCTGTATGAAACCTCCACGTCATGACCGGCCGGATCGCTGTACAGCAGTTCGCCGGGGTTGATCGGCACATCGCGGCAAAACGTCTGCATTTGGCCGTCGAGATAAATCAGCAGTTGGTTATCCTGGATCCGCTGCACGCCGTCAATATCGAGAACCTGGCGATAGACGTCCGAATAATAGATTTCGCCGCCAAAATCCCACCCGGTTCCGTCAGAACCGCCTTTCAACGGATCGAAGAACGTAGTCAGCGCTTCCTCGACGTTGTTCTTGACCGTCGCCAGGTCCGATCCGCTGGCGACGATGATCTGCGCGGATACCCGGATTTTGCGGTATGCCGGCCCCATCACATAGACTTCCGACGTCAGCAGGCGGTGTTGATCGAGATAGGTGCAGACCGCCTGTAGCGTGGTCTGATTGGGAGTGGGATTCGGTGCCAGCGAGTTCGGCACCACGATCACGGTGACTACGCCCGGAATCTGCCCGCCGGGAAAATTGGGATGATACAGAGGCAGCGCAAAGGCTCGGGCTACGTTCGCCCCCGGTGCTTGGGTCGCGAGGTAAACGAAATCGTCGGACGTGACGGCGCGGTTCCGGCTCTGCAGCGCCATCGCCGCGCGAAGTTTCGCATTGGCGACCGTCTCTTCGTCTGTGCCCCCGGTGGCGGCGTCGTAGTTCGTCACCGTATTCACCGAAGGCACTGAAGTCTGCATCTGCGTTATGGTTTGCGCGCCGACGTTGCCTTGACTGCCGCCGCCCGCACGATATTGCCGCGCCACGATATTCCCCGCGGGGTTCGCCACATTGGCAACCGGGATCCGTCCATATTCCCCGTCGCCGAATGCGACCACCCCGGTGTTCACGTCCAGCGTGTAGACTGCGTCGGTTCGCTTGGAAGCGAAAAAGTCGTCAACCTGCTGCCACACCATGAAACCCGTGCCCTCGTCCACTTCCAGGCGCAGGCTGGTGATCGTCGCCTTCGTTCCGTCGGAATTCGTCACCTTCACCGGAGTGTCCAGCACCATCACGGGAGTGTTGGTAAGGCTGAACTGCTGGCCGGGAGTGCCGTCGCTTCCCCCCAGCACTTCGTCGTTGAACGTGATGGCTTGCGTGGCGGCGACGGTATTCGTGCGGATCGCGGCCACTTGGGGAGCCATTTCGTACGCCGATGACTGCACACGCGCGCGAATCCAGTATTGCGGCGCCGTCACGTTCCCTATTGGCGCCATCTTCACGTTTGCGCCCGGGCCGGGAAACAGAACGTGCCCGTTTTGCGTCAGTGCGCGCGTACCGTCGCTATCCAGATCGATTGCATCCCAGGATAGGCCATCCCAGTACTCCCAAACCAGGCTCGCCGGCGGAGGGATGAGCGCGCCGCTTTCCAGAACCGGCCGAACCAGCGGGTTCTGATATAACGTCACCGAAAGATTGATCTGGTCCGATGGAAACGGGATAGCTGACGCGAATCCCAATAACAGCGCGCTTCCCGGCTGCGCCTTCTGCCCGAAGGGGTAAAACCATTGTCCGGCATTCGCGTTTTTGCCGGTCTGCGTTGTAAAGCTGACGCCGTCGAATGTCTGCACCGCGTCCAGCGTTGCGCCGATCGCCACTAATGCCTGATCGGTTTCGAACACTACCGGCGCTCCCGAACCGCCCGAGGCGGCGATCTGCGTGCCCTGCGGAACGATTACGCTGGCGATGTCCGGACGGGCGAGCGCAAAGCCGACCTCCGCCCGCGCCGGCTGCGCCGCCTGCAACTCGATGCCGATTAGCTGCAGGAATTTGATGTAATTCGCGTCCGGCGTCTGATTCAGCCGGTAGATGAGTATCTCGGTCATCCACGCGAATAACTCGACTAGTGTAATGCCGGGGTCGCTCTCGTTGAAATTGGTCCACTCCGGCGCATAGCGGGGTATCAGCGTCTTCGCCTGGGAAACGATATCGGCGAATGTCAGGTTATCGAGATTGGGCGCTTGCAGAGGCATGATCAGCTTCCCGAATCCTCATTGATGTAGAACGGATAAACGAGATTTCCGAACGTGTTATTGGACCGGATCCGGTAATCCACGCGGATCAGCAGGGTAGTTGGCGACCCCTCCGGAGAGCTCACGTCGACATCCAGCACATCGATTCTCGGCTCCCATTCGTTCAACGCGTCCTTTACCAGAAACTTGACATTGCCCTGGGTGGCCGGATTGTTGGGAGCAAATACCATATCGTGAATTCCGCAGCCGAATCGCGGCAGCATCTGCCGCTCACCGCGCGCGGTCCCCAGCAGAATCCAGATCGCCTCCTGAATGCTCTGCTCGTCCGACGAATACGAAAATCCACCGGAGGCGCTAATCCGCACGGGAAACTGCCATCCGGTGCCGAGGAATTTTCTTGTATCTTGCACTGCCATTCGATTCATCCTGATTAGAGCGATACCGTGAGCACCGCGACCCCATGGCCGCTCAATCCGCGCTGGCTGACTCCGGTCAGAAACAGGTAATGCGTCCCCGGAGTCAGTGCGGCCATAAATACAGGAGTCATGGTGACTACGAGCGTCAAACTCGGCGACGGCCAATCTCCACCGCCGGGCGCCACGGTTGCGCCCGGCAGTCCGTTCGTCAGATCCAGATGAACGCCCAATGTCGTGTTCAGCAGCGTCAGGTTCCACTGCAGCGGGTGGTCCGTAGTCATCGTGAAGCTCGCCACCACTGGTGTCGGCGTCGTCGAAATGCTGAACGGAAGCGTCTGCACCGGCGGCATCACCACCGGAGGAATCACATCGGCTAATTCGGGAGATACCGGCGGGGCGCTTTCTCCCACGGGAACGCCGGCCAGCGTGCTGTCGTCGTAAGTCTGGTGAAACTCCGTCATAACCAGCGGCAATCCGGTAAATGTCTGGTTGAAATCGGTCACCAGAATCACCTTTTGTCCATCGATCTGGGTGGCGTTCAGCCCCATCGATTTCAGTTGATAGCCGACGCACGGGAGCAGCAGAAACGGGCACGCCAGAACGCCCGTGTCGCCTTCCACCGACACGTACCCGCCGTTCACCGTCCACTTCGGATGCAGCGGCGTAGTGGTGCCTTTTCCGCCGTGTGGACACTGAATCAGCGCATTCGTCGTAAGAACTTGCGGCATGGGCTCACGTCTTTCACGAAATCTGCACCAGCGAATTGCTCATTTTGAAAATTCGGTCGCCGCCCTGTAACGTGATCGAGCCATCCGAATCGTCAAGAGTAATCGTCTGACCGGAGCTCGACTTAATAACCACTTTCTTACTGTTGCCGTCTTCGAAACGCACCGTGTGGCCTCCCGGCGTAACTATCACACGGTTCTCGGCTTCCGTCTCTGGAGGCTGATCCTTGCCGTTCCATAAGAACCCGATAATGAAAGGGTGTGCGACATCGTCCTGATTGAAGGCAACCAGCACTTCATCGTCCACCTCGGGCATAAACCATGTCCCACGATTTCCGCCCGCCATCATCGTCGCCACCGGCGCCCAATAACTCTCATTCTGTCCGCCCAGAAAGGGAAACTTCACCTGAACGCGGCCCTGATGATCGGGATCGTCCACGCTGACAACCTGCCCGGTAATTACTCCATGTATCAGAGCCATAACTTACCCCGCCATCGTCATTGCGTGGGCAGCGGTCCTTCCCGGCGGGCTTTGAACTCCGTGCGGTAGCCGCTTCCCCCGATGGTGTGAGTCGTCTCGGTGACAAAGTACTCGCCGTCGAAATCACTGCCCGCGCCTTGTATCTGCTCCTTGTTGTCGGTCTTTGCCCCGAAACCCACAATCTCCAGCGCCACCCCCGACCGCAGATCGGGCAGACCTACGGTAACCCCGCTGGCTTCGATCAGTTTCTTGCTTCGGTCTTCCAGAATCGCCCGCGCGAGTTGCTGGGCTTCCTTCCTGTTGTGTACCGGACGATCGGTGACCACCTCCGTGCGATTTCCATAAGCATCCGCGATCAGCGACAATCGCGCGATCTCGGTGCTCGATTTGTTCTGCGCTTTCCAAAGGTCTTTCAGCGAGTACGTCACGTCGATTGCCGAGTTGCTCTTGCGGTCCCACCCACGCACCTCCACCGTCGATACCTGTTTCGCCGTGCCCAGGGTTGGCTTGAAACTTACCAGCGATTTACCCCACTCCAGCCGGTACACGGGAGCGTTGGCCTTGCTCTCCGACAACCCGAAATACAACACTGGCTTGTCCTTTCCGTCTTTTAGATAAACCTCGTACCCGTGGCGTCGCGCCCGTTCCAGCAGAAAGACGATGTCGTATTGGTTGATCATGTAGACGAACTCGTCCGGCATTTCATTCGGCGCGGGATTCGTCTGAATGGCAATGCCCAGGCCCGCCTGTCCCTTTTGCACCGGCAGCCCGCATAGCTGTGTGGCGATGTCCGTGTCCGTCATCGTTCCGTCCAGCCAGGACTTTGTGTGCCTCTCCGTCCGGAACTGGTGCAGTTGATTCAGGCCGCGGACGTTCAGCGTCGACGCAGCCGATTCCGAAAACGTGGGCTCGAGAGAGGTCACCTGCCCGCGCATCATCATGCGCATATTCTTCATGTAGCCCATCCAAAGCTCCACTTGCGCGCCGGGATCGAACACGCCCGCGAATTCCTTTAATGGGGGAGCAAACTTGAATGCGCGCTTGGTGGCATCCCAGTTATTCAGGTCTATGCTGAAGGAATCGATCTCGTTGATGCTGTCCCGGTAAGTCACCTGCAGCACGTCATCGATTACGTTCGACGGCAGCTTCTTGCCTCGAATGTATAGTTCGATGTGAGGCGCGTAGAACGTCTCCTTCTGGCTGTATATCGGAATTGGAGTCTGCGTGGTCGCCATACATTCCTACGAGGTCAATGCAGGTATCTGCAGAATCGTTCCCGGCTGAATGTCCAGCGGATCCAGAATGGCGTTCTGATCGGCGATCGCCCGCCACTGCGATGGGTCGCCGTATGCGTCGGAGGCGATCTGGCTGAGGGTTTCGCTCGATTGCACCACGTGGGCCTGCGTGTGATCGGCCGTTTGCTTGTTGATTTCCGCCAGTTGCTCCGCCACCGTCTTGTATTCCTTGAGCGACACCGTCAGCGTGGCGCGCAGCGGCACGCCTTGCGGGCTGAAAAGCGTGAATCGCTGCCGGACGCTGTCCACCAGGCATTTGAAGCCGTTGCGCAATTGGCTGCCGGTATCCGACCCGTACGAACGTTGCCCAGGAAACGAGGCCCCCCACGAGAAAAAACAGACCGGAGGCGCGTGCGTCTTGCCGTCGATCTTGATCAGTTGGTAAAACGGGTCGGTGAGATCGGTGACCGAGGTGGCGTTGTCGTCCATTCCCGATTCCGTGCTGTCGAAGAACAGATCGAGCGACAGCGTTTCCGTCTGGCCGCGGACGAACTGCAGAATCGGAGAGTCCAGACCCGGAATCGGAACATCGGCGATCTGCACCGCTTTGCTCAACGTGTATTCGGTCGGATTGAAACGGACCGGAATTCCGAGTCCCAGAGTGCCGTTGTCGTTCACCCGGTGAAATGTGGCTTTGAGTGGGTTGGCCATAAGTTGCTACACCCGGTCCCGGTCTCCTGCGCTTCCGTCGCTCCAATCGCGCTCCGCCGTCGCCCGCTTTTCGCGCTCCTCCATTTCCTTCCAGGCGCGGATTTGCTCCCACACCAGCCGCTTGAGTTGTTGTTGGTTGTCGAGCGGCTGCACCCTGCTGTCGATCTCGTTGATTCGTAGGTCCATGTTTCGCCTCAGAGC
>Ga0335073_10004455_pt1 | contig 19584 bp, 29 predicted proteins | sample Lox_Sample_22_FD_207093 | JGI IMG/M metagenome (GOLD analysis project Ga0335073, IMG submission 207093) | Soil microbial communities from Loxahatchee National Wildlife Refuge, Florida, United States - Lox_Sample_2.2 | ecosystem: Environmental > Terrestrial > Soil > Wetlands | place: USA...
CTCTCTTCTCTCGCCTCTTTTTATTTCGATTATTATGTACTCATTCATCAGGAGGCCCCGTAGAACAGGCTCATAATAAGGCAACTCGGAATTTCCAACATCTCGCCGTCTCTTGAGAATTTCAAGTCTTGTCGGACTCGCGATTGGATTTACAGTCAATTGAAGCGGAAGCGTATTTTGGTTGTTGCTGGCACTGCCTCAGTCAGGGACTCGGCAGAGAGGCTTTATTATAATCGAAATCCGCCCCCCCCTCATCAGGCACACACTGCGAGAAGAATATTAAACCTTGTTCCCTTTCATTGTTGTCCCGCCCCCATCAGAGACAACCAGGCATCAACCCGGTACATTCCATCCCCCCTCACTCCTCCTCACTCTGTGGTGGGAGAAGGCCTCCTTTGTGCTCCATCGAGGGCCGAATTGAGCGGGGACTAATTTCTTAGATCGCCCGCTACAATACGGTGGTGTAACGGCTATATCTCCTTTACTAGCCTCTCTTGCTTCAGGTAGCGACCTCCACCATCATTGCCCTCGTTTCATGGCTTCTCAACTCACACTGACTCTTAATCAGATCCACGATCCACAAATGTCGTTAATCAACACCCAAAAACCCGAGACATTCCTCCTGTCTCAGGAACAGCAGGACAAACTGCCACCGGCTTCCAGGGAGGCTCTTGAGCAGGTCGATCAATGTACCTTTGTCCTCCCACATCTTCATATGCTAAATGTCGACAGTAAAGTATTTTCTTGCAACCGCGCCATCAAACTGGCAACCGGACCAGATAATACGGCGTTACCAACTACCAACCGGAGAATACGTCAGTTGCGTGCTTTGGTATCACACTTTTTCTCTTCCCGTTCCGTGGGGGCTGACTGTGCAGGGATAATCTATTTCATATCACAGGAACCGATATTGTACGGTCCTTGACATACCGGTTTTTCGCTTTTGGTCGACCCGTTGTGAATACAAAGAAATTCGAGGAAGGCATCTTCTCCGATCTCCGTAACCTCAAGCCCGGCACAGACGCTTCTCTGGAAGAGCCAAAGTCCGAGTTCCTCGACCTCCTCTACAAAAACAACTGCATTCGCACCCAAAAGAAACAAAAAGTCTTCTACTGGTTTTCCGTTCCTCATGATCGTCTCTTCCTTGATGCTCTCGAACGCGACCTAAAGCGAGAGAAAATGAACCAGGAACCAACTACACGAGCGACCGCAGAACCCGCGCTATCGTTCTACTACGACTCTAGCATGACCCTGTTCGATCAACTCACCAAAGCCGTCCAACAGTCCAACTCGTCCGCAAACTCCCTCACCATGAACCGCGCACGAACTCAAAGTGTCGGTGAATATCAGTCTCAGTCCCACTCCCGTCAACATAGTCGTCAACTCTCTGAAATGATGCCTCCTCCTGCCCCTCAAGCCTCACATTTGCAACAACAGAATTCTCAGGAAGAATATGTGCCGTACATGATGCACGATAATCACCCTCTCGAGCTTGAACCCCCTGCAAATATTGTCCAACGTCAGATTGAATCGACCCCCTTTGTGCCAATGCCATATGGGCAACAACAATATCGCAATGCAGCCATGTCTTGCCCTCCATTCGCTGGTATCGAATACTCTCCTGCACCGTCGTTCACGGGACATATTTCTCCGGATGAGTATGCTCAAGGTCGCGCAATGACTTATGCGCCTGAAACTCCTCCTCAGTCACACACGGGTATGTACGCGATGCCAAATCAAATGCATGCATACGGTCTTCTTCCCACGCCCGAAGCCTCCGTCACAGGCGATATGTTTGCTCCTCACGGTACATTTTCTTTAATCTCGATAAGCTAATGTCAGTGTCTATGGGCGGTGCCATGATTCGTACACGTTCTGCAATGCCTGCAGGAGGAAGTGAACATATGAACGTCCTCTCTGGATCTCCAACCTACAAACAACGCCGAAGAAGGACAAGTATCTCCCAACACGTCGGCATGATCGGTCACCACCACTCTCCCAGCGCCGGTTCCATACAATACGGTCATCCTCGTCCTCGCGCCTCTTCCGTTGCCGATGGGGGTCTTAGAAACTCGCTTCTCAATCAGGGAATCCACAGGCACACTACCCCGCTACGAGATTATCCATACTCACGAACGACCACACCCGCACCCAGTCAACAACCCATCTTTGCGGCTCATGAGGAATTGGCAAAGCTACAGATGGATCATGAGGACAGATATAGTTCGTCGTCGCCAATGCCAATGGATATGAGAGGGAGTAGTGTCACGCCTGGACCAGGTGGAGATTCCCCTGCTAAGACGTTTACCTGTCCCGTTCTCTCTTGTGGACGATTGTTCAAACGCTTGGAGCATCTGAAGAGACATGTCAGGACACATACACAAGAACGACCCTATGTCTGCGGAATCTGTGAAAAGAAGTTCTCTCGCAGTGATAATCTTGCTCAGTAATCCCTCTACAAAGGATGTCAGCTAATTCCAGACATCGCAAAACTCATGAACGATCAAGCGTGACCTCGGCTCGCAACACCCCCTGCGATTCCTCACGCAATACCCCCGTCTCAGGCGACGAAGAATCCGATCACCACCGATCAGATGAAGGAGAACAACTCTTCCAAAATCAAAGCCAACAATCCCACGGACAAGACTTCCAACATCAATCTCTCCACTCCCATAACCATTTCCGCTCCTTTTCACACGACGGACACCTCAATCACTATACCGTCGGTCCCACCTCCCATGGCATGACCAACTACGGCGGCATGGGCCGTGCCACTCCACCCAACGAAGTCGAAGAAGATCATCCTCAAGTCGTGGGCACAGACGGTCCTTCGCCAAGTGACTCGGATGGAAGTCACTCGTTCCATGATGAAGCTTCCTACGGTCATCAATCTTCGAATTACATGTCGGTGGCACAAACCCCTCTCGGAGTAACGACGAATGGAGATATGATGAAGAATGGAATGGCAATGATGCCAACTGATGCTCTACGGAAAGATTACACTCAAATTATGGATCCGTCGTTGATGAATCCATCGTGGAGTTTCCAGTGAAATACCCTCTCTCTTGTGAGTAGAACTGTTTTGGCGGTTCCACGCCTGGTGCGTGGAACGGGGATTTAGTAGGACAATATTAGGCAAAGCGGATCGTTTTGTGGTTCTTTTGCGAGTATGTGAGTTACGTTGTTTTTCGCGTTGGAGTTTATATTTGTTGAATGTTTTTGTGGTTTTTTGGCGTAGGTGTTTGAGTCGGAGTATTGGATATGGGGAATTGGTGTCGTGTCATTCATTTGGATAAGGAAGAAAAGTGGTTGATTGGAGTTGGCGCTGAATATAGTTTTATCTCTGGTTTCTCGTGCAGGTGAGGCGTAGAGGAGCATGAATATATATATATATATATATGAATTTATCGTTGTAAAGATTCTTCGAACTTGGCGCTTGCAGCGAGTAGCTTTTCACGTGATCATTATTTGAGCGATGACGACTTGGGGGGGATTTTGTGTTGATCATCCAAAACATCATCACCAATAGAAGTTTGGGCTCCGACACGAGGAAGCTTGCAGGATGAACTCTCTTAAGAGGAAGAAACCCACCAGTTCTTCAACCCCAACGACTAAAAAGGGCAAGACAACATCAGTCAACGGTTCATTGAAAGGGTCACAATCGTCAACGGGTGCGAATGTTTCCACTTCGCCATTGGAATCGCTCGATCACCTTATCGATCGTTCTTACTTCGAGTACAATCCTCAAAGAGACGATATTGGTATGATGTCCCTCTTCTGGATCTGATCCGTAGTTCTCCAAGTGTTAGAGTGTGAAGATGCTTCCAAAGACAGGATGGCGCTGAATGGCATTTCCCGCCCCTTCATCGACGCAAAGCCATCACCGCAGGTCCGGTTACATGGTTGCACGGACAAAGGAGTTTCAGTTGTCTGTCTCCTTCAAGGACTCTATCCATACGTACTCCATCATCTTTCCAATCTAATGTAGTTATATTTTCCCATCGGAGCATCGTTCGACGAGGGTAAGGATACCCCACGTTTGATTGCCGCGATCAAGAAAAACGCAAGGACGGAAGTTTCTATTCACAGTACGGAGATCGTGAAGAGAGAGCCGTTGATGTATTATCGACCCAATAAGGAGAAGTATACTCGTTTCATCAAGATTTATTGCGGGAGTACGACTCATCAGAATGCCATTGCAAGGGTGCTGGAGAAGAGCGATGAGTTGGAGGGGCTGGAGGACATGATGGAGGATGGAAAGTTGTATGACTTGACGGTTAACCCTTGTGGTTTTTGGCACTGATTTCAGGTGTACGAGACTGGATTGGCGTATGAGATGAGAACGATGGTAGATTTGGACATTGTGGGATGCGGGTGGGTCAAAATTCCAAAAGCCAAGTGGAAGGAATTGCCCAAGGCTGCTGGAACGTATAAAGCGCCATATGAACGGTTTCTCCTCATATTTTCAGTAGGGCTGAATGTTAGGTATGGGCTAGCCGTTGTTTGTCAAGGTCAGGACGTACAGGGTCTTTCGCCAACGGCAACCAGCACAGATCCAGAGAGGTACCTCCGCATTATTGGGTCTTAACGGCAGAACAAAGGTATGGAGTAAACTCGCTCCTCTCCGCGCAATTTGTCTCAGCATCATCTCCCTCGTCGAAACTCCTACAAAACCAGCAATAACACCAAAATCGAAACCCAAAAAGGAAGACGACGAATCCCTCCCGGCATCTTACATCGTTTCCATCTCCATGGTCCTGACTTCCTCCCCACTCTCGCCCTCCCCCTTCGACCAAACCGTCCTTCTAACCAACTCTGATAAAGATATACACCCACTCTCCGTGTCAAGCACAATCCATACAATAGTCTATCCAAACGAGAAGGAAATGCTTCTTGGATTTCGAGACTTCCTGATAAAATACGACCCAGATCTCCTTACGGGCTACGACCTCTGTGAAGAAATCTCCGAGATTCTGGACCGGGCAAAGGATCTCAATTTACCGAAATCGTTTCCTTACCTAGCAAGACCGAGTTCAACGTCTCTAAAACCTCGATCGAGACAGACGTATAATGCAAGCTGGGTGCGCGCTCAACGACGTATGGCGGGGACTTCGAATCGTGAATATATTGAGCTGGGCTGTACAGGTCGTCTCGTACTTGACATGAGGCAAGTCATGGAAAAGGAGGAACGTTTACGAACTTACTCGTTGAACGAGGCGAATGAACATGTTCTAGGCAAGAAGTTGGAGTTTCTGTCGGCGACGACAATCGCAAAATTATCGGCGTCGGATGAGTTGGATGATAAACGTCGAGTGGCGGATTATGCTGTAAAACGTGCATGGGCTGGACTGGAGATTATGAGGAAGAATGCGAGTCTTGTAAGTGCGGTTGAGATGGCAAGGGTGTTTGGTCTGAATTTTCAAGAAGTATTCATGGGGCAGATGAGACGCATGTGGGGGTATGATTCCGTTCCACGGGCAAACTAATGAAGACTGTTGTTCCAGTATAGTAATGCGAGGGGGGTTATTGTGCCCGGGAATTCTGATTCTTCCGCGAGTACGATGACGGAGAGTCCAATCAATTGGATGCCTGTAACGGGATACGACACTCAAAAGCCTGTCATCGTTCTTGACTTCAAGAGGTACTCTCCTTTTGCCGTAGAAGACTGAATCTCAGTCTCTATCCATCCATTATTATCGCCAAGAATTTGTGTTTCTCCACGCTCTTGATCCATAAAACCGACCTCCCACCTGAATCCATCCATGAGGGCTACGGGCCGCAGGAATGTTACTTTGCGACAGCAGACGTCAAACCCGGTGTCCTCCCACAAATGTTGATTCACTTGCTCGAAGAACGCGTCAAAGTCAAGCAACTCATGAAAACTACATCTGACGCCGGTGAAAAGCTCGTGCTGGACGGAAGACAGCGAGCCATTAAAGTTGCTGCGAATGCCGTTTACGGAGCAACTGGGGCACCGAGTTCAAAATTACAATGGTATAATCCCGTGAAAGGTCACTGAGTCTAGTTTACCCATTGCGGAGACGACAATTGTCGCTGGAGCGAAATATCTGGTAAAAGCGAAGGAGTTGGTTCAAGAACGGTATAGTGACGTTGTCAATGTGGTGTATGGAGATACAGACAGTGTGTTTGTCAAGACAGTGGAGAATCTTAGCGTTACCGATGCGATAAAGTGCCTCTTTGAGATGGATATGTCTGACGATAGGCTCGGGGAGAAAATCTCAAAGGAAGTCAGTGGCGAATTTCCCGATCCAGTCTTCTTGGAATTCGAGAAAGTCATGTTCCCATCCATGCTCGTAAACCGAAAGGTATGACTCCCTTCTCGGATGATCTAATTATTAGCGCTATGCTGGACTCACGTGGACATCACCTAGTCAATCGTTGGGAGTAATCGACGTGAAAGGCATCGAGGGTGCAACACGTCGCGACAGCGTCCCAATTATCGCTAAAATCATGACCGAGATCATGGAATTGCTGTTCCCCTTAGAGAAGAACAATGCTGGAGACAAGATAATCACGGAAGAAGAAAGAAAACGGATAGTTGAGAATGTGCAGCAAGTTGTCAAAATTTCTGTTCGACGAATCCTTGGCGGGGATGTCGATGTTGGAGAGTTTATTATGACAAGGGTATTCATCCTGGATTACTTTTGCTTAATCAGGGATTGTGGCTCGGGACTACATCCGGAGACTACAAAGGCAAACAGGCACATATTGCGGTAGTGGACAAAGTGCGCAAACGTGATCCGCGAAGGGTGTTTAAAGATGGCGAACGGTCAGGGCTCTAGCGACTATTGACTCATGGTAGCGTTTCGTACGTTTTGATTCAAGCTCCGCCAAATGCGAAGGGATTTGAGAAAGCAGAGGTATCGCAAATTCATCCCAAGCTGACATCAGGATCCGGAGTATGCAATCACGCAAGGACTATCCCTCGATTGGTCTTACTATCTTGAACATACGGTCAAGAATCCGTTGAGCCGAATACTCGAGTACTTATTTCTCCATTTCAGATCTAATCCCAGACTTTTGATCCCAGCAAAAGACTTACCGGGTCTCTTTACTGCCACAGCGCGAGCTTCAGTGAAGAAAACATTCGCAGGCAAGAACAACGCAATGTCAGCCTTCCTCACCGCCGGAGCGAAAACACTGTCAAAATGTATCATTGACGGCAAAAAGACTGCTCCCGGGAAGAAGTTGTGCGAAGACCACGAGCCATTGGAAGTGGTTATTGCGGCAGAGAAGCAAGCTCGCATGGAATGGTTGGGAGGAGAGTATAACCTATTGGAAGGAGCCTGTAGGAGTTGTCAAGGGAATGTTGGACGGGAAGTGTTATGTACGAATTTGTATAACCTTAATGGAACGATGGAGCTGACGGTAGGGATTGTGGTGTTTACTTTAAGAGAATGAGAGCTGCAGCGGAATTTGATGACGCAAAAGAGGATTTCGAGGGGTTTATTGAGGCGCAGGCGTTGGACTGGTGATACGATACCCGCTTTTAAGGTTAAGACTTGCAAGTAATGAGAGTGAAATTTGAGATTGAGATTGCAGCATGAAATTCCCGTAATGATATAATATCCCCATTTTAGATGCCCATCAACCTAGAATAACATCATTCTACTAGGATTTGTAGATGTCGTGTTTTGCGTCGTAATATTCCCCAAATCACACCATCCATTCACTGGCAAACAACTAAAATCATTAGCGGTGACCCAAGGGACACAAAGACGTACCTCAAATATCGACACCAAGAACAATGACCTCCCCCATTTGCGTAAAAATTATTGAACAATAAGGCCATGAAAATGACAACGAGCGCCAAGCAAACAAGACGAATGACATTCCACACCCACCACCATCGCTTCCTTCCCTTAAAGTAGCCCGCCAACCCAGGTCTTCTTCCCGTAGAGCTCCCCCGTCCCGTCAAAGACGAGTACGGCGCATCCAAATCGTACACACTACTCCTCTTATCCTCAATCCTAGCACGAATCCTCGGAGGAGCCCTCATAACGGCAACTCCCAACAATAGTCCTGTAAAAAATCCGCCGATATGAGAGAAGTTGTCTAATCCAGGCAATAATCCCAGCGCAAAGCAGATGACGACTTGAATTAGAATGATGGCGAGTTGACGTTTTGGATGTTGATATGTGTTCCAATTGTAGAAGAGATCGAGGATGACGAGAGCGATGATGCCGAAGAGGGAGCCTGAACAGCCGGTACTTGCGACTCCGTTTCCAGCGAAATTGGCGCCAAGGATGAAACCCATTATGCCGGAGGGGAAGTAGACCAGCATGAACCGTATGGTGCCGATAAGTTTTTCCATGTCTGCGCCGAGACGCAGCTGAATGAGTAAATTGAACAGAATGTGAATGACCCCGGCATGTAAGAAGATTGGGACGATGACCCGGAACCACTAACTGTCAGCTTTGGACCTGGAAAATGAAATCTGAACCTGGTCGGGAGTTTGTCCATGAAAGCCACCGAATCCACAAATGTCGGACAAGGTACAAAGAGAACCATCTGTGACCGGATTTGCGGTATTATTCAAGCATGGCCAAATAGGAGACGTGATGTCTGTGATCCCAGGAATCGCATGCATACAAGGAGGGAATCTTGCACCCATATTAATCAATACCTGCAGTTAGCCTCCCCTTTTGAAAACCCAATACATAAGACGACGGCCCGATGAGAGGATTAAAAGTCGGTTGAATTTCGATGGGAGTCTTCATGGCTATAGCATTCTTGATGAGTTCTCCAATAAATATTCCAATTTGAATAATTGAAATCGTCCAACAAAAGAAGGCGAATCGTTGCTCTCCGTTGAACAGTCTCGAGAAGAGTGTGCGTTGTCTCGGCGGAGGGGGGGTTGGCGCATTATTGTAGCCAGCAGCCGCGTCAGAATACGGCGCCGCATCGTTGAGTTTCGGGAATGGCTCTTGGTATGGTGATGACCCGCCAAACGTCTGTTCTGATCGGTTTGGATCAAAGTATGATTGCGAGCCGGTGTGGGAGTAATCCTTGTATGGCGACTCGCCACCGGGAGTGAAAGTTGTTTGAGGGTAGGGATTGAAAGGGTCGGTTGGAGGTTGAGGGGACGCAATTCGAGGAGGTGCTGCTAGTGATGACGCCGAAGTCGGATTATTGTAGGATGGGACGTGTAAATCGTGTCGTGATGAAGGTCGGTAGTCGTCAAAAGCTGAACTTTGTGGAGGAGCATTCCCCTGTCGAGGGAATGGATACGCCATCGTCACAAAACAGGTTTTCCCCCCACGTCAAAGGCGTGAATCCAGGAACTTGAAGGGTGTATCTCGTCGTATGACCTTTTTCCGATGCGAAATTGCCGATGTTTATTTAGGCTCCGTGGATTGCGGGTGTTTGGATGGTGGTGCGGTAGAATGGGGATTCTATTTCCGTTTCTTGTACTTTTGTGGTACCTCGCTTTTAGCCTTTTCAGTCTTGGCTAGGGGGGGCAGTGTCCGTGGGGCGGGTCACTGCTAAAATTAACTCCCGTCCGTGAACGGAACAGGCGAACACCAATCACACTCGGCCGCCGATTGCAACCCCTTGGTGCAAGTTCCTGAAACGCGTCACATATTGTGGGAAATTGCGTATTCATTAACCAACGAAATCTATAGATCGAAATAGGTCATTTTATCTCAGCATACTTCCAGAGTTGAATGCTTTCACCTGTCTCTTGATTTTCCTTTGCCCCTGACTGTTGAAGCTCCAGGCTCCGGGAACGAAAATGGGCGATACATTCGGCTTATCAGACTGCTGAAGGTGATCACAATGACATCCTTCAGTTCAGTACTGCAAGTAGAATGACCGTCGGATGAATTCTCACTCATGTTGGCTCGGGCCCGGTTTTTGTTTCCAACGTCGCGTTCCTGAATTGCATCTGTAAATTCTGGTGTCGAGATTCCGTTAGCTCGATAACATTTCATGTCAATGTATCTATTTTTTCAGCATGTACTGACCAGCGCAGCGTCCGCATTAGAGTTCTAGCTCCATACAGTAACTACTTTCTTTCCCGTGGACTACCCTTGTCTCGCCATCCCTCTGAATTGGTCTTCTGTCCGCGTGTGACGTGAGTGAAAATATTGACCGAAAAGTCTGATTGTCCGGTCTCTCACCTTGTATTGTTAACTATAAGGATTAGTTCTGGTGGTTGCCGACTACTATAAATAATACGATGATGAATTTCTATGACTGATAGAGAAGAGACCATGTAAATGTCCTTTAAAGAAATTTATATTCATCATCAAATCTGATCGGCGGGCTTCTGATATTAGGGGGTGCAATGATAAACCAATTTTGGTAATTTTGATTCAGACTGCTAGGGGGGCGTATCTCAATTGGTAGAGTGTGAGATTCCAGTCCTCAAGGTTATCCGTTCGAGTCGGGTCGTCCTCACCACTTTTTACCATCTTCAGGCTCATTTATCCTTTTTGGTATCAGTGTTAGAGTTGCAATACAACACGAGAACAGTAAATATCATAGTAGTCTAAATCCTTGAGAACCTCTTTGATTTGTTCCGGAATTCGAGAATCTACAGCACTATTCCCTCAGGTTTGATACTTCCAATATTCTTGACAAATCCGACCGCCCCAACTATTAAACAAAGGTAGTACACAGCACTTTTCCACCCCGGAACTCCTGGTATTCCACCCCAAAATCTCGGCAACCCCATGACATTGCAAAATGTGTGTACCACAACCGGCGCCCAGATCGTTTGTGTAGTAATGAATAGATAAGATGCATACCATCCGAAAAGCGTGGTATAAGTGAATTGAACCAGTGTTACGATGACCGTGGTTAGCGGAGATCGAGGGTTATGCAGGTTATGTTCGTATGCATGGTGGATGTGTGCTGACGATTAAAATGTGGAATGAGGGGACAATTACCAAGACCGAAGAAGAGAGGGGTGATAAAGATGATTGTCAAAGGACGAATATGTGCCATGAGAAAGAGAGGGATGATACATCCACGAAAGACAATCTCCTCGGAGGCAGGTCCCTACAAACTCAGCCGGGCGGAAATTGGACAAACGATAATGTAGTTCCTCCACCCGATCAGAGACGTGATGGCATCAACCACTCCACTCCCCAAGTCCCGCCATCCTTCTTCTATCCACAGCCTCTCGACCAGCGGTCCCAAGAACAAGAGTGCTGTCAAACCCCAAGCATGCAAAGTTGAATGGGCATCTAATTTCCATTCACCCCATCCTCGAAGTATATTGTCCCATTCACGTATCCCGGTACGTTGTCCAGCTTGTCTTGCTTGTTCAATGATATACCGATTGCCAAACATGCTGAGAAGAAGAGCTACGCAGACACCGGCGGCGCGTGACTTGATGACCGACGGGAAGTCTTTGTTCTTGGTTGGGGAGGGTCGACTTGCTTCGCTGACATATAGAACGCCGACGTAGAGTAATGTATGGAGAGCAGAAAGCAGGACAGCTTTTTTGACAGTGATGATGGTTGGTGACATCGTCGTCGTTGTTCGTCACAACATGGGTCGGAACAATGGCACCACAGGAACAAAGGCTGGAAAATTTCGTTGTAAATACCGGCGGTGTCGATCAATCGCCCCAAAATGCCGACTATGGATCTCACGGTGACCGACTCACTTGGGAGGGAAAAATAGTTATAATCCAACGAGGACCAGGAGAATTGACAGTATGTATCTTTAGCAATTTTTGAAAAGTCGGCAACATTTGTGCGCACTAATTTACTCAACTTTGAGCTGGATGGTTTCAACATTTCCAATCTCTGCTTTCCGCTATGCATGAATATCTTACGCACGTTCATTTTATCTGTCACAGGAGGAATAATCGAGGTTCACGGGGAGCTACATTTAGTCTAGTCATACACACAAACACATGAATGAATGTCCAGTTGCTACTACATGGACCGTTGTACGTCACAAAATTTAAACCAAATGATTCAGGAATACAAGTGTTAGAAGTCCTGATCATTATATTTCTAAAGAACTGTTGCATTCCGCAGATGTTGGCCACATAAGACGAAGAGGTTCGTGATTAGAGGGAAACTATCCATGATCCATATATAAATGCTGATGCGTATTGGTACAGACTACTTCGGAGATATCCTCTTGCCCTTTTCATGACTCTGAGCAGCGGCCGCCATCGCAGCACAGAATGTCGTGGAATTATTTTGTCTTACTATTAATGAGCTGAGTGCTAGAAAGGAAATACCACTCGGAGTCCGGTCTCGAAAACAATGTCTTCCGGAGGGTCTTCAAATAACGACAAAGAAGATTCGTGCAAGTCTTCAATTATTCCAAAAATCTCCCCATTCCCGTTTGAGGTTAAAATAAATCTGCTTTCGAAATACATCGGAAGGTCGGATAGCCGCAACCGCAGAACGAGCATCCTAAGCAGGAGGACCGTTGACGAAGGAAGGAAATGACGATAAAACCTAAATAATTTCGGGCTTTCAAGCCAATGTTTCTCGTCAAAGCGAGCTCCAGGATGGGGCTTTTCGTTCTATAATAATTGTCTCCTCACCAGAATGAACATACCCATTGATCCCACTCACGCAAACAACTTCTACATATGGGAATTTGTTTTGGAACGGCGGTACTTTTTATGAGCATAGTGCCAATCGTCAGTAGGGTTTCGTGATTCTCAGCGCAAGTTGGTCTCTCCCTCCAATCTGGATTCAATGTCGCGGTGATTAGGTCGCCGATGGAGTTGCTTAGCTTACTATCTCTAGGTACAAGGTTCGAAATCGGTTCCGATGATGGAGCCAGAGTTTCTGCTTCCCAGTCCGAAGCGAACCTTTTCTGCCCGATCAGGACTTCATAGACAATGCACCCGAAAGCCCATACGTCGACCTTATTAGTGTAAATGGCCGAACTGGACAATAATTCGGGGGCCCGATAGCCGACAGTGCCTCTGCTGGACGTTGTTACCAAGGGAGTTCGAGCGGTTCCCTCTTGCGTAATACCGAAATCGGCAATCTTCCACACTCGCATTGTCGGCGAATATAACACTTGACCGATTAGACTTCAAAATCCAATGCGAGGGCATACCATTCCTCGGATTCAAGTCGCGATGAATAAGTTTGTTACTATGTATTGCAACTAAACCCAAGTTGACCTGGATGATGATGCTCAACGACTCTTCCAAGACTTCCCAAAATCTCGATGCCCTGACGATATCGGTAATAACAACCGAGTCGCTCCGTGCTTCTTCGCTAATCATATCCGGACGTGCCAGGGTGGACACTATACGGTTTTGGGCCCTGTTCTCTCGAATCCAGCTATCAAGGTTGTATGAACACAACTCCATATCGAGATAGTAGTCGGTCGAGCGTGGGAGCCAACCGTGTCCGAAGATACGGACTATCCATGGAGAGCCGGTATCCCCTTCAGAGAGCTTTTCGAAAGCCTTGACCTCACGAAGGATATCGCTGACGGACGATGTGCCGAAGGTAGGGCGAACAATTTTTCTCGCAAAATCCTAAACCTTTAAGAGGAGCGACCTAGGAGGCAAGAACCTGTCTAGTTGCGGTATTTCGCATCTACTAGGTTACTTACATCGAGACAAGGGAAACCTCATGAACAGCTCCAGACCCACCTCTGTCAATCCACTTGGTGTGGGCGATGCTTGGCTGATCACCTGTAGTCCAGGAGAAGTCTGGCTCCATTATGCTGATGAAGAAATGGGTTTAATGCTAAGGAGAAGCGGAAATAGCTGTGACGAAATGCACACAAACCTTAAATGCGATGCACGTGCGCTCCGCCCAAAACCCTTTCCGAAGCGACTCTAAATCCATAGGCTCTCCGTGTTCTGACTTTGTTGTGCTCCTTCCGTAGTGAGCAAATTGGGTGAACAACGTGAAGCCATCGTGGGCATGAGGACGTCAAGGTGACTTTCGAATCCGTTTCAATGCGATCTACGGCGGGGAGACTTTGGGAAAATATGGCGTCCAGCCGCCATTTCGGACACCCGCGAAAATTCCGTCCTCGACTGCGGCTCTGAGGAAACGGATCGGCCATGATGCGTTGACCAGGACCATTGTTGACATCCCTGTCCTCCAACAGCATGAACAACTCGTCAAAATTCCTCTTCCGAGGATGCATACGACATTCCAAGCCGCCATCCCTAGCTTCTCGCCCCAATCTCCACCGCTCCTTCAACTTCCTCCCCAAGAAATCCGAGCCCGAACCCCCTCCATCCAAAAATGTTCATCCTCTCGACGAGAACCCCAAATACCTCCGGCTAGCACAAGATAACCTCTTTCATCCACTAATCGGCTCCCCAATCCTGAGTATTCGCAAAAAAGCAATGGCCATAAAATCGCTGGCTCTGTGTCCGACGTCGGGACTTTTAGAGGGGAATGAATTTGTTTGTCCGAATTGTGGGTTTCCGACACATTGTTCAGAGGAGCATTATCGGTTGGATCAAGAGCGACATGAGCGGGAGAGCTGCGATACCCTTAGACAGATCAATGAAGATCTACATGATATACAATCGGGGAGACAGTTTCCGGAATTCACACTACGACGTTTTTGGTTCCTGAGAATGGACGAGGCTGATTTATAGAACGGCAATCGACGGAGAATCAGTTAAATTTCTCGGATTGGGATCATATCTTGTTTACACGGTCAATGGAAATGATTTCGTCGGAACGGTCGCTACGGCATGTGACCAACGTCCTTACTTATCCCTACACAATCGCAGGAGTTCTACATGAAAACTCCCCTTACAACTTAAAGAATCGTCTCACAATCGAAGGCCTAACCTCCATGGCCGGTACCCCATCTCCTTTCTACTAAAATTGACGTTTCAGCAATTCGAACAAATGCCCTTCACCCGGCCCCACAAGGCGTTGACCGACTGAGAGAAACGGCCCTCACCACCCCCACCGTCCGAATATTCATCCTCGGCGCACGAGGAGAATCCTCCCTCCCACGCTACTTTTGGGAACAACTCTGCTATTGCTTCTGGCGCGTTCCCTTCTTGATTTACATGATTGGTCCTGAAGCCAAAATCATGGACGAAGCATTCCGTCCGCGCGCCGACATTGATCCCCTGTACGATGGCAAAGAAGATACCCGTCGCGTCGTCTGGCGAGAAAACCCCCATCGTAAAATGACGATTGAAACGTACCAAGAGAAATTCCAAGTGTTGCATGACGAGGAATTGTTTCAACCGTTCGACCCGTACACCGACGTCTTCTTTTTGTTTTCCCCGCTGTTCTATCATGAAGAGTTGTCGAATGATTGGGCTCCTGTGATACCGCAGCTGCTCAAGACGAAATGTTCGATTTTTGTGACGGATTCGCAGGAGGGGTTGATGAAGAAGAGTATTGACTGGGTGACCGAACGGTTTGGAGCGGAGATGGATGAGATACTGGAGGCCGGGTTGAACGAGTTTCGGAGTTTGAAGACAGAAGTTGACTTATTCGATCTCGACTCGTTTCATCAGAAGAATATGTACATTTGGGGATTCAGAGGGAAGAGGTATCAGGTGCAGGATAATTGGGCGCTGTTATAGGATCTCCAATCACAAGGCATCAAATGAGAAGAATATCGGCGGCATACAGGACATTCTCGGCATTCATAGCTTGTTGAGGAGTATGACCGAACCCCAGAATCATTACAAAGAAATCCTAGGCGTGATCGGCTTGACAGCGTTGACACTCCTGATCGGATTGAAAATGGAAGACTTACCCATGAACTACATTAACACTCAGTCCCAGAGAATCCCCTCCTAAAGCTTGGATCGTTCCTTCCTCAGTTGTACACTATTCATCCTGTCCCCCTCATCATCCTCTTCCTCAACCTCCAAACTCGGGAACTTGAGCGGCATAATCCGCCTAACTTTTGTCCCCGGAGTCACAGCATACCCATCAAAATCCCTGATCCCCTTCAACTCCCTCAGATAATCCTCATCCAGCCACGCCTTCCCACTAACCCTACTAGAATCACGTTCCTGCAATATGGCCAGAATAGCGTCCGCGAAAATCTCCGGCTTGCGCAGTTCGACTTTCGACCCCGGACGCGTAAACTCGGTCGCAGCCGATACGATCGCCGTCGCAGGCCATATCGAACATACCCCACCATCAAACCCGGTAGCCACTTTCTGACGTTTAAAGTCGTGGTAGAGTCCAATCATGAGTGTCGTCATGGCGAATTTGGTCATTGCGTAGGCTGCTTTGCCACGTGGGAAGCGACTGTATATCGGTGGTGAAACAATGACCAGTCGGCCCTTTCCACGAGCGTAAAAGTGGGGGAGAATTGCTTGGACAGTGGCATATAATCCCAGAGTATTGACTTCATGCATGAGTTGGTATCTTTTGATGGGAGTTTCGACGACGGATGCCCAGAAAATGGCACCGGGGTTGTATACAACGGCATCGACGTGACCGAGTTTCGACAACGTCCATTGAAACAGTGCGGCAACCGACTCAGGGGATCGTACGTCGACTTGTCGCGCATACGCTCTGCCACCTGACTCTGTAATTTCGCGGACGACAGTGTCGATCGTGGAGTCCGAGGAATTCGGATCGGGAGGGAATTTCGGGGATCTATTGGGAGACAATGATTTCGCACAGACGATGACTGTATAACCGTTCTCCGCCAAAGTCAACGCAATGCGTCTGCCTATCCCCCTTGATGCACCGATAACCACAGCAACAAGCTCAGAATCCATCGCGTCTTGATACTGAGTGCAAGGTGCGGGGAGACGAATTTAAGCGAATCCTCCGACCGGTTCGTTTATTCATCCAAAAAGATCGGCGACAGGTCTTCCGGTCATCCTATCCATACTGTCCGAGCATCCTTTTCGATTGCGAGATTGCTGAACCCACTAGACGGCGAAAACCAGGAGAAGTCAGAACTAGAAACGCCCCAGCCTTAATCTTTGAGCTGATGAGCTGTCATCGGTCTGTGGGACACTTTGTGTGCAGTTTATAGATGGTCAGAATTAAAATCGTGTTTTATGTACGTACGGAGGTTCAATTGATCTGGTGTCGTCGCTAAATTTCCGCCAGCCAAAATCCAATTGCGAGAATCTTGATTTCTTCGGCTTCGCCTGTCTGGGGCAACACCACGTGGTGTTCATGCTCGCTTTTTTTGACCGGAATGAAGTCGCTTTGTCCGTGGCCTTGGTCAGTCGTTCCGCCAGTAAAACCCTGATCAAGTATCTCCAGCCGGGGCAATTAAGCCAATCCAGTCAATCTGTGGGGCGCAAGCCACTTATGATGTTCCGCCCTTCCCCACCCCCGATATGTCATCGGTCTGAAACCGTCGTTCCTTTAAGGTTCCCAGCAGACCAGTCGGAGGAATGTGATCGGCGGGTAACACACACACATTATGACGTTGATCCGGGGAAGAATCCAAGATTGCGCTTCTGCCGCCCCCAGCTTTTTTAGCGGGAATGAAACATAGCTCATCCATCTGCCCGCAAATCCGTTTCGGTTAAATTGCGTTTTGCGCTGCTGATTCCGAGACTCGTATTATCAACAACATGCATCAATTTCTGCAGGTCTCGGTCTTACTCGCCTGGGCCGTCACCGGGGGTGTTGGGTTCTTGATTAAACGAGATCCCGTTTCAATTGCGGTTCCTGTTTCCGGGAATTTATCGAATACGAGCACTCATTATGATCCTACGACTTGGACTTTATGGAATCCCGTATTCAATCAGACGACTTGGGAATCACAATCATATGTATGCGACTCTTGAGATGAACTAATAATAGGTGTCGAATGGGTATATTGGTCATCGGATCCCCGCTGAGGGAATGGGATATTGGCAAGCGAACGATGCAACCGTAAATACAGGAAATGGGAGTAACGGATGGCCATTGTTTGACCCGCGAATGGCAACCGCCATGGTTTCGCAGTTCTACGATCAACAACCGAACACGACTGGAACAAACTACCCTCAAACCGGCGGAGAACAACCAATCTCTACTCTCCCCACCTGGACATCGCTGTATGTAACGGTCAACAATGAGACGTGGTTGCCGTACGTCAACACCACCGTCACAGAGTACAATCAGACCATGTCCATCCGTCATGGAATCGTGACGACGTCATTTGTTTGGATGGGAGTGCAATTGAATTATACCATTTTCGCCCATCGGACACGGCCGACGTTGGGAATTGTGAGATTGGAGATCACGCCTGTCAACGGGGATGTGAACATCACTATTACAGATATGCTGGATGGCGCTGGAAGTTGGAGAACGACATTTAACGATTCATCTGCCAACGCGACCATGCATCAGCTCATCACTTCGGTCCAGCCGAATGGCATCTCAAACGTAATCACACACGCAAGCGCGTTTTCTGACCTGCTAGGTTACGGGTGTGGAAGTTTCCACCTTGGATTTCACTTCTCCAAACGGCTCGGTCCCACAACTTAGCAACGTTTCAGGATACAACGTCACTTCAAATTCGTCCACCATCTCGCAAGGATATGCGTTTTCCCTCTCGGAGACCCTTGTCATTACCAAGTTTGTGGGAGTTGCATCTACAGATGCATTTGCCGATCCCCTTGGCGAGGCGCAAAACTCGTCATCTCAGGCCCTTGCAGACGGCTACGACACACTTCTCGAGGAACACATCCAAGCGTGGGAAGTGCTCTGGGCTTCTGCAGATATCGAAGTACCTGGTAACGAAGAAGTGCAACTTTCGGCTCGATCAGCGCTATTTCATCTATGGAGTAATGTCCGCAGTGGTTACGAGCAGTCGGGAATCGGCGATACGTCCATCGCACCCGCCGGACTTACAAGCGACTCGTATGCTGGACAGGTGCTCACGCCTTTCGGAACGATCTGATGGTAGATCTTCTGGGATGCCGATACGTTTATGTATCCTGGTCTACTCGTTTTGAGTCCCGACTTTGCCCTCTCCATCGACAATTACAGATTAAAGAATTTGGGAGCCGCGATGGAAAATGCAAAACAGTATAATCTCACTGGAGCTCTGTATCCATGGACAGGGTACCGTTCTTTTCAGATCTGGCTAATCTCAGAGCTCGGTTCGGTAATTGTACCGGTGTTGGGCCATGTTACGACTATGAGTATCACATCAACAATGACATTGCACTCGCACAATGGCAGTACTATCTCGCCACTGGAAACGTAACATGGCTTCAAATCGATGGATACCCAGTTATCAGTGCTGTGGCTGACATGTGGACATCACTTGTCAAACGAGTCAATTCCAATACCTCATCGGCTTACACTTATCAAACGTTCAACTTGACTGATCCGGACGAATATGCCAATCAGAAAGATAATGGTGCATACACCAATGCAGGCATCAAAGTCATCATGGCAGCAGCTGTTCAAGCGGCGCAAATTCTCGGTGTCACGCCCAACAGCTCTTGGGTCGATGTTGGCGATAATATCGATATCCCAATCGACCCCACCTCTGATATCATACTGGAGTATACCGGCTTCAATGGATCTACTCCGGTTAAGCAAGGCATATCTGACTCCGGAATGTGGCTAACCAACAGCTGATGTTGTTTTATTGACATACCCATTGGAGTATCCTCAGCCTGACTCTCTGGCCGATCTCGACTTCTAT
>Ga0335073_10004457_pt1 | contig 19579 bp, 11 predicted proteins | sample Lox_Sample_22_FD_207093 | JGI IMG/M metagenome (GOLD analysis project Ga0335073, IMG submission 207093) | Soil microbial communities from Loxahatchee National Wildlife Refuge, Florida, United States - Lox_Sample_2.2 | ecosystem: Environmental > Terrestrial > Soil > Wetlands | place: USA...
GTTAGGTGGTGGGTGGTGCTACACTTAGCACCCGCCTATCTTGGTATAATACTTCACCCACCACCCACCACGTACCACGCAGAGGACTCCCTCGATCCTAGAGTCCGCTCGTCCTGTAATCCGATTTCTCCCCCGGCACGTCAATCTCATCTCCATCCCGTAACCAAAAATTGGGCGCCGAATTCGCATCTGAACAATTCAGTGTCCATTCATGGATTTGTCCGGTCACGGCGTCATGCCGTTTCACAAGCACATGCGACAAGTCTGAGGACGATAACAGCAACTGTGAATCCTCCAAGGCGGGCCATAACATGAATCCCTGTAATGTGAGCGTCACTAGTCCTGGCACAGAATAAGAATTAAATTGGCTGTGCCAGGCGCCTCCCACCTCCACGTCTGGCCCAACCGTGAAATTCCTTGTCATTCCATTGACGCTGATCTGCAAGTGACGCGTCAGGCAATGTGCCAGGGTCAGCAATTGATTTGTTGTGAGGCCGGTCCATAACGCGTTAAGAACGTGATCTGACTCAGGGATTTCCACAACGTCCCCAAATTTTAACGGCACATCCGCTGTGCCATCGCCGGAATCCAGAGCGTGGGCAATATCAACTTTAATATCCGTCCAATTTGTCCCGCTATCCGGCGGACGATGAATGACAATGCGCGAAAAATCGGGGAATGCCAGGCTGTTGGTTACCGGATCTAAATTATACGTCCATGAATCCTGGCTCCAATCCGGGCGAACCGAGGCGCTTAATAAGGTATATTGCACGCCAAGCAGGTCATATAACGTAAATTGGTTCCAGTCGTTGGTTCCCCTTTCAAAAATCGGCGCTGAATATTTTGTCGCCGGGCGGCTGACCGTAATATGATCCCAGTCCGGCAACCATTCTAAAGCTCCGTGCTGCCTCAGCAAATCGCCATCGAACTGGCTATCCGCCTTTGTCGGTTGCGAAATCAAGGGATCGACGTTCAGATTTCCCGATAATACGTCTTCAACCAAAATGAGTGGTGTTATGCCGCCGCCGTTCCTAACGTTGGGGTCGGCCCCGCTATCCAGCAACGCTTGAAGAATATCCGGGTCGGATAATGCCCAAAAAATGAGCGGGGAATTTCCTGGTTGGCAATCGTCCGGATTGGCTTTGTATTTCAAAAGCAATTGAACCATGGGCAATTGATGCGTCTCGATCGCCAGCCACAAGGGCGTTGCCGTACGCTCGATGGCGGAAAGGTTGGCATGCAATTTGGACCCCCAGGTGAATTCGATGTTGGGATCGGCCCCGGCTTGAAGCAACAATTCGGCGCAAGCCAAATCGTGTTTGTCAATCGCGCGGAGCAGTGGAGCATCAAAAGCGCCGCCGTTCGGATTGGCCCTGGCAGCCAGGAGCAATTTGATCGCCTCTGGAGAATCGTTTTCCGCAGCAAAGGACAATGGCGTGCGGCCGTCCTGGTTCATGATATTGGGATTTGCGCCCGCAGCCAATAACGCTTGAAGGATTGTCGTTTTGTCCAGGGCCTTGAAGATGACCGGCGTGTTATTGATTTGGGAACTGTTTGGGTCGGCCTTGTAGTTCAAGAGCAACTGGACCATCAGAGCGTCGTTCATGGTGACCGCGGCCCACAGAGGCGTGGTATCGTTATTTCCATCCCTGTTCAAATTTCTCAGACTGCCATTGATCAAGCCCTTCAGATTTGGATTCGCCCCTCCTTGAAGCAGCAATTCCGCGGCTTTTGTATTCCTATTGTTAATAGCGCAAAGCAACGGCGCGTTACATCCGCCGCCATTGGGATCGGCATTGGCTGCCAAAAGCAGCTTTAGTGGTGTCAGGGCCGCCGGGAAATTCACGAGGGCCGCCCTGCTCAAGGCCGTGACGCCATCATTATCGGCAATATTTGGATTTGCGCCCGCGTTCAGTAACATTTGGATGAAGTTTGTCTTTCCACCCTTTGCAGCCAGCATGAGCGGCGTTTCGCCGCTATTGTTCTCCACATTGACATCCGCGTACGCCTTCAGAAGAGTTTCAGCTACCGTTTCATAGCCATGCTCGATGGCAGCATCGAGCGCAGCGCCGCTGCCGATATTCACATCAGCGCCGTGTTCCAGGAGGAGCTCAACCATTGTCATTTGCCCGGCCTTTGCCGCTGCGACAAGCGGCGGCCCGCCGCGTCCCCCGGCGTTTACCTCAGCTCCATGGTCCAGCAAAAAAACGGCGACTTTGAGCTGGCCTTTGGCGGCGGCATCCGCCAGCGGCGCAGGCCTGTCGTCGCCCGGCGCATTAATCAAATCCGGGCTGTCGTCGATCATTTCCTGGAGACGTACGATTTCCTGGTCTTCCTCGTTGTCCGTTTCAGAATGCGGTGATATAGCATATTGAATTTTCAGCGCCTCCATAATGCCGCTAATTCTGTCGGAGATTTGCTGGTTGATTGCGGACAACTCGGCCTTTTGCGCCGCGAGCTGCGGGTTGGCCTCGCCGAAGAGGGCCGCCTGCTGTTGAGCGAGCGCAGTTTCGGCAGTACTGCGCTGTTGCAACAGCGACGTCAGGATCGTGTCAGGCACGAGGGTGGGGAGGACCTTTTCGAGTTCCGGTTCCTGAAGGTCCTTTACCTTTTCCCACGCATTCGGGCTTTGAAGAGCCTGTTGCGCGGTTTGGGTTCCGACTTCGGCCTGCAAGGCTTTCAGCTCGGCTTTTTGGAGCCCTACGATGAAGTCCACTTGTTGTTGGATGAGATGGTCCAACGCTGAATGCTGTTTTAGCCAGATTTCCCGGTCCTGCCGCATTGGCACCTGCAACAGCATTTTCTTTAAATCGGCCGAGTCTTCTGGGAAAGTTGCGGCCACCGCGAGGGCCTTTTCTATCGTGTTGGTCAGACTCTCAATGCCGAAAATCCGGTTCGCCAAAAGAGCCGCCCCGGCGGACCCATTGCCGGCCATGGCCGGTGTGGCGGAATTTCCGTTCATTTCCGGCGTGGTGACGTTCGGGTTGGGGTTGGTTTGCTCTTCAAACGTCCCATGTTCGAGCAATTGAGTCAGATCAATTTGCGCCCCGGCAGGCGGCGCAAGCAACATGAGCATCACGATGCAAAATGTCCCTTTCATTATTTCAAACCTCCTCAAACCTATAATCCGCGATTGTCGTGGTTTTTGCAAAATTGTTTTTTCATTGTGCCTTGCGTGCTGGCCGTTGACAGGGGCTGGGACGGCTCGTCCCCGCAAAGCCAAACCACCCATGAAGCGTTTTCTATTGACTGTTTGCCGCTATTCGCCTTGATTTCTGTGTACGCAGGAAATCCACAACAGCGGCAACGGCCAATAAATGATGAATACCAGCGCAAATTCCATTGAAAACACTAAAACAGGCTACAACCGTTTTGTCCTACTGGTGGCCGGATTAGGCGGCCTCCTGTACGGAATTGACGTTGGCATCATAGCAGGCGCGCTTCCCTATTTGGAAAAGACCTTCAAATTGCCGGACGGCGGCCTGCTCAACGCGCAACAGATATCGTTCGTCGTCGCCGCCGTTTTGCTGGGGACAGTCATTTCCACTTTGGTTGCCGGATGGCTCGCAGATCGTCTCGGCCGCAGAACCATAATGACCCTGAGCGGTCTGTTATTCATCGTCAGCATTCCAATGATAGCGTTGGCTCACAGCTACGGCCTCCTGGTGGGTGGCCGCATTTTGCAAGGTTTGAGCGGCGGATTGATTGGCGTTTCGGCCCCGTTATACCTGGCCGAATGTCTCGGGGCGTCCACCCGAGGCAAAGGCACCGGCGTCTTTCAATGGATGCTCGTCCTGGGCCTCGTGGCCGCGGCTCTCATTGGCTATTTTTTCAGTAAACACGTGGACACAGTGGCAGCCGCAGGCGACGCGGCGCAGTTATTCGCCGCCAAAGAAATCGCCTGGCGGAGTATTTTTTGGGTTTCGCTCCCGCCGGGTATTCTATTTGTTATTGGCACCGTAATGGTCGCTGAATCGCCGCGCTGGCTGTTCCGCCGTGGAAATAGGGAAGCTGCTCGCGCCGCTCTCTTGCGCTCCCGCACCAATGAACAGGCGGAAATCGAACTCAAAGAAATGGAGGAAATCATTGCCGAAGAAAAAGCGAAGGCCTCCAGTGCCGGCGAAAAAATCAGGGAATCTCTGTTACAGCGCAAATATGTTATTCCTTTCGTATTGGCTTGTGTCATTCTCACCTGCAATCAGGCCACCGGCATCAATTCCGTCATCGGCTACAACCCGACTATTTTGATCCAGGCGGGTCTGGGCGACAAGGTGGCGCATTTGGGTTACGTCATTTTTAACCTGGTCAACTTTACATTCACACCCATCGCCGTATTTCTGGTAGACCGAATTGGCCGCAAATTCCTGCTTTCGGTGGGAACCGCAGGCATAGTTGTTTCAATGACTTGCGTGGGATTGCTCTTTTCAAATACTGAAAAATTGCGTGTAGATGTCAGGGACAAATTGCAATCCATGGTTTCTGCCAACCAGACGCTTACATTGGCGTTCAATCAGGAAACCGTAACCAATCTTTTGCCCAGTGCGGCGCTTGAGCATTTCGACAGTTCAACGCCGTTCACCATGACCGTCATTTATTCGTATGGTGCTTTCAGCGCGGCAACGCCTGCGGAACGTTCAGACGCGCTGACAACCACACCCATTGAAATCAGCCGCGAAGATTGTATTCCCGGGAACAAGGTCCTCGCGTTCGTCAAAAATCCGGCCGCCAGTCTTGACGAAGCCAGGACAGCTCCGCTCAAAATTGACAATGCATTCGTTACGCCGGTGCCAGGCGAGCGCAACGGCTGGATTACCGCGATTGGCTTGTATATTTACATGGCATTCTTTGCGGTCGGACCCGGAGTCTGCGTGTGGCTCGCTCTCTCCGAACTCATGCCAACCCGTATTCGCTCCAACGGCATGAGCATCGCTCTAGTCATCAACCAATTCGTTTCATGGACTATTGCCGCGGTCTTCCTGCCCACCGTAGGCAAGCACGGTTACTCCAGCATTTTTTTCTTCTTCGCCGGCTTTACGGTGATTTATTTCATCACGGCCGCGTTCTTCCTGCCGGAAACAAAAGGCAAGACCCTCGAAGAAATCGAAGAATATTTTGAAGGCGGTAAAAGGGCCGCCGCCGGCGCCCCCGAAATGGCAAAGAAATAAACCGTTGGAACATCGAACATCGAACAATGAACGCCCAACATCGAAAGGAAGATTCGCGGCTTTTACTTCGGCGTTCAATGTTGGATGTTCGATTATGGGCTAGTGGAACAGGCTTCCAGCCTGTTCGCCACGGCATTCGACGTTCGGCGTTCGATGTTCGATGTTCGATGTTTTCCGCCATCCTTTCCATCACTCTCATCCTCGCTGCCAACGCCTCCTTCGCCGCCGACGTTCCGCCCTCAACGGTTCGCGCCGCCCAGGCCCTCATCGCCCGCGTCGTGCCCGATGCTGCGCGGCACTTCATCGTCGAAACCGTCCCGCCCGACAATGGCCGTGACGTTTTTGAAATCGAAAGTCGCGGCGATAAAATCGTACTTCGCGGCAATACCGCTGTTTCCATTGCGTCCGCGTTGAACTGGTATCTGGAAAACCAGTGCCTGTGCGAGATTTCCTGGAATGACGGCAACCAGCTCAAATTGCCGCGTCCATTGCCGTCGCTGCCGGTAAAAATCCGCGTCGTTAGCCCGCACGAGTTTCGGTATGCCTACAATTTCTGCACATACGGTTACACGATGGCATGGTGGGATTGGCCGGATTTTGAGCGTGAATTGGATTTTTTGGCGCTCAAGGGCGTGAACCAGGCGCTGGTCATTGAAGGGCAGTCATCGGCGTGGATTCAGACCTTCAAACAGTTCGGCTATTCCGATGAGGCCATTCGCAAATGGGTGGTGGACCCGGCGCATCTGCCGTGGATGGAAATGGACAATATGGAAAGCTACGGCGGCCCTCTCTCACCTCAATTGGTCTCGCGGCGGCTCGCGCTCGGACAAAAAATCATCAGCCGGATGCGCGAATTAGGCATTCAACCGGTATTGCCCGGCTACTACGGCATGGTGCCCCCGGATTTTCACGAGAAATTTCCAAAGGCCGACGTCCACCCGCAGGGCGACTGGGTGAAGCTCAAGCGACCGGACATTTTGGATCCCAATGATCCCGTGTTTACAAAAGTCGCGGCCGCCTATTACGCCGCGGAAACAAACCTCTTCGGCGGCGCAGACTTTTACGACGCCGACCCGTTTCATGAGGGCGGTTCGACCAATAATATTGACGTGCCCGCCGCCGGGCGCGCCATTCAAAAGGCCATGGGCGATGCCACGTGGGTCCTGCAATCCTGGCAAGCCAACCCGCGCCCGGAAATGGTGAACGCGTTGGACAAGGACAAAATTTTGGTCCTCGATCTTTATTGCGACGACCACGAGAACTGGCGCTTGCGCAATAACTTCGACGGGTCCCCGTGGCTTTGGTGTGTCATCAATTGCTTCGGTGGCAATATGAAATTGGGCGGTCGCCTCGCCTGGATGGCCCAGGGACCGGACGCGGCCCTGACTGACCCGCACAAAGGCCGCATGTCCGGCATCGGCGCATTGATGGAAGGCACCGGCGTGAATCCTGCCCTGTGGGAAATGTTTTGGCAAAATTCCTGGCGCGCCGAGGCGCCGGACATGGATTCATGGCTGAAACTCTACGCCGAACAGCGTTACGGCGCGAAAATTCCAGCCGCGGAACAGGCATGGAAAATCCTCCTGGCGACCATTTATGACGAACCGCCCGCTGGTACGGCGCACGTAGTCAAGCCCGCCCTCGACTCGCGCCCAACTCTGATTCAACCGAAATTGCCGTCGGTTATGCCGCAACCGATCCAAAATCGGCCAATCACCGAGGTGCACTATGACCCCATGCGGCTCGTCGAAGCCTGGAAATTGTTGCTGGATTCCGCGCCCCAGGCGCAGGCGTCGGACGCCTACCGGTTTGACCTCTGCGACGTCGGCCGGCAAGTGCTGGCGAATTTGAGCGCCAGTTACAATCAACAAATCATCACCGACTACCAAAACCATGACGCCCAACGTCTGCGCGCCGACAGCGATAAGATGCTTGGCCTGATTCGTGATATGGATCTGTTGGCCGGCACGCGCCGCGAATGGCTGCTGGGCGATTGGATCGCTGATGCCCGCAGTTGGGGCTCCAGCCGGGACGAGCGCGACTTGTGCGAGCGCAACGCCCGCGAATTGCTCACCACCTGGACGCGCTACGATAACATCACCGATTACGCAAACCGCCAATGGAACGGGCTCCTGGGCGATTTTTACTATCACCGCTGGCAGCTTTGGCTCGACTCCCTGAATGATTCGGTCAGCAACAATACCCCGCTCGATGAAAAGGCCGTCAACGTCAAAATCCGCGAGTGGGAAATGGCCTGGACCCGGCAGACCGACGGACATTACTTGATCAAACCACGCGGCGACGCCGTAGCCATTTCACAAAAGCTCTATGAAAAATACGCCCGCGACGCCTCACAGCCGGTCGAATAAGAGATTGGATTGATGGATTGCTACGATTCTCAAATCACGTGTCCGAGCCGTGAAGCCTTGTCACGTAGCAGCGGACGTGAGTCCGCTCTGACTATTTCGCGGCTAAACTGTTCGGTCGCTTTTCGCCGCCCAATCTGTCCGACCATCGGACAACAATGCTCCCTCTCCCAGCGGGAGAGGGCTGGGGTGAGGGAGAGTCTTTCAAATGGGAAGGGTCTATCGGTTCATGGAAAGCCCCCTTTCGATTTTTCTCTAATGCAATGAAAAATATTCCAAAACCGCTTCTCTCTTTCACGATCGTCTCGTTGTTCCTCCTAAACGGCTGCCGAAACGCTCCCCCAAACCCGTCAATAGCGACAATTCCCACAACCGAAACCTGGCGCGGCGTGCATGTCCCCGTGCGGGACGATCAACAATTGGCCCGTCTCGAACAGGAACTTCCGCAATTTGCCGCCGCCGGCGTCAACGTGCTGGTCATCGAAGTAAACTACAATTTCGATTTCAAATCGCACCCCGAATTGCGCTCCTCCAGTTACATGACCAAAGCCAAAGCCCGCGAATTTGCGGCCGCGGCCGGGCGCCTCGGTATTCGCGTCATTCCCGAACTCGATTGCCTGGGCCATCAATCCTGGGCGGAAAATACGCTCCCATTGCTGGCCAAATATCCGCAACTCGATGAAACGCCCGGGAAATTCCCGGATAACAAAGGCATCTATTGCCGAAGCTGGTGCCCGCAAAATCCGGAAGTCTATAAAATCGTTTTTCCTTTAATTGACGAAATCGCCGATGCCTTTCAGGCCGATATGTTCCATGTGGGCATGGACGAAGTGTTTATCATTGCCGACAAAAGCTGCCCGCTCTGCCACGACGAAGACCCTGCCAAACTCTTTGCCCTGTGCGTCAACAAACTGCACGCGCACATCACCGGCGAGCGCCATATGCAAATGCTGATGTGGGGCGACCGGCTCCTCGAGGCGCACACCATGGGCAATCACATGTACGAAGAATCCATGAACGGCACATGGCCCGCCGTGGACATGATCCCCAAAGACATCATTATTTGCGACTGGCACTATGACTATCACCCGAATTATCCGTCTGTGCCGTTTTTTCTGAGCAAAGGCTTTCGAGTCTGGCCGTCCGGATTCCGGCCTTTGGAAGCTACCGAAGCCTTTAGCCAATTCTCGCTCGAACAACGCGAGCACAACAAAAATGTCATCGGCTATCTCGCCACAACATGGAGCGCGGCCGGAACCAATGACCTGGCTACCTGGCCTCCAATCACTCATATTCTGCCGGAATGGGAGAACAAATAATGGCCCCCTGCGGGTCCAAATCAGCTTTTGGCGCTTTGATTAACACCGTGGCTTTAGCCCGGTGTACGGCAGCGATCCGCCATAAAAACCGTTTTAACGGTTTCCTCTCAAAGCCGTTGAAACGGCTAAAATTGCGCGGCCACACTCTGAACACCGGGCTAAAGCCACGGTGTTATGCGGAACAGCGATCAATTCAAAAGCTGATCTACGGCTCTATCCACTTATAATTTGGAGATTCCCCGATAATTGGTTATTCTAGGAACATGAAGCGTAATTTTACTGCCGTCGTTAAACAGGACGAGGGATGGTGGATCGGCTGGATTGAAGAGATCCCCGGCGTAAACTCGCAGGGTAAACTCGTGCCGAGCTACTGAAAAATCTTCGATCTGCCTTGAGGAGCACTGGAATTCAGGAGATAGACAAATTTCTCACTCGAAAAATTTGCCGTGATTTGGGTGTTCCGGAGCCGTAAGAATTAATCATTCGAGTTTCCAATGCGCTTAACGGTGTTGCTTGTAGTTCTTTCGCTCGCAGCAACAGCCTTTGCAGCCGACGAAAAATACCTCGGCCTGCCTCTGTCGCCGCAGGTATCGCCATCCCGAATTCCGCACTCGGTATTCCGCAATAGTTACGGCGTTCCCTTTCTTCAAGGCGCTCTGCCTCTGGAACGCGGAGGCACCGCCCGCGTCAACGTCGGCGGGCGCGTTGACCGCATCTTTCTGCTGGGCATGACGGACCAAATTTCGGAAAGCGAACGCGCCCGATGGGGCAGGCGTGGGCCCTCCGAATTAATTCGTCCCGCAGTCCCCGTGGATGCCTGGACTGATCCATTGGACCTATCAACCCGATTCTGGGTTGGTGATAAGCTCGGCCGGATTAGCGTGGAGTATGCCGACGGCACGACCCAGGTTTACCGCCTCGTGCTCGGCCAAAGCGTTTGGTGGGGACGGATATTTTATGATTACTCCGAGCCTCTTCAAACCGACGCGCAGCTTCGCAATGCGTTCACATCCGCAATTCGGTTATACCCTCCCGGGCCAACGGCTGACGGCAATTACATCGCCGTGATTAAGCCCCGGCATGTTCCCATCGTAAGCATTACATTTAACGTCACGCCGGAAAAACGCGGAACGATTGGTGTCCGGGGAATCACGCTCGAAATGGCTAATACAAATGAAATCGCAAACGCGATACCGCTTTCGCCAGGGAATTTTTCACCGGAATTTGCCCGGTTCATGGAAGAAAAACCGCTTCTCCCGACCGACGAGGACGATAAACAAACGTGCCGTGAATTAAGCCGCCTGAGCTTTGCCCTTTACAGCACGGATAAAAGCTTCAAAGGTCCAATCACCGAGAGCCTTCCTCCCGGTTACACCGGCCCGCGCGTTTCATTCAAAGGAAATATCAGCGCAGACATATTGGCGGAAGCCTTCTATTACAATGTGCAGGACATTCGCGACAAGATTGATGAGGAGGGAATGTATCATACGTCCACCAAAGACGCATTGTCGTGGGGCGGTTACAAGGGCATTGGAACGTTCCGCGAAGGCCTTGGACGCTACAATGACGTCGCCTATTCGCGTGACATGGGCCGAAGCCTTCAGGAAATCACCATGCTCGGCTATACGAACGAGGCCCTGCGCTGCGGCGATTGGGCCCTGCAAATAGCGCATCAGTGGGAAACCGAATCGCGCCTCAAAATCGAAGGCGCTTCTGTGCCGCAGCACTTTAGCATGTTCGTGGACAGGCCGGACCGCGGCAGTTATGAGAACGACGGGCACGGGCTGACAACGCTTTTTATCTATAAACTCTGGCAATGGTTGCCCGACCGCGACGAATGGCTTCGCGCGCATTGGCCGGATGTCAAAGGACTTGGCGATTGGATCTTGTGGCAGTTCGATCATCCTGAAATCTCCAAATCCACCAACGGCCTGCTCCACACACTTAGCGAAAGCTCCGGCGGCAAGGGCTATTCCGTCTATCCCGACTGCATCTGCATGGATGCGCTCCGCGGGCTGGCCGAGATGGCTGATTCCATTGGCGAAACAAACTCAGCCGTCCAATGGTGCGCCAGGGCCGACAAAATGCAGCGGGCTATTACCGAACATTATATAATTAACGATCCGAAATACGGCCGAGTCTGGACGCTGGAACATTCCGGTTGGCCCAATAAGAGCACCGTGCTGGGTCCATTAATTTTCCGCGCCGATTATGAAGGCTGGTCGCCCGCCGATGAAAATGACGATTGGCGTTCTGTGAATGAAGCGGCCTATCAACGCCTGATTGATACATATCAGCCGTTCGGGTTCTACGGCCAGGCCATGGGTTACGGGCAGGGATTCGTGAGTCAGTCGGCGCTGCTCCTGGACCGAATGCGCGACGCCACAACCATGCTCGATTGGGCCGCGCGCGAAATTTATGACCCTCGTGTAAACCAGTTCGACCATTTCATCGTGCCCGAAGGCGTCCAGGTTACGCCCTCAGGACAATTTTGGTATCGCATCGGCGACCTCGGCAACGGCGTCCAGGAAGCCGAAATCGTGAAAACCCTGCGCCTTGTCATTGGCTTGGACGACACCCGCCCTGACAGGATCCAATTCTATCCCCGAATGCCTTACGGCTGGAACGAAATTAACGTGACGGATTATCCGATGCTTTTCGAGCAAGCCGGAAAAACGAGCGTCATCCATGTCAGCTATAATTTGAAACGTGCCGGCAAACGAATGCTCCTCGAAATTCATGCCGATCAAAATCCGGCCCCGGTTCCAATGCGATTAGGTCCATTCGCAAAACAACCCTCCATTTCGGACGTCCGCATCAACGGCCAAACCGCACCCAGCGCCGAAGCAGAACAAAGCGGCGATTCCTGGTGGATCAAGTTCATGATGCCGGTAAAGTAACGCAGGCGTCTCGCCTGCACAGGTTACGGCGGCGTCTCGCCGCCAGTACGATATTGAAAAGGGCATTGGTCTTGCGGTCGACCGCTCGGCTAATATTTTCTCCTGGTTATTTATAACGTCGTTGGAATTGTCCACCTTGTGGGCGAAGCCGCATTCTGGAAACCCCGTAGGCCGTGCAATATTTGTAGCCCAAGGCAAAGCGCGACTCCGGGAGCGCGCCGCCCTGGGTCACGACGCCCGGAAACACGCCGCTGACTGCGAAGCCGCGCGCCTGTCCTCCGAAGCTTCTGAGCGGAGGAGGAATAGCGCGAATCTGATCTGCGGCCTTTCCCCATTTGTTCTGCGCCCATCTGTCGTTGATCATTTTTTTCTTTTATCATCCGGGTCGTTTTTCCCTGGAATACCCGTCGGCGGAACGAACATCATATGCTCAGCGGCATTCGGTGTTGGGCGTTCGATGTTCGAAGTTCGATGTTTTCTGTGCATCCGAGTGGTCTTTCCCTCACAATACCCCCGTGCCCGATGACTACCAGCTCGTAACCCTCGCCAACGGCGAGCGCACCCTTTTTTCCGCCGGCTACGGCGAAAAAATGCACCCTGGTCTTGGTCCTCGAGCCGAGGCCGATCTTCTTTACGTCCGCCAACTCCACATTGGCGAACGCCTCGCAAAGACCTTCGGCGAATTTGTTATCTGGGACATCGGTCTCGGCGCCGCCGCCAACGCTACCGCCGTCCTCCACGCCACCACTCGTATTCCCGGCCGCCTCCGCCTCGTCAGTTTCGATAACACCGCCGAACCGTTGGAATTCACCCTCAAAAATTCTGCTGTCCTCGGCTTTGTTTCCGGTTACGAAGACCAGTTAAGCGAACTGCTCCTTGCAAAAAAAACTGCCTTCAGCATCGGCTCGCTCCAGGTCGATTGGCAATTTCAACTCGGCGATTTCCCCGCTTGGATGAGTCAGGGCAGGGGAGCGGTTCCACCGCCGCACGCCGTTTTCTACGACGCTTTTTCTCCCGCCAAAAACCCCGCCATGTGGACCCTCTCCGTATTTCAAAATCTGTATCGCGCCCTCGATCCCCAACGCCCCTGCGCCCTCACCACCTACTCCCGCAGCACCGTATTGCGGACCACCCTGCTCCTGGCCGGTTTCTTTGTCGGCGTCGGCCACGCTACCGGGATGAAAGAAGAAACCACCATCGCTGCAAATACCCGCGACCTGATCTCCGAACCCCTCGACCACCGCTGGCTCGCTCGCGCCCAGCGTTCCCATAGTGCCGAACCCCTGCGCCAACCCGTCTACTCTCGCGCGCCCCTCACCTCCGCCTCCATCTCCGGGTTGCTAACCCATCCTCAATTCCAAAAATAATCATCGCTGCTCGGCGTTCGATGTTCGATGTTCGGCGTTCGTTTCCACTCAAAACGGAATCACAGTATATTCCTTCGTCTTAACCAAATGAAATCCCTCTTCCTCAATCGCCTTTGCAATTGCCGGCATATGAGCGGCGCCCCAGGGCACGATCAGGATATTCGATTGCGGAAGTTCGCTTTGTAACGTTTCCAAAAGATGGTGGTTGCGCTTCTTGAGAAGATCATCGAAAAGCTCCTGCTCGACATTGGGCGGGGGCGAGTATGTCGCCAGGGCCGTCATGGCAGACGGGTCCGACAGACCTTTGGTATGGAAAAGCATGACAAGATTCAGCAAATTGATCGTGTTCGTTGAAAACTGGTCTACGTCTATATCCGCCCGCACCGTTTCTCCCTGGGGCTTGAACGTTTTCACTTGCTCGACCAGACCCAAAGAACGCGCCGCGCGTTTGTAACTGATCCCGTTGGTCAGCAGGTGCTTTTCATCGCTCACTCCTTCCATAAGAACAATGGAATTGGTCGGAAACGATTGCGAAATCTTCTGATAAAAATCTGCGTCGGCAATATGCATCATCGGGACCAGTTCAATGGTTTTGCCGTCGTTGCGAGCGTATTGCCTCACGTGGGCGGTCAACCCGCTGGGACGCAAGGTCAAAAATCCAGCCGTGAAATGGTTCACCGCCAGCGCGGCGCACACAGCCAGGTAGACGGCAACCGCGGGCAGCAGCACAAAAATATTCGCCAGGACAAACCCGCCTAGATTGAGCCAGCTAAACGGCCGGGTTCCTAAATATTTGTCATCGACAACCGGCCATCGGAATTTCCAACCGCCCCGGACCCGGCAAAAGATGCCCAATCCCAGCAGGAGCTGGCAGAGTGAAATGACCCAGTCCGTCACCACCCCTCGACGAACCCAATCACCGCCGCCGTAAATTAAAGCCGGACACATGAACAGAACACCCGCCAGGAAAAAGAGTGCGACGGGCGCAAAAACCCTCTTGGGAACCATGGGTGTAAGTCCCATCAAAACATAAACCAGCAACGCCAAAAGGAATGAGACGAAGGACAAAATTCCGCTGAGGAGCATTAGAAAACGAAGGCCAAAAAGGAGCTGCAGAGAATCGTCCACGAAGGAAACGGCGCCGCTGGCGATGAACACGCATAGGCACACGCTCAATATGATGGAAATCGTTTGTTTCACGAAATTTACGCCATTCTACTACAGGCACATCAAAAATAACAGGCACATCGAGCGCAGCATTTTCAATTCACCAATCCATCAATCCATGAACCGAAACGTTGGACGCCCTTTTTCTGCTTCAGGTCGCAGAGCCAGGAACCCCAAAAATCCAACAATTCAAAAATCCATTAATCCGAGAGTCTGAAGAATTCCCTGGCTGTCCGGCATGTAGCCGCGCTCAACTCCTGGGGCGAACACCTTTTCACCTGCGCGACCATCTCGGATATTTCCTTAACATACGCCGGTTCGCAACGCTTGCCCCGATACGGAACGGGCGCCAGATATGGGCAATCCGTTTCCAGCATCAATTTATCCATCGGCGTCGCCGCCACGGTCTCACGGACGTTTTGTCCGTTTTTAAACGTGACGATTCCGGTGAAACTGACGAGTGAGCCGATCTCAAGGACTTGTTTCATGCGATCCGTGCTTTCTCCGAAGCAATGAAAAGTACCACGAACCTTTGACGCAAACGGCTTTAGTTGGGCCAGGGTGTCATCGAAGGAATCCCGCTGATGAATCACACAATTCAATCCAAATTCCGCCGCAACCTCGAGTTGCTGTTCGAAAAGAGCCGCCTGCCGCCGTTTATATTCGGCACGCGCCGATTCGCCTTCCGGAAGACGATGATAGTCCAGCCCGGTTTCGCCAATCGCCGCCACTTTGGGATGCCTGGCCAGTTCGCGCAAGGCGGGCCGCAAATCGTCCGGAGCGCTGGCCGCTTCCGAAGGATGCCAGCCGACGACGGCATAAACGTTTGGAAACTTTTCTGCCAATTGCACCGCTTGCCGGCTGCTTTCGAGGCTGGTGCCAATGGAGATAATCCTCGATATGCCCGCCGATTGCGCGCGGCCAATGACCTCATTCAAATCCTGCGCGTAATCGGGAAAATCCAAATGTGCGTGCGTGTCGAAAAATTCGGCTGTCATTTTACAGATTTCTATTTTTGACCCTGCCGGCAACTTTTAACAGAAAAAATGCAACTTCCAGACGATCGACAATATGAATTGCGTTAAAAAGCGCTTCGCGATGCCCTTAAAAATTGATACTGACTTTTCAAGAAAGGTCGCAATAATTTTATACCAAACGGGAGAATGCTCGAACGATTTTTCAAATTGTCTGAAAAGCAAACGTCATTGAGAACGGAAATGGTTGCGGGCATGACGACGTTTCTCACCATGGCCTACATCATTGTTGTCCAACCAGCCGTGTTATCCGGCGAAATGTTTGGCATGAAAACGGGCATGGACTTTGGCGCAGTGATGACAGCGACATGCCTGTCCGCGGCCCTGGCGACGGCGCTGATGGCATTGCTGGCCAATTACCCCATCGCGCAGGCGCCGGGCATGGGCGAAAATTTCTTCTTTGTCTTTTCCGCAATTCCGGCAGCGACAGCGGCGGGTTTCGCAAATGGCTGGCAAGTTGCGCTGGGAACCGTTTTTGTTTCCGGCGTTTTGTTTTTGATTCTTTCGCTCGTTGGCTTGCGGGAATTGATTTTTAACGCGATTTCGCCAAACATGAAATACGCCATTGCGGCCGGCATAGGCCTGTTCATCGCTTTCATTGGGCTGCAAAACACCGGCCTTATCGTCAAGGATCCCGGCACAGCGGTGAAACTAAATGTGCACATGATATCGCCGGATTTATTCGTTTTTTTCATTGGATTGCTTGCCACGGCAGCGTTGCGCGCGCGAAGAATCCGCGGCTCGATCCTGTGGGGGATCATTGCGAGCACGATTGTCGCCATCGTGTTAAAATGGATTCTGGCCGATTCCGCTTCGCCGGTGGTGACAAATTCGATGCTGGCAAAACAGTTTCAACTTGCCAGGGGCATTGTCGCCGCACCGCCACCTTTGTCATCGACGTTCCTCCAAATGGATATTGTTCACGCCCTTTCACCGAAGATGCTCCCGTTTGCGCTGGTTTTTCTGCTCATGTTGACGTTCGACGCCATCGGCACGCTCATTGGCGTTTGCGAGCAGGCCGGACTGATGCGAAACAACATGCTGCCGCGCGCCAGGCAGGCAATGATTTCTGACGCCATCGGCACGGTTGCCGGCGCGGCGCTTGGGACCAGCACGGTGACAAGTTTTATTGAGAGCGCCTCGGGCGTGGAACAAGGCGGGAGAACCGGACTTACGGGACTTGTCGTGGCCGCGTTGTTTCTTTCGGCGCTGCTCTTTAGTCCGCTGATTGCGATGGTCGGAAGTTATCCGCCCATTACTGCGCCGGCGCTGGTCATCGTTGGAGCGATGATGATGCAGAGCGTCGCCAAAATTGACTGGAAAGATTACTCGGAATCAATCCCCGCTTTTCTCGCGTTGATTGGCATTCCCCTTTCCTATTCCGTTGCCGACGGATTGGCGCTGGGGTTGATCAGTTACCCGCTTGTGAAATCGTTGAGCGGACGCGGACGCGAATCCGGCCCGCTGGCCTATGTGCTGGCTGCCGTCCTGGTCCTGTATTTTGTTTTCGTCCGGAGCAAAATGGACTAGGTTCAGGAAACGGAGTCACGGTCTATGCGCAACGTTCAGCAAAAGCTTTCTGTCGCACGCGGGGAACATCCGGTGGAACAGTTGTTCAAAAACGCGCGTGTCGTGAATGTATTCAGCGGCGAAATCCATAAAACGCACGTTGCCGTGGAAGATGGCCGAATCATCGGCTTTGGCGATTACAAGGCGGGGAAAACGATGGACCTCAAAGGCTCATACCTGGCGCCCAGTTTGATCGATGGTCATTTTCATCTCGAAAGTTCAATGCTCACCGCGCCGGAATTTACCCGCGCGGTTGTCCCGCACGGCACAGGCGCAGTCGTGATCGACCCGCACGAATACGCCAACGTCCTGGGCCTCGATGGTATCCGTTACGTCCTCAACTCCACGAAAGGCCTCGCCCTGGATTTTTTCATCATGCTGCCCAGTTGCGTCCCGGCCACCTCTTTGGAAACAGCGGGCGCAAAGCTCACGGCAGATGATTTGAAATTGATGATTCACGACGAACGCATTGCCGGCGTGGCGGAGCTGATGAATTTCCCCGGTGTCTTTCTGGGTTCAAAAGAGGAGTTGGCCAAGATTGAAGCGGGCAAGGGCAAGGCCATCGATGGTCATGCTCCCGGCTTGCGCGGAAAGAATCTCAATGCGTACGCCCTGGCCGGCGTGCGCTCTGATCATGAATCTGTCTCCGTAGAAGAGGCGAGGGAAAAATTGCGGCTGGGCCTGCACATTTTGTTGCGCGAAGGCAGCACCGAACGAAATCTTGAAGATTTGCTCCCTCTCATCAATCCCCATAACGCGCAAAATTGCTCGTTTGCCACAGATGACAAACTCGCCGGCGACCTCGTAAACGAGGGCCACATCGATCATTCCGTACGGAAGGCGATTAAAGGCGGCGTGCCGCCCATTGCCGCCCTGCAAATGGCCACGATCAATACTGCGCGTCACTATCGGCTGCAAAATCTGGGCGCGATCGCGCCGCGTTATTGGGCGGATTTTATAGTCTTTGATGACCTCAAAAAATTGGAAGTGCGCCGGGTTTATAAGAAAGGCGCTCTGGTCGCGGAAGACGGAAAATTTCTCGACAGATCGTCCGGTAATATCAGCCTGCCGCGCAGCACGATGAACCTGCGGTATGGGCCTGGTGACCTGGCGGTAAAACCCTCCGGTCGGAGAAAAATACGCGTTATCGAAATCGTCCCCGACCAGATTGTTACCAAAGAATTCGTCACCATACCGAAAGTGGAGGCCGGCCAAATCGTCGCCGACACCGCGCGCGACATTCTAAAACTTGTCGTCGTTGAGCGGCACCATGCGACCGGCAATGTGGGCGTTGGTTTCGTGCGCGGGCTCAAACTGAAACGCGGCGCGATAGGCTCTACTGTGGCGCACGACGCGCACAACGTTATTGTCGCAGGGACGAACGACGCAGACATTGTATTCGCCATTCGGCAACTGGAGCGATTGCAAGGCGGACAAGTCGTGGCAGCCGGTGGCAAAGTGAAGGCGGAATTGCCTCTGCCGATCGCAGGACTGGTTTCGGACAAACCGCTGGCCCAGGTCATCCAACTGATTCACGATTTGAACTCTGCCGCGCGCTCATTAGGATGTGACCTTGCGGCGCCATTCATGGCGCTGTCATTCTTGAGCCTTTCGCCGATACCAGCGCTTAAACTCACTGACCAGGGGCTTATCGACGCGACACAGCTTAAACGCACAAATCTGTTCGCTTAATCCAATTTCTCAGGACTTTGGCAGCTTTTGAAAGGATCCAGTTTTCCGTAGCGCGGTTCATTTCGCGCTGGAAATCTTCTGTTCCAGCGTCGCGATTTTATTGGAAATCGCACCGGCGCCGGGGTACGCAGGCGATTCTTCCAGGATAGCCCGATAATCGGCGATGGCCTGGCTGGTTTGGTTTTGACCAATCAATTCGCTGGCAAGCGCCAGGCGGATTTGGATTCGCTGCTCCGGAGACGGGTCCAATTTCAAGGCCTGCCGATAAAATTCGATTGCTGAGTCCGGCTTTCCCTGCAAATCGCACAGGTCGGCCAGTTTTTCGGTCAACACGGCGCTGGTGGCAGTGACAGGCAGACCTTCCAGATAATTTTCCAATTGAGACAGCGGCGTTCCTTTGGCCTGGAAGAAATTGCAGACGCGCCAATAAAACCACTGCAGATTCGGGCTGTGCGCGCGTGTCAATTGGCGAAGGATTTGCGTCGGCGATTTTGCAAAGGGAGTGTACAGCGGGTCGCCAACGACCGTGGTTTGCCAGGACAGTGCCGGTTGTGCGGCCCATGCCGCCTGCCCGAAAGTGAATCCATGCGCCATCCAGCAAACAAGGAACGTGTCAACATTTGGTGTGTATTGAATGGATGGCTCGTCCACACAGCCCATCGTGCAGGTGGCCCCTTTTGCCAGGAGCGGGCCGCACCAATGTCCTGTCGTGCTTCTCAGCGTGGCCGCGCTGTAGGAGTGCAGATGATATGCAAACGCTCCGCGCATGAACTCAACCGTCGGCTGCGCAAACGGCCCGTCAGCATTCTCTGTATACCAACCCGCGTAAATCGCAATCTGGCTCATGGGAAAATCAGGTCCGAAAGTTGCCGGGTTGGTATCAACGACCGGATCGAGACCATTCTCCATGCAAAAGTTCGCCGCTCCCGAAATCCATTCGTCTCCCAGCTTGTACAGGCCGTCCACGTTGCCTCGTATGTCAAAATAGGTGCGTCCCCAC
>Ga0335073_10004458_pt1 | contig 19578 bp, 13 predicted proteins | sample Lox_Sample_22_FD_207093 | JGI IMG/M metagenome (GOLD analysis project Ga0335073, IMG submission 207093) | Soil microbial communities from Loxahatchee National Wildlife Refuge, Florida, United States - Lox_Sample_2.2 | ecosystem: Environmental > Terrestrial > Soil > Wetlands | place: USA...
GACTTTCGGCGATGTTCAAGACGAAAAGCATCGGCTTCTGGGAAAGAAACATGAAACCACGAATCAGCTTCTTTTCTTCCGCGGACATTTCCAATTCGCGCAGGGGCTTCTCCTGCTCCAGTTGCTGCTTGCAACGCAGCAGCAAGGCATGCTCTTTCTCCAGGTCTGGGGTGCGCATCTTCTTCAAATCTTTTTCCAGGCGCTCCAGCCGTTTTTCCACCTGCGTGAGGTCAGAGAAGATGAGATCGAAGTCGACATTCTTGATATCGCGTAAAGGATCGATGCCATCCACACGGGGAATGGATTCATCTTCGAAGGCGCACAGCACGTGAATCAGCGCGTCGTTGTCACGCAAGTGGGCAAGGAAAGCACTCTCTTTGAGGGCCTCCTGACCGATGGCAGCCACGTCTGCATACTCCACCGTGGCATAGACAACCCGCTTGGGGTTGTAGAGGGCGGACAGCTTGTCCAGGCGATCGTCCGGAACTTTGGCGATGCCGAGATGGGCTTCCCGTGGATTGGAATACGCCGGAGTTTCCACCTTGGCTTTGGTAAGAATTTTGAACAGGGAGGTCTTACCGACTTGGGGCAGACCAATGATGCCAGTTTTCATGTGACAGTCGCCGTCCAGGCAATGATTGAATTCGGGCCTTGCGGCGCAGTAAGAAAAGTATATCGCCTAGATTTCGTGCCGGGACCAGTGGGCGGTGCCAATCAGTGCGAGCAGGCCGCAGATCAGTACCACGGTTTCTACGTGCACGGAGGTCTGGTGCAGCCGATCGAAGATTTCACGCCCAGGATTGTTGGCAGGAACCGCCTCCACGTTTCCTCCGATAGAATTGCGCGCTGTATCCATGCGGGGGATGATCGAAAACTGCGAGTAGGCGGTGAGCGCCATCATGATCAGCACCAGGACAGCCTGAGGAATGATGGAACGATAGTGCTTCCGCGCCAGGACGAGGACGACAATGGCAATGACGCCACAGACGAGACCGATCCAGTGCAAGCGAACCAGGGAATCGCCTACCACCACTCCGGCGGCGTGTATGCCCGCAGCCGGGTTCGGGAAAAGCGGCGGAAGCTCGCTGAACGCGATGGGGGCGAGAACCGCGCCGAAGAAGATCAGGGCGCCCAGCCACACACTGAGGGCAAGATACACCAGGGAGTGAAATAGAGTTCTCATGCAGGACCAATCTTACATAGGAGGGCGGCCAGTGAGCCGCTGAATTCGGCTAGCCATTGGCGGATGAGTGGAGAAGAGATTGGCGAAGCTTGCCCCGCTCAGGAACGGGGCCACGATAAAGAGATGCGCAGTGGATGGATCAGCCTGCAACGGCAAGCGCTTGGAAAAAGTGTCGAGCTTTTGCAATGCACTCGCGAGGGCATAAGGGTTGCCGGTAGTGTGGGCGCCGGTGGCATCGGCCTCGTACTCGCGGGAGCGGGACACAGCAAGCTGAATCAGGGTGGCGGCGAGCGGAGCGAGGAAGACCATCAATATCCCTCCACCGCCAAAGCCACGATCCCGGTCGCGGCCGCCACCAAACAAGCCTGCAAAATGCGCCAGCATGGTGATCGCGCCTGCGAGAGTAGCTGCGATGGAACTGGTAAGGATGTCACGGTTCTTCACGTGGCCTAATTCGTGAGCGAGAACGCCTTCCAGCTCTTCATCGTTCAAGAGGTTAAGAATCCCCTGGGTAACGGCGACGGCAGCGTGGCTGGGATTACGGCCAGTGGCAAAAGCGTTCGGAGATTCGCTGGGGATAACGTAGATCCGCGGCATCGGCAGCGCCATGCGGGGCAGAATACGCTCCACAATCTGGTAGACCCGGGGCAACTGCTCGCGGGTCACCGGCTGCGCGCGATACATCGATAACGCCAGCTTGTCGGAGTAGAAATAGCTGAAAAAGTTCATTCCAGCGGCCACGAAAAAGGCCAGGATCAGGCCATCGCGACCACCAAAATGAGCGCCCAGGAAGAGAAAAAAGATGGTCAGAGCAGTCAGGAGAAAAGCAGTCTTTAAAGTATTCATAGCGCGGCACCTCCCGCACCAAACCTTCTGCTTCTATTGTGTCACGTCGTTCCCTGCCAAACCATTATCGTGAGAGCCTGTCCCGAGTCTTGGTGGACCTGTGGCCCACAGAAAGGCATGAAAATCGGTCTACATACTTGGCTGAGGGGAGGGATCTCCGCATTTCCCGAGGTCCCCAGCAGCGAAGCTTGCTGGGGTGGATTCATGCGGGGAGCGGCGCTTCAACGCTGCGTGAACGCTGCCGCTTGCCAATCACGCGCTTTAGCGCTGGCCATCTATCGCGTGCTCGCCAAAGTGGATTTTTGAGAAAGGTCGGTCGCCACCTACCCGCCCTACGTCGGCTGAATCCAGCCCTGTTTCAGCGACGGGTTCCCTGCGGTATCCAGGCGACTCATCTGATCCGGACTAAGCATGATGTTGAGGGCGGCGATATTCTCCCGCAATTGCTCCGTCTTGCTCCCGGCGATGATGGGGAGGATCGCGGGATCACTCTGGCGCATCCAGGCAATGATGGCTTGTGGCGGGCTGCATCCTGCCTCGGCTGCGACCACTTTCAGGGCCGCTAAACGCTCATCGGAGTCAGGGCCGGCAAACTGGGTCGGAACCTGGCGGTCGGACCGGGTATACGCACCCTGCAGGAGAATCGAATAGCCGATCAACGCGACTCCATGAGCACGGGCAAAGTCCTTCAACTCTTCACTGATGAAAATCTGCGGTCCGAAATCGGCACCATGGCGAGGACGAAGATAGGTATACCTCTGCTCCACCACGGAATACTCCGCCCAGTTATTGGTCCGGCTGACCAGGTTTGCTTCGGCGACGCGCCATAGAAACAAGTTACTGGCGCCAATCGCACGCACCTTACCCGCTTTGACCAAGGCGTCAAACGCCTTCATGGTCTCTTCGAGAGGTATCTCGCGGTCATCGCGGTGGGCGTAATATACGTCGATTCGATCGGTCTGCAGCCGCTTGAGGCTCTTCTCGCATTCCCGCTGGATTTCGCCCGCGCTCAGGCCGCCGGCACAACCGGGATAATCGAACGCCAGCTTGGAAGAAATGACAACCTCATTGCGATTGCGCCGCTCCTTCATCCATGCGCCGATCGTGGTTTCGCTTTCTCCTCCTTTGCAGCCAGGCAGCCAGCAGGCATACATGTTTGCGGTGTCGATGAAATTGCCACCGTTGCCGTGATAGAAGTCGAACAGCTTGAAAGCAGTCTGACTGTCGATCTTACTTCCAATCAGGTCACTCCCCATGGCGAGTGCGCTGACTTCGATATTGGTCTTTCCCAGTTTTGTTTTGTTCACTCGTCCCAACTCCCTAGGCAACTGCCTTGACATAGGTTGCAAGCACGACACCAAAAATCATAATGATGGCGCCGATCACATTGGGTAGCGTGATCTTCTGCACCGGGGAGCCAAGCCAACCGAAGTGAGACAGAATCATCCCGCCCAAAACCTGTCCGGCAATGAGCGTGATGAACATGGCTCGAGCTCCTACCTGAGGCAGCAGCCAGGCAATTGCAAATACCAGGCAGGCTCCGAGGGCGCCGGCAGTCAGCAACAGTGGATGAACGTCTTTCAATCCGCTGAGAGCGCCGGAGCGCCAGCCGGTAACGCCTATGAGAACGGCGGTTGCGGCGCCGATACACCAGAACAATGCATTCGCGACACGCGGATTGTCCAACGCGCTGCCCACTCTGCCATTCATGGAAAGGTGCAGGGCGAGGATGATTCCCAGAAATATGGTGAAGAAATAAAAAGGTACTTTCATATCGATCCTCCGGATGCCCAAAGGTTCCCTTATGAACTGTTTGACGGGATTAAAGCTGCCAGCGACACGACACTACACCAGCCTCCCGCGTCTGTCAAAGACCTGATTGCTCGAAAGCGCGCGAATGCTTGACAGCGCAGGAATGGCAGGTATAGTGTGCGTTTCAGTCAAGCTGTGGAATTAGTTCATTGGGGAACCCTGAATGCGCTCGGCGCTACCCGACTTAATACCGCACATTGCCGGGAAGATTAAGTTAGGCGGAGTAAATGAGTTGAGTTACTCCAAGGTTGGTTCATGAGGAAGCGATCAGAGTTCGTAACTGCGCTGGTCTTCGCAGGTCTTGGAATTGGAATCTCGGCGCTTGCAGCGAGACCTGCCATCGCTCAAGGCGCCGCACCACCCGCAACATCGAGCGTGGACAAAGCTGCCGCAGACCGCGGCGAGGGCGACTTCTCTTCGAGTTGCTCCTTTTGTCATGGCTCGCAAGCAACCGGCACTGAACAGGCTCCTAACCTGCTGCGGAGCCCGATCGTCTTCCAGGACCACAACGGAGATACTCTGGGACCGTTTCTGAAGCAGGGCCGGCCGACTCTTGGCATGCCCGCATTCCCTTCCCTTCCGCCCGAACAGGTGCAGGATATCTCCGCATTTCTGCACGCGCGGATTCAGCAGGTCCGCGGTAAGAGAATGCCGGAAACGGCATTGTTGGTCGGCGATCCAAAGGCGGGATTGGCATTCTTCAACGGCGCCGGCAAGTGCAGCACCTGTCACTCTCCAACCGGAGACCTGGCGCACATCGGATCGAAGGACCAGCCCCTTGCCTTGACCACCTCGTTTCTGACGCCCCCCGCAAAACCTCTTCAGGTCACCGTCGTATCGCCTTCGGGAGAAACGGTGAAAGGCAAGCTGGACTATCTGGATGAATTTGTCGTATCACTCACGGACAGCGACGGTAACTATCACACCTGGCCGAGAGATCAGGTCAAGTCAGTGGACGTAATGGACCCGCTGGCGGCGCATAAGGCATTGCTGCGTATGTATTCGGACAAGGAAATTCACGACCTTCTCGCATATCTGGTGACACTCAAATGAAGTTCAGGCCGCTCTTGTGTTTGGCGACGCTGTGTTTGCTGCCTAACTGTCTTTCTGCGCAGAAGCTGGATCCGGAAGCATTGCGCCGTCCGCCAACCGATACCTGGCCCACCTATAACGGAGACTACACCGGCCGCCGGTACAGCACGCTCTCGCAAATTAATGCTTCGAATGTCCAGTCGCTGGCGCTGATCTGGACCCACCACGTGGATTTCGGCGCCGAGTCCTACGCACAACAGGCAAGCGAGGGCCGCAGGATCAAGGCCACTCCGTTGCTGGTTGACGGCGTGCTTTACTTCACCATCACCGACAACGTGTGGGCGATGGACGCCCTCACGGGCCGGGAACTGTGGCACTACGCGTGGCCTAACAACCGGGCCATTCACGTGGCCAACCGCGGCGTCGGGATGTACGGCAGCTGGCTCTACTTCATGACGCCGGACAACTACCTGGTTTCGCTGAATGCGAAGGACGGCACAGAGCGGTGGCGGGTACAGGTCGCGGACGTCAAGCAGGATTTCTTTTCTGCCACCTCACCGTTGATCATCGGCAACCACGTCATCGTAGGTCCCGGCAATAACGACAACATTCGTGCCTGGCTGGAATCGCGTGACCCCGAAACCGGAAAACTGCAGTGGAAGTGGTGGGTCGATCCGGATCCTGGTGCGCCTGGATCAGAGACATGGGTGGATAACGCCACCATGGCTAAAGGTGGCGGATTCCCGTGGTTAACAGGTACTTATGATCCTGAATTGAACCTCTACTATTTAGGAACCGGCAATGGCGTTCCGATGGACAGGCCTCCGCACCCTACCCCTGAAGGAGACAGCTTATACACCGCGTCGATCGTTGCTCTGAACCCGGATACCGGCAAGCTGGTATGGGCCTACCAGGTGACTCCACATGATACGCATGATTACGATGCCGGCCAGACGCCGATCATCTTTGATGGCGAGTTTCAGGGCAAGCAGCGCAAGCTGCTCGCGCAGGTATCCCGCAATGGCTACTTCTTCCTTTTAGATCGCGTCACCGGAGAGCACTTACTCACGACTAAGTACATGCCGGAGACTAACTGGGCCAAAGGCATCGATAAGGAAGGCCGGCCGATTCCGGACTACAGCAAAGACGCCAATCCGCCGGGTGCCCTGGTTTCTCCCTATCCCATCGGAGCGACGAATTGGTGGTCTCCGGCCTACGATCCCAAGACCGGCCTGATTTTTGTGAATGCGGCGCGCACCTGGTCTTACTTCACGACATCGGGATATGGCCGCTTCCGGTCGCCGCCGGATTACGTAACCATGGCAATCGACTATAAGACCGGGAAAGTCGTCTGGAAGCACGAGTTAGGCGATAAGAGCGGTGTCCTTATCTCCGGTTTGCTGGCAACCGCCGGTGACTTATTGTTCGGCGGGGACTCGCAGGGAAATTTTCTTGCCATGGATCCGGCGACAGGTAAGACGCTCTGGCATGTGAACCTGGGACAATTCGTAACCAATTCGGCGATGACTTATGAGTTGTATGGCCGCCAGTATGTGTTAGTCGGTGCAAATGACAATTGGTTTGCTTTCGGCTTGCCTGAGTCTGAGGTAAAGGACAACGTCAAGGGCCAATAAACGTGATGCTTTTCTTTGTCATTCCGAGTCCCTGATTTGCCCTGCGGCAAGTTAAGAGCGGAATGAACATTAGCAAGAGAATTGTCATCCCGACAGAGCGACCTGTCCCGGCGTGCCGTGGAAGCAAAGTTGAGAGAGCTGCAGTTTTTTTCCATCCACCCGGTTTGCTCATCAGGAGCGGAGGAGTCATGGGCTTTGGGCCTAACCAAGAGGATGAAAATAGATGAAGTGTGCGGCCGAGGACTTCCGTCCTGGGCCACTGTGAGCTGTCCCTTCGGGAGTGTAAGGAGCAAACTGGAAAGATCTGCAGTTCAAGGAGCGCAGTAATGGAGCGACGTGACTTTCTGAAAGGGTTGGCAGCGGCTTCGGGAGCCCTGACCACTCCGGGTCTGTACGCCGCACAGGCCAATCGCCCCGCACCCAATCTGCTGGCACGTGATAACGCGCCGTCGCGGCCGCCAGATGATCCGTGGCCGGGGAAGAAGAGAATTCTTGCCATTGCCGACCCGGAAGAGTGGTATTCCTCTCCCGGCTATCATCACGATTCGGCTTCCCACACTCTGGCTACCATCGAAAGGCTAGGCCGCGAATCGGGCGCCTGGATCACGATCATTCGAACCGACATGCGGTTGCTGACCAAGCAGCCAATCCCCGGATATAACGTCAGAAACCTGAATTATTTCGACGCCGTGTTCTACATGGGCGAGGGCCCCTGGAACATCACCGACCAGCAGAAGGCAGACCTGCTTTCGTTTGTGCATGAGGACGGCAAAGGCTTCATTGCAGGCCACGCGGGCAACGGCGGCCATCTACTGCTGTGGCCGGAATACGCCGAGATGATCGGTGGAAACCTGATAGGCGAGTTCCCTTCCGCCGACATGCACATCATCGTCGAAGATCCGAAGTTTCCCGGCGTTCAGGGATTTCCGCCGCGGTTCACTTTCCGTGATCAATACACCATTGTGGGACCCAATTATTCGCGGGACGTGGACCACGTCATCATGCGGATGGACCCAACCAAATTTCCGGAAGTGTTTGCGTCGTTGAAGCCGGATCCCAACTCTACCCGGCATCCTTCCAACGACCAGCTCCAGGCCAATCTCAAGAAGCTCGCCGATCTTCGGACAGATGGGGACTATCCCATCGTCTGGTGCAGGAAGTATGGGAAGGGCCGCGTGTGGTACTCGACGTTCGGCCATCTGGAAGAAACACTCGACGATAAGCGCATCCAGCAGATGTACATCGGGGCGATCAAGTGGACACTGGGCCTCACCGATGCTGATATCACGCCTCGCCCCTTCCCGGGAAATCAATGAGAGAGGTTACGAAATGAAGAAGATACTGATCGCATGCTGCTTGGCCCTCTGTAGCGTAGCCCAGTCTCCGGCGCAGCCGGCAGCACAGAAGATTCGTGTGCTCATACTGACGGGCAACTCCGACTGGTCGCATCCCTGGCAGGGCACGGCGCCCTTCATGCAGGGAATTCTAAACAATACCGGCCGCTTCGATGCCAAGCTGGAAGAGGAAGTGCGGGGCATCACCGCGGATACACTGGCCAATTACGACGTTTTGATAGATTACTACTACGGGCCGCGGTGGCCTGCGGAAACTGAGAAGGCAGTGGAGGATTTCGTAAAGTCCGGCAAGGGCATGGTTGGTGTGCACGGCATTACCTATGGCCCGTTTTTCGGGCAGGCCGGAGGAAGCCCCACCGAGCCTCGCCGGATGGAAGGCGAGCCCTGGGCAGCATTTGCCGACATGATTGGGATGACTTGGAAACTGGACAATATCGGCCACGCGACCCGGCATGTGTTTACGGTGGAGTGGACCGATCGTGACAATCCGATCAGCCAGGGTTTACCCCCCACATTTGTAGCCAACGATGAGCTTTATCACAAGATCGACCTTAAACCCAACGCACATGTACTGGCCACGGCGTTTGATGATCCGAACATCAAAGGCGGAACGGGCAAAGTTGAGCCGGTCATCTGGACGGTTCCCTATGGTCAGGGCAGAGTAGTCATGATCGTATTGGGTCACGATCTCTTGGCTATGAGCCAACCGGGTTTCATGGACGTATTTGCACGGAGCGCGGAATGGGCGGCAACGGGCAATGTCGCGCCTGGGGCTCCAGTGTTGTCTCCGTCCACCAGCCTGGTGGTGCCCAAACACTAAGTCCCATGAAAGCGGCCGTATTTACCCTTATGTCTTTGATTAGTTCCATGCCTCTTGCGGCGCAGGTAAGTTCGGCTCCGCAATGGCATATCGAAAATTCGGTGGTGAAAGCCAAGTTGTATTTGCCCGATGCCGCGAAAGGTTTCTACCGCGGCACCAGGTTCGATTGGTCGGGTGTGATCGGCAACCTTGAATACGCCGGCCATAGTTACTATGGCCCGTGGTTCACGCAAACCGATCCGCACATTCCAGATTTTGTGTATCGAGGACCCGATATCGTGGCGGGGCCGTGCAGCGCTATCACCGGGCCGGTGGAAGAGTTCGCGGCGGTGGGATATGAAGAGGCCAAGCCGGGCGGCACCTTCCTCAAAATTGGCGTAGGGGTGTTACGCAAACCGGATGACGCGCCCTACAGCGGCTACCGGCTCTACGAGATAGTCAATGGAGGTAAGTGGAGCATCAGGAAAAACAGGGACGCAATCGAGTTCAAGCAGGAACTCCACGATACTTCCTCCGGGTACGGGTACGTCTACCTTAAAAAGATCAGCCTTGCCGCCGGCAAGCCTGAAATGACCATCGAGCATAGCTTCACGAATACGGGCACACGAGCGATCCACAGTCTGGTTTACGATCACAACTTTCTCGTGCTGGATAAGCATGTTACCGACGCCGGCTATACCATCACGTTGCCTTTCACGATTTCCAGCGATCACCCTCCCGATAAGGATTTAGCTGAATTTCGCAAGAACCAGGTTGTGTTCCTGAAAACGCTGGAAGGAGAAGACCGCGTGTACACGACCATACAGGGGTTCAGCACCAGCCCGGATGACTACAAGATTCGCATTGAGAACACGAATGTGAAGGCAGGAATGACGATCACAGGAGATCGCCCACTGGCCAGGATGGCACTGTGGTCCATTCGCTCTGTGGTTTCTCTCGAGCCTTTTGTCGATGTGTCGGCCGAACCGGGGAGCCACAGTACCTGGAAATATGCCTATGCCTACTACACGCTTCCCCACTAAGACAGGCTCCCAGCGGCCAACTCCGCGGCTGCGTCATAACTATGCCGCGGAGTAAAGTCCACGTTGGTTACGATAACCAGTCTTGCTAATCCGCTTGAATCGGCCTTATAGTGCCACAAGATACTGCCCCAGAAAGAGTTCAATTAGGAACTCCAGATGAGCCGTAATCATAGGTGGCCCGACGTGAGGTCTTGTAATTTTTGAGACCGTTGCTGCTCTCTTTGAAACTGCGATCGCCCCGCTCGCGTCACAAATCCTTATGGTTGTAAACCAGACTTTCGCAAGTGCTGGACAGATGGGAAGGCATTAGTAAGTTGCACGCGTTTTTAACGAGTAGCGGTTAAGGATCCGCCGAGATGAAAGCTCTGGTCAAATTTGAGAGTGGCGAAGGCAACGTTGACATACGCGAGGTGGAAGAGCCTCGCTGTGGCAACGACCAGGTAAAACTCGAGATTGCCTACTGCGGAATTTGTGGAACGGATATCCACGTTCTCCACGACACGTTTCGCAACTACCCACCGGTGATTTTGGGACATGAGTTTTCCGGGACCGTGGTCGAGGTAGGCAAGAATGTTATCAACGCCTCAGAAGGAGAGCGGGTCACGGGCCTGGGCGCAACATCGGTCACTTGCGGGCAATGTGAATATTGCCGTTCCGGATACTTCATCTTCTGCTCCAACCGGCGCGGCATGGGGCACGGGGTCAATGGGGCGTTTACCCGCTACGTGGTAATGCGTCCTGACCAGCTTTACCGCATTCCTGAAAATTTTTCGCTCGACGAAGCGGCAATGAGCGAGCCCTTTGCGGCCGTGGTGCAAGCAGTCACCGAAATTACCAACGTACGCATTGGAGATACGGCGCTGGTTTCAGGACCGGGGCCGATGGGATTGTTGTGCCTAAAGCTGCTGGTGGCCGAGGGAGTGAAAACGATTGTCGCGGGCGCGAATGGCGACCAGGAGCGGCTGAACGCCGCGCTTCGTATTGGCGCCGCCGCAGTCATCAACGTCGGCGAGGAGAACCTTAGCGAAGCCATTCAGGATCACACGGGCGGCGTGGGTGTGGATGTGGCCTTTGAGTGCGCCGGACATCCTGGCTCGGTGCGAGGCTGCCTCGAATCTCTACGACCCATGGGCCGCTACACCCAGGTAGCCATCTGCGGACAGGACATTCAGTTCCCCATCGACCTGATCTTTTACAAGCAGCTGACCATGTCCGGCTCGGTTTGTTACACCGCCCGAACCTGGGAGCGCATGATGAGAATTTATGCCGAAGGCCGGGTCCGGCTCAATGATCTGATTTCCGCCAAGCTTCCAATTTCAGATTGGCGCACGGCTTTCCGTCTCTGCGACGAGAGGAAGGCAATTAAAGTATTGATGTACCCGGAGAAGTAGCGGAGGGACCTCATGAGCAAGACATTGGACAAGCCGGTTGCGTACAGGAGCCCGTTGCATGAGATGACGCAGACGACGCCCACTTGCTTATGGAATGACTCGGCGACCCTGTCGGAGTTGACCTATGCGATCGAGCATGGAGCCGTGGGCGCCACCTGCAATCCGGTCATCGTGCTGGATGCCCTCAAGAAAGAAGCCGCTACCTGGAACGAGCGGATCCGGGCCCTTGCTGTCGAGTTGCCCACAGCTACCGAAGAAGAAATCGGCTGGAGACTGGTGGAGGAGATTTCTGCCAGGAGATCTGAATTGCTAAGACCGGTGTTTGCCCAGCATAAGGGCAGGAACGGCAGACTCTCCATACAGACAGATCCACACTACTACCGCAGCACGGCCGCGCTGCTGGAGCAGGCGCTACGCTTTGATGCGCTGGCGCCGAACATGATTGTCAAGATACCCGCAACGCACGCTGGCATCGCGGCAATCGAAGAGGCAACCTATCGCGGTATCAGCATCAACGCGACGGTCTCCTTCACTTTGCCGCAGTGTATCGCGGTCGCGGAAGCCATGGAGCGCGGTTTCAAGCGGCGAGAGAAAGAAGGGCTCGACATATCCAGGATGGGCCCGGTGTGTACGGTGATGGTGGGCAGATTGGACGACTGGTTGAAACTGGTCGCAGACAAGAAGGACATCGTCCTGGAACCCGGCTACCTCGAATGGGCCGGGGTTGCCGTCTTCAAGAAGGCATACAAGATTTTTCGGGAGCGCGGCTATCGCGTACGCCTGCTTTCAGCGGCTTTCCGAAATCATATGCACTGGAGCGAACTGATCGGCGGCGACGTCGTGATCTCTCCTCCCCACAAGTGGCAGGTTCGGTTCAACGGGAGCGACGTCAACGTAGTGTCGCGTATCGACGACCCGGTCGATCCCGAAATCGTCGAACAGCTGCTAAGCAAGTTCCCTGACTTTCGGCGGGCCTACGAAGAGAAAGGCCTTTCACTCGACGAATTCGACACCTACGGCCCTACCGTACGGACGCTTCGCCAGTTTCTCGAGGCTACGCATGAGTTAGCGGTTCGGGTGCGCGATTTGATGCTTCCTAACCCGGATACTTCTCTGTCTTAGTCTTTTGTTCGATAGGCAAACCTAGCGACTTACACTATCCCTGATATCCCGGGAATCAACGGCGTTAAGGGCGTTGCCGTTGGATGTTGGTTCCCGGAGCACGCCGTCACTGTTCGGTATGTGCCATCCACATGTTTAGAGTTTCGCTGCAGATTCCCAGTAAAAGTGGGGTAAATTTCCCTTCACTTGATTCAAACCAAGGCACCTGGATGAGAGGCCATGAAACCGCCGGCGCGGAGTCCGTCACAACTTTGGTTACGACAGTTCAATACGGAACTAGCTCCGGAAATACTTCTTGACACTCGTCTAATGCCAACTATATGAAATTACCGCGCAACAATGCTGAGCAGAAGATGAAGGTAATTAGTTCTATATGGAACTAATGCTTCCCTGGGTTGCAGCGGAACAAAAGCAGGTCACCCCCCGGCCCCTCCAGGCAAGGACGAAGTCAACAAGGTTGTAACTTGAGGAGACACTCTGTGATTGATACGAATAGATTAAAAAGAGCCCTGTTGTACCTGTTGCCAGTGTTCGCGGTACTTCTCATGACGCCGAGCGTGACCTGGGGCCAGGCCAGCCGCGGATCGATCGTGGGGACCGTGCGCGACCCCGCGGGCGCCGTTGTTCCTAACGCCACGGTAACGATTACGAATGTCGACACCAACACTTCCTATCCGCTGGCGACCAACTCCGACGGCCGGTTCGTCTACCCTGCGCTGCCGCCGGGCAACTACAAGGTCACGGTATCCGCTCCCGGATTCAAGGAAGCCGTTCAGGAAGGAATCACGGTCTCAATCGGAACCGCATCCACGGTTGACATCGCTCTGCAGGTAGGCCAGACATCGCAGTCGGTCACGGTCACCGCAGATGCGCAACAGATCCAGACCGAGAGCAGCGACGTGGGAACCACCGTTCCCGGGGCACTCGTAGCGCAACTACCTTTGAACTTCAGCGGTGTCGTTCGTAGCCCGCTGCAGTTCATGACCCTGACGCCGGGGTTCCAGGGAGATGCCACCGGCAACGCACAGTCCCAGGCCAGCTTTAAGCTCAACGGGGCCGGCACAGGACAGGCGGATGTGATCCTGGATGGCGCCTCCATTCAGTTGGCATCCCCGAACTACCAGTGGAACTTCGGCATCAGCGTCGATGCGGTCTCCGAGTTCAAGGTGCAAACCAGCACCTTCGCCGCGGAATATGGCCGCACCGGTGGCGGTTTCGTGAACGTGGCTTCCAAGTCGGGAACCAATGAGTTTCACGGCGCCGTTTACGACCTGCTGAAGAATAAGGCATTCGACGCGAACAGCTGGCAAAACAACCACCTCGGTCTTGGCAAGCAGAATGATACGCAGAACGACTTTGGCGGATTTGGGGGCGGCCCCATCTTCATCCCCAAAATCTATGACGGCCGGGGAAAAAGCTTCTGGTTCTTCAGCTACGAAGGTTTCCGCTTCAAGTCCGGGGGCCCCGAAAACACTTCGACAGCAACTCCGCAGATGTGGGCGAACGGGGATTTTTCCCAGGTTCTGAACCCGCAAACCATCAACGGTGTTACCTACCCCGGCCAGAAGATCTACGATTACACGACGTGCTCAGGCGTGAACCTGGGCCAGCCATGCCAACCCTTTCCGAACAACCAGATCCCGCTGTCGAGGCTGGATCCCTATGCCAAGGCATTCATCCCCTATCTCCCGGTTGCCACGAGTCCGGGCCAGGCTTTTCAGAATCTGAACTACACGCTTCTGTCGCCCATCAACAACGACCTTTATTCCACACGCATCGATCAGAACATCGGCGCGAAGAACAAGATCTTTGGCAGCTACGCGCAAGCCGACCTGCCGATTATCGACATCTATTCCTACGGGCCAAAGGGACTCTATGATCAGAGTTTCGGCAGCACCACAACTCACTACGTGCGGATCGGCGAAGACTACACCATCACGCCAACACTACTGAATCACTTCAACGCCGGTTACACGCGCCGCTTCCGCATCGAGCAGGGTGAGGGCGGCGTTGGCTCCTGGGCCGATAAGATCGATTTCCATGGTTATTACCAGGACATTCTTATTCCCAACAATGGCATTCAATACATCCCGGCGACCGGGGCCGGCATGCCAACACCTCCGGGAGACAACAGCTTCTTTGTCGACAACAGTTATCAATACGATGACTCAGTTTCGTGGAACCATGGCAAGCATAACTGGAAGTTCGGTTTCGTATACCGGCGCCAGGGGTTCAACGCGACGTACAACAGCAATGCTGCCCCTGATTTCAGCTTTGATAATGCTCTGACCTCAGCCGGCAACCTCGCCAACGGTAGCCCCATCGATCCAAACTCCGGTTCGGGTGCGGCCTCCTTCTTCCTCGGAGCTGCTACCAATGGAACGGTAGGCGGCGGTCAAAACGCTGCCATGCGCGTCCACGGCTGGGGCTTTTATGGGCAGGACGACTGGAAAGCTTCACCGAAGTTGACCCTGAACCTGGGACTGCGATATGAGATCCCGCGGCCTGTGTTTGAAGAAAAGTGCAGGACCTCTCAGGTCAATCCGACCCTCGCAAACCCAGGAGCAGACGGTTTGCCCGGCGCTTACGAGTTCCAGGGAACCGGAACTGGCAGAGACGGCCGGTGCTCTCCCATGAACCAGTACTGGGGTTCCTGGGGTCCGCGGGTCGGCTTGGCCTATCAGCTTGATCCGAGAACGGTGGTTCGCGCTGCTTACGGCCTCTATTACACCCCACTGAAAATTTCCAACTTTGCCAATACGGACAGTCTGGGTTTCTTTGCCGTCGGCTACAAATGGCCAGCCCAGGTAAACCAACAGACACCCGCAGTGATCCCCAGCCAGGTCACAAGTTATCCGGGATCCATACCGCCGACCATCACGCCGACCGCCCTCAATGGATTGGGTGGCGGAGGTGGTGCTGCGAGTGGCGGCCCGGTGATGCTTCCAGGTAGGCTGGCCCGGCCTGGCGCAGTGAATAACTGGACGTTCGACATCCAGCGCGAGCTTCCCGGCCAATGGCTTGTGGATATGGCTTACGTTGGAAATCACGGATCTCATTTACAGGCACTGCTGAAGGATCCGAACGTCGCTCCTCAATCGGCGCTGGTTTACGGAAACTGTCTGGCAGTTCTGGTAACTGCTCAGACGGGCAATCCCGCTTGCGCAGGATTGCCGCAAGTCGGCATTCCTTACACCAACTTCCTGAACGACTTTGGCAGCTCGGCGACGGTCGCCCAGGCGCTCAGGCCATTCCCGCAGTACCAGACGGAGGACCTGGATACTTCGTTCAGCGCCAATCCCTGGGGCAATTACAGCTACAATGCGCTGCAGGTTCAAGTAACCAAACGGTACGGTTCCGGATTGACCGTCTTGAGCAATTACACCTGGTCTAAAAATCTCACCGATGCCGATTCCGACTATGCCCCGCAAGAAGCATGGAACGGCGGCGTGGGGGGCATGATCGACCCGTACAACCCGAAGGCTGAGAAGACCTACAGCGAATTTGATCAGCCGCAGACGTTCAAAGTTGCTTACACCTATGAGTTACCTGTAGGTAAAGGAAAGAAGTGGCTGGGCAACGCAAATAAGTTGACCGACACTGCTATTGGCGGCTGGACAATCGGCGGATTGGATACCTACGGTACTGGCTTCCCTCTGTTCGTCCAGGAGAACAACTGGACGGCGGGAACTTTCGCTGGCCAGGCAACCGGCGGCAATGCACGGCCTAATGTCGTCCCGGGCGTAAACCCCAAAGCGTATTTTGGTGGCGTGGGAGGGTATAAATTTGGTTCAACCGCGGTCATTAACCCGGCAGCCTTTACCCAGGCGCCAAACTATACCTTCGGAGACGCACCCAAGACACTCGGAAATGTCCGCAACTTCAACCACAAGGAAGAGGACCTCCAGGTATCGAAGAGGTTCCCTCTGGTCACGGAACGAGTCAATCTGAACTTCAGATTCGATGCGTTCAACATATTCAACCGTCACAGTTTCGGTTGTATGGACTACCACGTCGGCGATCCAGCGTTTGGGCAGTTCCAATGCGGTACGGGTCCCAACGCGGAAACCAACAACAACCAATCGGGCATCGTCTCATCGGCTCGAACGTTACAAGCTAACTTCAGAATCACATTCTGAGGGAGGACCGGGGCAGGAGGGGCTGGCCCTTCTGCTCTGCTATAGTGTGGTCAATCAAGGGGGAACGCTTAGGCGCTCCCCCTGTTTTATTCAGGGAAATAAGGCATCAGTATGCGGATCCACGGGAACCCTCGGCCTCTCCTCTGCGCTTGTTTCGGCCTGACCCTGATTCCTTTCCTTGCTTCCCCGATCTCCCTGCACGCACAAACGACAGAACAAGAAGCCCAGCGGCATTTTGCCGCCGCCAGGCAAGCCCAGGCATCCGGCGATCTGGAGCTTGCGGCACAGGAATATTTGAAGGTGAGCCACCTGTTGCCTGGAGTAGCGGAAGTTTGGGCGAGTCTCGGCATGGTTTATAACGCTCAGGGAAAATTCGCCGAGTCGGCCCAAGCTCTCAGCAAAGCGGAAAAGCTGAAGCCCGGCCTTCCTGGAGTAAGCCTCTATCTCGGAATTGACTATGAGAAAGATCGAGAGGCAGGTTTGGCAGTTCCACAACTGCTAGAGGCGGTCCGGGGGGAACCGCAAAACAAGGAGGCTCACACCTGGCTGGGAAGAGCGCTTTGGGACAGTGGCCGTATTCCTTCGGCACTCGAGCAGTTGCGTAAAACTGCGCAGTTGTTCCCCGCGGATCCGGCGCTGCTATTAGATCTCGGAGTGGCTTACCGCAAAGCGGCAGACATTGGGATCGAGCGGGTGATCAGTGGATCGAGCGGGACACCGCTGATGCACCAGGTGTATGGCGACATCTACAAGGATGAGCATGCCTGGGAGAACTCAGCCGCACATTATTATCGAGCGCTGGAGCAGGACCCTCATTGGCAGGGGGCACATTTTGGCCTGGGCGAAATCGCCCTGCGGCGGGAGAAGCTCGATACCGCGACGCAGGAGTTCCATCGCGAACTCGAGGTCAATCCCAAATCGGCCATGGCGCTGGCGAGACTGGGCGAGATCGCAATGTTGCAGAACAAACCAGGCGACGCTCTTTCCCAGCTGAACGACGCGATACAGATGGGGAGTTTCCAGGCAGCAAATGCATTGGGACTTCCGCACCCATATCCGATTGGGAGCCAGGACCTCAGCGACATCGCAAAACAGCAGCTCCGGACCGTGCTGCCTGCGTTGGAGAATGCGCCGCCCAGTCCCGGGCGTAGCCTGGGACTGGCGTTTGCAAAGGCACGCCTGGGCGACGATGATGCGTCGCTGGCCGCGTGGAAGGATTTCACTGCCGGCCCACCGCACTCGAGTGGCGCGACGCCGCATGAGCGGAGCCTGAACGATTTCTATCGTCAGGACTTCCTCGCTGCTGCCGCCGAGTTGGACGCTTGGCTTAAGCTGCATCCCAACGATTTTCAGGCCGGCTATCTGCTGGCCAAAACCTATCGCAACCTTTCTCTCGCCACGCTGGAGCAATTACTGGCCACAGCGCCCGATTCGTATCCCGCACACGAGTTGCTGGCGGAAACGTATGAAAATTCGGAGCAGGATCAAAAGGCGCTGGAGGAATACAAGATTGTAGAGGGCATGGCGCCCAATCTGCCCGGGGTACACTTCTCGGTCGGCCACCTGTTGCTGAAGACCAACCAGCAGGATCAGGCGCGGGAAGAATTAGCAGAGGAGCTGCGTGTGAATCCCGATCATCCGGAAGCAAACGCGGAGATGGGCACGCTGCTCCTCGACCGCCTGGATGCGGTTCACGCAATTCCCTACCTCGAAAAAGCCGTGCAGCTGGAACCGAGCCAATGGAATACGTATCAGCAGTTGGGCAAGGCCTATTACATGCAGAAGGACTATGCCAAAGCGGAAACAGCGCTAAAGCAGGCGGTTCGCCACGACCCGAAAGGTTTGGCGCACTATCAACTGGGCCTGGTGTACCGTTCGCTGGGCCAGAAGGAAGCCGCCAACGAGCAATTTGAAATTTCACGTAAGCTCAAGCTCGAGGGACTGGCACACGACGAGAACCAGATGAATACCCTCTCCACTGTGCCGCAATGAAGCTGCATGCCGGACCCCTCCTCCTCAGCATGTTCCTTTCCCCTGTAAGCATCCTTGCACAGGGTGACGCGTTACAACGCGGGCTCGAACTTTTTCGCGAGCAGAATTATCCAGCCGCATTAGAGCAGTTCCAGGAGGCGAAGCGCACCCGCCCCCCGAACGCCCAACTCGATAACGTCATCGGAATCACGGAAACGCGGCTGGGCCAGATCGACGCGGCAAACAGTGAGTATGAGGCCGCGATTCGTCTCGATCCAAAACTGGCGGACGCGCACAAAAACCTCGGCTATAACTACATTGGCCTGAAGAAATACGACCTGGCGGAAAAGCAGTTGAACGCCGCCCTGGCGCTCGATGGCGCCGAACCCTTCACGCATTACTATCTTGTCGTGCTGTATGTCACGACCTCACGGAACAAAGACGTAATCGCGCATATCAAGCCTGCGGAGCCGGCACTGGTCAACGATACAAATACCGCGGTCCTGGCCGTGAAGGCTGCCCTCAACGCCAATGACCCCGCGGTAGCTTTGCAACTCACCGAACTGCTGGAGGCAAATTCAAAACTTTCTCCTGAACAGGAATATGCGATTGCGCAGATGCTGAACGAGCACCGGATGTATGCGGAAGCTGCGGTTCGCTTCCGGCACATTCTGGATCTGCAGCCTGATCCGTGGCAGAACAAGTACAACCTTGCCCTCGCGTTGGTGAAATCGAATCAGGCGAAACAGGCAATTCCCTTACTGGATGCGATCGTCCAGGAAAATTCGTCCAATCCCGACATTCTTGCCAGTGCCGCCTCAGCCTATGAATCAGCCGGCGCAAACGACCAGGCTCTGAATGCCTACCAGAAAGGGATTGCCGCCGATCCTGCCAATCCTGATCGCTATCTCGATTGCACCCGATTGCTGATCGATCTGGACCGCTATCCGGAGGCCACGGCCATCATTCAACGCGGTATCCCGCTGGTCCCCGACGATTACCCTTTGACAATTCGTTTGGGGGCCATCGAGGGGATGCAGGGCAATCGGGCGCAGGCCCGCGAGGCCTATCACCAGGCAATCTCGAAACATCCATCGCTTGCGCTGGGCTATGTGGCGCTTGCGCAGACCTACATGAAGGAAGGCAATGACCAGGAAGCACTGAAGATCATTACGGACGCGCGCAAGGTGGTCCCAACGGATTTCGCGCTGGAGTATGTGTACGGGCTGATCTCTTTTCAGTTGGGCCGGC
>Ga0335073_10004460_pt1 | contig 19575 bp, 8 predicted proteins | sample Lox_Sample_22_FD_207093 | JGI IMG/M metagenome (GOLD analysis project Ga0335073, IMG submission 207093) | Soil microbial communities from Loxahatchee National Wildlife Refuge, Florida, United States - Lox_Sample_2.2 | ecosystem: Environmental > Terrestrial > Soil > Wetlands | place: USA: Florida...
AACGTCGCCAACAGTTGGCCGACATTACGTGGAAGCTTAGGAGAATCCTATGCGGGCAAATCCTCGCCAGTTTCCGAACAGACTCGGTTTCCTCGTTTCGATTGCCTTTGTGGTCGCCGCCGTTGCGTCGGCCCTCGCCCAGAAACAGATCCCGCCAGAGGGTGTGGCTCAGATTCGAGCGTTCCTGCTCGACAAGGCGAATCGCACTCCCGCTCAGGAGAAGCTGGATTCTCAAATTATCTATAACTCGCGAGTCGCATCGGGACAGCCAGCTGCGCCCGGCATCCCGCGCTCATTTACGCCGAGTGAGCTGGAGCGGTCGAACGATGGCTTGATTCACGTGGACATCGCGGCGGACGTGAGCGCCGGTCTGTTAACCGCGATTAAGAGCCTTGGTGGACGCATCGAGTCGTCGTTCGCGCAATATAAGACGGTGCGCGCATGGCTCCCGCTGTCTGCCGCCGAGACCTTGGCTGCGCGGTCAGAAGTGCGGTTCATCAAGCGGGCAGAACGCAGCCACACCAATTCCGGTCTGCAGTTGCTCCCTGGCTTCAGCCTGCGCGAAGCCAACGTCTCAGCCAAGCTCGGGGACGCCCTGGCAGCGGCCATGCCCGGCCCAATTCCGCCGGTTGCCTCTGACACGACGGGCGTAATCGCCCACGGGGCCAACATCGCGCAGGCCGCCGGAATCACCGGCAGCGGCGTGACCATCGGCGTCATCTCGAACGGCGTGACGTCGCTCGCAACGGAGCAGGCAGCGGGACGACTACCCTCCGTGGTCAATGTACTGGCCGGCCAGAGTGGAGACGGCCCTGGACCTTGCCCTGGTCCCAATTGTCCCGACGAAGGTACGGCGATGCTGGAGATCGTCTACTCCATGGCTCCGGGCGCAACGCTCTACTTCGCGACATCGGGTCCCAGCGAATCGCAATTTGCCACCAACATCGTGGCGTTGCAAGCGGCCGGCTGCAACATCATCGTCGACGACGTCACATTCTTCGACGAGTCGGTCTTCCAGGACGGGACCGTCGCCGCTGCTGTCAACACTGTAACGGCGCTCGGCGCTCTCTATTTCTCTTCGGCGGGGAACTCAGGCAATCTCGATAGCAACGCCTCGGGAACCTGGGAGGGTGACTTCAATGCCGACGGATCTGCTCCGTCTATAACGGAGACTGGAACGGTTCACAGCTTCGGTCCCTCGGACTACGATGTGCTGACCGGGCTCAGCGGAGAAGGCTTCTATATGCTGCAGTGGTCCGACGCCTTCGGATCATCCTGCAACGACTATGATCTTTTCATCCTGAATCCAAGCGGGACGGCGGTCGAGGGAGCGTCCACCAACCGTCAGACCTGCAGTCAAGATCCGCTCGAAACTATCTCCGATCCGAAGGCGACATTTGCCGTCAATAGCGAAATTGTCATCGTGAATTACAACAATTCGGCGGCTCGCGCCTTGCACCTCGACACCGAGCGCGGGCGTTTGAGTATCGGAACATCGGGCGCGACCTACAGTCACAACGCAGCCGCAGCCGCGTTGACTGTTGCCGCTGTCGACGTGCACACCGCGAGCGGAGGGCTGTTCGTGGGCGGATTTCTTAATCCGCCGGAGAGCTTCAGTTCCGACGGACCACGCAAGATTTTCTACGACCCGAGCGGTAATCCCATCACGCCGGGCAATTTCCTGTTCAGCACGAACGGCGGAACTACGTTGCCTAAGGTCGACTTTACCGCAGCTGACGGCGTTCCCACGGGAGTTCCGGGATTCAATCCGTTCTACGGCACTTCTGCTGCCGCGCCGCACGCGGCGTCCATTGCAGCTCTGATCATGTCAGCGAATCCGTCTCTCACGCCGTCCCAAGTCAAAAGTATTTTGTATTCGACGTCGCTGCCCGTTTCCGGCTATCTTTCCCGGACCGTCGGAACGGGCATCGTGATGATCGCCGATGCGCCGACGATCACGAAAGCGTTCGGAGCCGCTACCATTCCGGTGAATGGGACCACCAGCCTCGGATTCGTCATCAGCAACGTGAATAGCCTCGTTCCTCTGAGCGGCATTGCATTTAGCGACTTCCTGCCCTCCGGATTGATCGTGTCGACGCCCAATGGTCTGACGGGAAGCTGCGGCGGTGGAACCATCGTCGCGAGCCCGGGATCTTCCAGCATCAGCCTGACGGGAGCCGCGCTGGCGGTGAGCGGGTCGTGCGCTTTCTCCGTCAACGTCACCGGCACGAGTGGCGGTGTCAAGAATAACGTCACAACTCAGATCACTACGGCCGGGGGCGCTGTGGGTGGAGTCGCTCTCGCCAGCGTCACTGTGGTCTTGCCGCCGGTCATCGCCAAAGCATTCGGTGCACCGACGGTTCCGCTGAATCAGAGCACGAGCCTGACCTTCACCATTACCAATCCCAATGCAACTGTTCCTCTCTCCAGTGTCGGATTTCTGGACACGCTCCCTGCCGGCCTGGTTATCAGCACGCCGAACGGCGCGAGCGGAAGCTGCGGAGCTGGCATCATTACGGCTGCGGCGGGCTCGGGAAGCGTCATGCTGACGGGCGGCACTATCGCGGCTGGTTCCAGCTGCGCGTTTTCGGTAAACGTCACCGGCACTGTGGCTGGAGTCGAGAACAACGTAACCGGCACCGTAACTTCGCTCAACGGCGGGAACGGAAACTCAGCTTCTGCCAGCATTACCGTGGTTGCGCCACCTGTCATCAGCAAGGCATTCGCCGCGCCGACGATCCTGGTCGGCGGTTCTACGGCGCTGACTTTCACGATCGCCAATCCGAACGCCACCGTGGCGCTGATCGGCGTTGGTGTCGTTGATACGTTGCCGGCAGGCCTCGTAGTTTCGAACCCGAACGGAATGGTAGGAAACTGCGGCGGCGGAACGGTTACGGCCGTGCCGGGCGCGGGCGTGATCACGCTCTCAGGCGGGTCCATACCGGAAAGCACATCGTGTGTCTTCTCAGTGAACGTAACCGGAACCAAGGTAGGCCAGCAGATCAACACAACCAACCCGGTGACTTCGTCCAATGGCGGCGCCGGGAACACAGCCACAGCTTCGATCATCGTGCTGGCTCCCGCTGCCATCGAGTACTTCTCGAAAGCCCACACTACGAGCGCTCCGGATGCAACCGTGAACATCGACGATCCGGGCACTTCTCCGGGGAATCTCTGCGCCGACATTTTCGTTTTCGATCCCAACCAGGAGATGTCGGAGTGCTGCAGTTGCACGCTGACCCCGGATGGTTTGCTGACGTTGTCGGTCAACAACGACATCACTGGCAATCCGCTCACCGGCAAACTGCTGACCACGGGAGCGATCGTCATCATTCCCGCTACGACTCAGGGAGGGTTGTGTCCGCTTCCGACTGGATTGACATCGGAACCGGCGCTGCGAGCCTGGTCGACGCACATTCAGACCGACGGCAGCGGTTTCTCCTTGACTGAGACCGCCTCGCAGCCTGCCGGTCTAAGCTTGCAGAACCTGAATGCCCTGCAAAGTGAATGCAAGAGCATCAAGACCGTCGGCAGCGGTCATGGAGTCTGTGCAAACAGCGCCGCGCTGGCGTCGATTTGTAATAACTAGGGGAGCGTGATGTGAGAGAGTGCTTAACAAGAAACGAGCCATACCGGACCTTAAGACTGCGTCTCGGTATGGCTCAACTTGCGTTAACCTACTTTCTCCAACGTCGAATTACTGCACTGTCAGCGTTAACTGCATGACGTGTGTCAGGGACCCGGATGTTCCCGTCACGAGCAGCGAGTAGGTTCCGGGTACCGTTCCTGCTTGCTGCGTCTGTACGGGCGTGGTTGTCCCCCCGCCGCAGCCTGCCGCGAACAAAGTCAGGCCGATCAGCAAAGCCAGCAGCACGAAACGCCACTTGATTTGCTGTTTCTTGCGCCCGAGCGACACCAAGCCAAACATCAGGAAGCCGGGCATCTGGAAGAACCACGCAGCCAGCATAGCGCGAGCATTCGCCTCATGTGGCATGGAGAGCGCTGCCACTGTGGCAGTCGTGGTGACAGTGACCGTAACCGCCTGCGAGCTGCTGCCTGCGGCGATTGAATTCGGCGAGATGCTGCACGTACTGAGAGCAGGCGCGCCGCTGCAAGTCAGGCTTACTGCATTCGCGAAAGGTCCGCCGACTCCGGCAAACGTGAGTTGATAGGTCGCAGCTGAGCCCGCTTTGGTCGTTTCCGAAGCGCTTCCGCTCGCGGAGAGACTAAAGTCGCTGCCGGTGCCGGAGAGGGAAACCAGGGCCGGACCTTCCAGTGAATTATCGGAGATGATCAGCGACCCCGTCCGGTTTCCCCCCGCGACAGGAGTGAACTTGACATTGATCGTGCAGGTCGCGGCAGGAGCCAGACTGCCCGGGCAATTATTTGTTTGCGTAAAGTCACCGACCGCATCGATGTTGCCGATGACCATGGTGGCGCTGCCGCTGTTGGTCAGAGTCACCGCCTGCGCGGCGCTCGAACTGCCAACCTGTTGCGCGGCGAACGTCAACGACGAGGCGGACACAGTATTTGCTGGTGCGCCGGCTCCGCCGCTCAAGGTGATGGTCTGAGGACTGTTCGGAGCTGAGTCTGTGACCACGATCGTTCCAGTTCGGGTGCCCGTCGAAGTCGGTGTAAACGTAACCTGCACGATACAGGTACCGCCGTTGGCGGCAACCGTTCCGCAGTTGTTAGTCTGCGCAAAGTCCCCGGTAACCTGAATACCGGTAACAGTGAGCTGCCCGTTGCCCGTATCCGTCACGGTGATGCTCTGCGGCGCGCTGGTCGTCCCCACCGACTGTGAGGAGAACGTGAGGCTGGTGGGACTAAAGCTGACCGCCGACGCGATGCCGGTGCCGCTCAGGCTCACCGTGTGCGGGTTGCCTTGAGCGTTGTCGTTGATCGTCAAGGTGCCGTTCCGGCTTCCGGAAGTCGTCGGGGTGAACGTCACACTGACCGTGCAGGACTGGCTTGCCGGGATCGAAGAGCATTGGTTCGTCTGCGCAAAGTCACCCGACGCGGTTACGCCGGAGATGGTCATTGCGTTCGATCCGGTGTTGGTGATGGTTACGGTTTGCGCCGAGCTCGTTGTTCCCACCGACTGGTTCGAGAAGGTCAAGCTCGCCGGCGAAATAGTCGCAGTCGTGACGTATCCGCTTCCGGTAAGACTGATTGTCTGCGGACTGTCGGGAGCATTGTCAGTGAGCGTCAAGGCTCCATTGCGGGCGCCGCCGGCGGTCGGAGTGAAAGTGATCTGGAACGTACAAACGGATCCCACTCCCAGAGCCTCCGGACAATCGTTCGTTTGGGCATAGTCGCCGGTGACCGCAATATTCGTCAGGTTCAGCGTGGCGTTGCCGTTGTTGGTCAGCGTCACGCTCTGCGGATCACTGGCCTGATTGACCTGCAGGCTGGGAAAAGTGAGGGTCGTCGCCGACAGAGTTGCGATGGCCGTCGATCCATCGCCCACGAGATTGATAAAGTGCGGGGAGCCTGCGCCGTCGTCCTGCACCAGGATAGATCCGAACCGCGGACCGGGTGCTGTCGGAGTAAACGTCACGGTGAACGTGCAAGTGCCGGCGGCCGGAACGTTCGTGCCGCAGGTATCAGTTTCGGAGAAGTCGCCGCTGATTGTAATCGAAGAGATGGTGAGCGGAGCGCTGCCCATGTTCCGCAGCAGAGATGTGTTCGGCTGGCTCACCGAGCCCACCGGACGAATTGAGAATTGAACGAGCGAAGGGCTGATTGCAACCGCGGGAGCGTTGGCACTGCCAATCTTCGCCACGAAGGCGTCGGTATTGCCGCCGAGGGTGTTTTGCAAAGCGGCGGCGGTCACGGGGAAGTCGCTGGAATCTGTATATCCCGCGATGTAGATACTGCCGCTGGCATCTACGGCAATTCCACCCGGCCATTCGTCGCCGTTCCCTCCGACGTAGGTGCTGAACAGATTTATACTGCCGGTCGGATCGATTTCGGTCAGCAGAAGATCATTCTGGTTGGTGTAGTTCTCAATCGGATTTGCCAGAGTCATGTCGCCGTTATAGGACTGGCTCAGTACGTAGGCATCATCTTGTGCATCCAAGGCGATCGATTGTGGATTGGCGTAGTTTTGCGGAGGCAGGAACGTCGAGTATGAAAGGGTGCTTCCCGTGGGGTCGAACTTGGTGACAAACCCATAGCTGCAGCTCCAGCCGTAGGTCCCCGGATCGCAAAGATTTGGAGTCGTAACCGGGAACTGTCCGTCACTGTAACCGGTGCCCGTCACATATGCGGAACCGTTACTATCTACGGCGACCGCGACAATTGTAGTCGGGTAACCGTCAGTCGAACCGAAGTAAGTCGAGTAACTCAACCCTCCCGTGCTGCTTAACTCCGTGACAAATCCGATCTGCTGATCGCTCGGGCTGTTCTGGGCGGTCATATACGCGCTGGGCGTGGTGGGAAAGTCGTAGGTGTTTGTGTTTCCGCCGACATACGCGTTGCCGCTGCCGTCGAGTGCAATGCCGTTGATCGTCGTGTACGGACTCGGCCAGCACGGCCCGTCGTAGCATTGCAGCACCACGTTTGCGCTTCCCGCCAGATAGGTTGAGAAGACCAGGGCCGATCCGTCCGCGGTAAAGTGCGTCACGAACCCATATTCGCCGTAATAGCCGTTCTGATTGGCAGAAATCGATGACTGAACCGCATTCTGGGTCGGAAAATCGCTGGAATACGTCTCGCCCGCTACATAGATCTCCTGCGCACTGTTGACTGCGATGCCGTAAGGATAGGTTGAGCTGTTACCGCCCAGAAACGTCGAATACAGGAGCGACGATCCGTCTGGCGACACCTTGGCGACAAAGCCCGCCCAGCACGATTCCATCCCCGATTGAAAGCCGTTGACGATGGGAAAGTTGCTGGAGCAGGTATAGCCGGTGAGGTAAGCATTGTCGCTGCCATCGAGCGTCATTGCCGTCGTGTAATCGCTGCTGCCGCCAATGAAGTCGGCATAAACCAGGCTTGATCCGCTTACATCCAACTTCGCAATGAAGGCGTTGGTGCCACCCTGGTTGTTGGGTCCTTCCGATGCCAGCGGAAAGTTTGTCGATTCCGTCCAACCGGCAACATAGGAGCTTCCGTCGCTGTCAACCGCGACTCCCACCGCTTCGTCATCAGCTAGTCCGCCAAGGTAGGTCGAATACAGAAGAACGGGATCGATGACCAGAGGCTTGCTCTTGTCGTACCCGCTCAGCGAGAACGCAACACGAGTGGAACTCTTCAGGGAGTATCCGCCGCTGACCGGCAACTTCATGTTATTGAACGTCTGATAGAGAACCGGGTTCTTCATGTGCAGCGCGCCCTGTTTGGTCTGTAATACCAGGTCGCCGTTGCCGTCTACGCTGACGCTCTCTGCTCCTTTTACATCGAACTGAATCTGTTTCGGATCGGCGCCGGGCGAAACTTCGAAGTCATATTCCATTTGCGAGGGGTTGCCGTAATAGACGAGGTCGATTCCCGGATAAATGTTCTTGTAGCGGACCTTTGCGTACGTGGCCACGTTCGTGACCCATTTCGACTTGTCACGCCCGATAAAGTAGTTCGCCTTGCCCGGTTGCTGCTGTTCGCCAATCGCGGCCGGATTGGGATTAGCTCCCACCATGCTCAACTGGATGACTGTGTTGCTCTGCTGCGGAGAGGCAGTCTGGCTGGCAGGTTGAAGTCCATGCCCTGGCGCCACTTGCGGGGGTTTCGCTGAAAACACCATGTCGCCCGCCGTCAGAAATACTACATAGCCGGAACCACGCGAGAGGAACTTCACGCTGGAAGCCGTCTGCCCCTTGTTGGCCTCGAACGTCATCGGCAATTTGCCGTAGGTGGCGGCAGCTGTCTTCGCAGCCGACGGTTGCGGTGCGGCAGCAGGGTTCGCTGTCCTCGTTTGCTGCGCCACAGATGCACTTACTGCCACAAGCAGGATTACAACAGTCAGGAATCTCCGTGCGCTCGTTTTCATGAACCAGTCCTTCGCTCTCAGGATTTGTTTTATGGGCAGGAGTTGATGCGAGGTGGATGCCCCTCCACCTGTCTCATCCAGCAGCAGATACGGATGTGTTTTGTGACGGCATCAGGCACGCCGAACCATCAATGCAGGTGAAGCGCCAATAACCGCATACCAGCTAACCCGTTGAGTCTTCGGGCAGTACCGAAACAAGGGAACGAGCGATTCTTGCTGCGCGATGTCTCGCTCTTAGACATATGTTGATTTTCTGGATCGCACCAGGAATGGGGCCCGCTGCAGCACTCGATCAAAGTTCGCGAGGAGGTGCGGGAAAAGGCGATGGCTGAAATCGGTACAGCCAGCCTTGGAGTGTGTCTGCGTTCTGACTTTATTCCACGAGCGGCTTTTTCACTCGGCTTCTCTCTTTCAGCCAATCATGCAGAACGATCAGATCGACTGGAGGAATCCGCACAAACTCGCATCCGATGCGGCCGTAATCCCGCGTCCACAGCACACGAACATTTACCAGAACCTCTCTCCGCGCTCCCGGCAATAAGAGCCGGAACGACAGTATGTCTCCGATGAGGAATGTCTCCTGAGTGCTGATTCCCACGCCACCGTCGCCAATGTCGACGACGGTCAGAGCGGTCGTTCGGCCATCCTCGCAACTTGCCATTACCGGGAGCATCACCGCGTGCCTGACATGCCGGCGATAGTCAATCAACATCCGCGAATACGCATCCCGGAAAGACTTTTCACCCGCTTCCGCAGTGACCGGCTTCTTGATGACGACGTGAGCGCCGGGCATGCGGGACTCCGACGGCAAAATCGCCACGACTGTGGGCTTCTTCCATTTCCCTTTCATCCAAAGCTTCCGCAAGAACTCTGAGGACTCTTCACCCTCCCAATCGATCACGACAAGATCGGTGCTCCCCTGCCCCAGCGCGTCAAAGGCCTTCTCGGGGCTTACGCACAGGTTGATCGTGATGGACAGGTTCCGCAGGATTCGGGCCAGAGTTCTGAAGAGCCCCGCATCCCGGGAAACGAACAAGCACTCGAATGCCATGTCGGACGTCATAACAATCCTTCCTGCAAAGTTTCGGCGATCGCCCACGCCGCTGTGGTTCCAAGAATCAAGAACCCTCGCAGCCTCGTCCGCGGACGATCGCGTTCGTACCCTACCCCTTGTTACCTCCGCGCCGAAGGACCAGAATCCTCATCCTTCCACAGCACGGACCGGAAGCACTCTGGTGATTGCAGTTCTAAGTCCAACGGCCAAGCTCGTAAGTTGATATTTTTGAAGGAATTCGCGAGATAGGGCGATTGTATGCAGTCCGAAATTCAGACATGTCCTGATTTTCCAGACAATCCGCGCGGGCGTGGGACCCGGCTTGGGTGGCTCAATCCAGACGATCGTCAGAAAGACCGGGAAGGCTATAGCGAGAGCGTCAGGACGACGATCCCGCAGACTTCGAACGGCTCTTGGTCCAGGGGCGCCAATCGCACAGGAGCTTCTCGATGGATGCCACATCTACAGGTTTCGAGAAAAGGTAGCCCTGGCCCAGTTCGCAACCCAGTTGTTGAAGTTCGTCCACTTCTTCGTTTTGCTCAATGCCTTCGGCAACCACTTTCAGCCCGAGGCTGTGCGCCAGCATCACGATGATCCGGACAATCTCGTGGGTCTCATCGTCGCTTTGCATGCGGGAAACGAAGCTTCGATCGACTTTCAGGACATCGACTGGGAACTCCTGAAGCCGGCTCAGCGAAGAATAGCCAGTTCCAAAATCATCGATGCTGAGGCGAACGCCGAGCGCCTTTAACTGCGAGAGCACTACGGCAGATCGCTCGGCGTCGGCCATCGCGATATTCTCGGTGATTTCCAGGTCCACGCAAGCGGGATCGATACCGGTTTCCTTCAGAATCTGTCCAATCTGCTCGGCCAAATCAGCCTGCGCGAACTGCTTCGCCGTAATATTTGCGCTGATGCTCAGCGGCGGCTGGGAGGGAAATTGCGTCCGCCAGCGGAGAACCTGCAGGCATCCTTCCCGCAGGAGTTGGCGGTTGATCGGCAGCGTAAGACCGATTTCATCGGCAACCTTGATGAACTCGCCCGGCATGACCAATCCTTGTGGTCGCTGCCAGCGCGAGAGAGCCTCGAATCCAACGATCTGACCGCTCTGCAAAGAGACTAACGGTTGATAGTGGACCCGGAACTCATTCAGCTCAAGCGCTTTCCGCAGCTCAGTTTCCAGCGCCAGCCGCTTCACCGCCTGGGTCTGCATGGCGTTGTCGAAGACTTCGCAGCAGGCTTTGCCGGCACTCTTGGCGCGATACATCGCGATCTCAGCGTCGCGCAGAACATCGCTGGCCTGCGTAGTCGTGCTGCTGCTGAAAACGATGCCGATGCTGGCGCTGAGTACGATCTCCTGATTATTCAGGCTGAATGGAACTGCCAGGCGTTCGCGAATGCGCTCCGCCATGCGGATGCCGTCGCTTGGATCGCGTAACTCCTCGGCAAGTACCACGAATTCGTCGCCACCCGGCCGCGCTAAAGTGCTGTCGCCGACCGTGGTTTCACCATTCTTTCCGAGCCGCGGACGCGCAATGGTGTCAGCGCCGCGGAGACAAGCCGCCAGCCGCTGTGCGACCTGAATGAGCAGATCGTCTCCCGCGCTGTGGCCCAAGCTGTCGTTGAAGACGCGAAATTCATCGATGTCGATAAATAAGACCGCAAACCGGAAGTCTTTGTGCCGCAGCGAAACTGCGATCGCCCTCTGCAAACGGTCGAGCAGCAGAGCGCGGTTGGGCAAGTTGGTCAGCTGGTCATGGAAGGCATGATGCTCGAGCAGAGCTTCGGCGCGCTTGCGCTCCGTAATATCGCGGTTGACGATGACCAGTCCCTCAGTTTCGCCATTCTTGCCCGGAATCGCACTCGAAGTGGATTCGAGCACTCGCCACGTGCCGTTCTTGTGGCGAATCCGGTACTCGAGCTGCTCTCCGCGTCCGGTGAGGTGCGCCTTCTCCGCGGCTTCCAGAACTCGCGCGCGATCGTCCGGGTGAATCTGCTCGATTGCAGACGTCGCGGCCAGTTCGTCGGCGCCGTATCCCAACATCTTCTCGTAGGCGGGGCTGTTGTAAAGACGGCGGCCGTTCCGGTCGACCACCGCGATCATGTCGGCCGCATTCTCGGTAATCAGCTGGAAGAGTCGCTCGCGATCCGCCAGCTGGCGGCGAATGCGCTGAAGTTGCAGATGTTGATAGACAGTGTAGATGTCAAACAGCAGAACCAGCGCCGCCAGGCCGCGTACCCACTCTTTAAGACTCAGGGAATAGTACTCATCCTTCGGGAGGTGAAAGCCGGGAAACGTCAATGAAAGGATGCCAAAGGTCAGTACCAGGGTGACTGCGACGGCATATCCCCACAGCCACCACTCGCGCCCCTCCACTTGCCGAATTCGAGTTGGCGAGAGTCTGGGATCGAGTCGGTTGTGATCTGCCTTTTTCATCTCTTCTCCGGACTCTTTTCACTGCTCGCAACAGCCTGGAAATGAATGCTTTCTCGCCTGGCACTACGGATTGCACGCCATGGCACGGGAAGGTGGTTACCCTTTGTTACTACCTTCTATTACGTTCTCGCAATTGTCGGCGGTACATTCCCTAACGTAACCTCGACTCATGATGAACAGCGGCAAGGCGGGGATGAGCCGAAAGCAGCCCAAAGCTGGTTCACAGTTCATGACGTTCAAGAGAGAGGCAATTATGAAATCGATCTTCATGTCTGCTTTAGCCGTGCTCGTACTGACCGGAATCTCCGTCGCAAAGGAACCGCTGCCCGATGCGCCGAGCGCGGTCTCCTCCTCGGCGGACTTCTTCGTGGAATCCACCGTTCCGGCGACCCCGGCCGCGGTTCCGCAGATGGCCGAGTCGAAAACGGTCGATTCCAAGTTCCTGGCTCTTGCCCTGGTCTCGGCCGGCAGCACCTTTGCCGACTCGTATACGACGCTGTTCGCACGGGAGAACTGGCTGGCGGGGAAGACTGGCGTCTGCAACGTCGAAGTGGAGAGCGCCTACCTGTACGGCACGCACCCCACGGTAGCCCGCGCCTATGCCGTCGCTTCCATCAAGACTGCAACCTCGGCCTTCGCCGCCTACTATCTGAAGAAGCACCACAGCAAGTTCTGGAGCCTGCCCCTCGTCGGCAATACCGCGATCAGCCTGCAGGGCGTGACCCAGAATATGAGGACCTGCAACTAAGCCACTAACGCTTGGCTGGTGCCTTCTGTTATCGCGAATCGTTATTGGACAATCAGAGTCAAAGGCACCGAGTGTTGCAGGTTCCCGGAAGTACCAGTAACTGTGATCGTATAAGTCCCCGGCGTAGTTCCAGTCTGCTTCGTTTGGGCGATGCCCGTACCGCCGGCGCAGCCGGTCATGAACAAGAGAGCCGCAATCAGCAGCACCAGCACGACGAGCACGGAATACTTCCTTCTCCGCTGCTTTGAGACCGCCAGCAGCATTCCGAAGAGGCCGAGCCCTTGCAGCTGCATCCATACCGCATAAACCGGCTGGGCGCCCGGAATCAGTGGCCTCGCCTCGGCCGACGTTCCTGTCGTGCTGATCGTCAGAGTAACCGTTGCGGCGTTTGCTCCCGGAGTGACCGAACTAGCCGAAAGACCGCAGGTTGTAAGCGCGGGCGCTCCGCTGCAAGCCAGTTGAATCGCGTTTCCAAACGATCCGCCCACAGGGCTGACCGTTAGCGTGTAAGTAGCCGTGCCGCCGGCCTTCACCGTGACGCTACTCGGGGCGCTTGTGATGCCGAAATCCAACCCGCTGCCCGATAGTGCTACGGTCTGCGGACTGCTGGATGCATTGTCGCTGATGGTCAGCGTGCCCGTTCGACTCCCGCTCACCGTCGGCGTGAACGTGATATTGAATGTGCAACTCGATCCCGCCGGAAGGCTGCTTCCGCAGTTATTTGTCTGCGAATAGTCTCCCGTGATCTGGATGCTGGAGATGTTCAGTCCGCTCGTGCCTTGATTGGCCAACGTCACGCTCTGGGGGCCGCTCGATACACCGATCAGCGTGCCGGGAAACGCCAGCGTTGCCGGGGTCAGAGCTGCGATGACGCTGCCTGATCCGATGCCAGAAAGAGTTACAGACTGAGGACTGCCAGCCGCATTGTCAGTGATCGTTAGCGCGCCCGTCCGGCTTCCGACCGCCGTCGGAGTGAATGTCACCGAGAGTGTGCAGCTGCCGGCCGGCACGAGGCTCGTCCCGCAGTTATCGGCCTCGGCGAAATCTCCGCTCGTCGAGATCGACGAAATAGTCAGCGCCATGCTGCTGGTATTGCGAAACTGCACTTGCTGCGTCGGGCTGGTCGAGCCGATCGTCTGCGAAGCATATTGCAGCGCGCCCGGAGTCAAAGACACGGTTGGTGCGGTGCCGCTGGCAATCCTCGCAATGAAGGCGTCCGTGCTCCCTCCGAGCACTGATTGAAAGGCGCCCTGGCTCACCGGGAAGTCGGTGGAATCGGTGGATCCAGTCAGGTAGATATTGCTGGCGGCATCGATTGCGATCGCGCTGGCCGTGTCATTTCCGCTGCCGCCCAGGTAAGTGGAGAACAGTTGGGTCGTCGCGCCTGGATCGATTTCGACCAGAAGTACGTCCCCGTTGTTGGTATAGGCTTCGATCGCGTCATTGGTTTGAAACGAGGGGCTCGATGTCGAGGCCACCACGTAGGCGTCGTCCGTGGAATCCAGTGCGATACCTGCCGGAGTGGCGTAGTTATTCGGGCCAAGGAAAGTCGAGTAGAGCAAGGTCGCTCCCGCTGGATCAAACTTGGTGACGAAGGCCGAACTACAGCCAAACCCGTAGACCGCGGGATTACAGATGCTTGTGGAAGTTATCGGGAAAGTACCGTCGCTATCGGCCGTGCCTGTAATGTATGCAGAACCGGATCCATCCACTGCAATCCCGTTGATCCCAACCGGATTTCCACTGGAACCGTACAGGTATGTGGAATAACCAAGCCCGCCGGCGCTGTTGAACTTGGCTACGAATCCAAGCGGAGAATCCTGCTGCGTGCTGTTGCTTGTCAAATAGGCGCCAGATGTAGCCGGGAAGTTGGACGTATTTGTTGTGCCGGCAACGTAGGCGGCATCATTCGCGTCGATGGCAATCGCACTTACCGCGTTGTAGGGCGCCGGCCAGCAAGGGCTTCCGCAGTTCTGTGCGACAACCGAATTCCCCGCAAAATACGTCGAATACACCAGCGACGATCCGTCCGCGCTGAACTTCGTCAGAAAACCATAAATCCCGTAGACGCCGCCTTGATTCGCGAGCACCGTTGACTGGTAGGCATTCGACTCAGGAAAGTTCTGCGACATCGTGTAACCAGCGACATGCACCTCGCTCAAACTATCAATGGCAATGCTCGTGGGCTGATCGAAAGCGTTCCCGCCTAAGTAGGTCGAATACAGAAGGGCAGATCCGCTTGCGGATACCTTGGTCAGGAAGCCGGTGTATGGGCCGGGCTGTTGCGTCTGATAAGCGCTCACAACCGGAAAGTTGCTCGACTCGGTACCTCCGGTCACATAGACATTATTTGAGTTGTCGAGCACTAACGCAGCGGCATAGTCCTCGTTATTGCCACCAATGTAGTCCGCGTAAATAAGCGTCGATCCCGTTGGATCAAGTTTCGCGACATATACATGGTTGACAGTGCTGGCGGGTGCGCCGAATGTTGTCGCTGGGAAACCGACGGAATCAGTGTATCCGGCAACGTAGACATTCCCGCTACTGTCAACCGCAATGCCGGCAGGTTGGTCCATGCCGCTTCCCCCCAAATATGTTGCATAAGACAATACCGGATCGATAATCAAGGGTTTCGTCGAGTCATAGTTAGAGACCCGAAACGCGATATGCGTGGCGTCCGCTACTTCATAGGCGCCGTCGATGGCGACGCGTTGTCCGTTCAACTGCTGATATACGACCGGGCACTTTAAACTGATTTGTCCGTTTGCGAGTTGCAAAACCAAGTCACCGTTCGTGTCCAGGCGGATCTGGCTTGCACCCTGAATCGCTAGTTGGATCTTGCGCGGATCCGCCCCCGGCTGGATCTCGAAGTCATACTCCAGTTGATAATTGCTCCCGTAATACACGAGGTCAATTCCGGGATAAACGTTCTTGTAGCGCACTCTTCCGTATGTTGGCACGTTGGTGTGCCATTGGGTCGGATCATTTCCGAGGAAGTAGTTAACCTTTCCAGGTTGCGCGTTCTCACCTACGACGGCGGGAGTACTCGCTGCATCAACTAAGCTAAGTTGGACCGACGCCCGTCCGGTAAGGCTAGGATTAGTCATTCCTGCAGCGCCGCCCGTGCGCAAGGAAAGCACCATGCTGCCGGCGGTGAGGTAAGCGGTATAGCCGCTGCCCCGCGACAGAAAACTGACTTCAGGGCTCGTCTGGCCCGCATTCATTTCAAACGTCAGGGGCAGCCGTCCGAAGTCAGCTTGGCGGGCGCGAGTGGGTACTTCAGTAACGGCTTGAGCTCCCGACCACACCCTCGCGGAAACCATCAGCAGAATTATCCCTACGAGCATCTTCGGTCGCATGTCAGGGTCCTCTCCCATCAAGGGTTGGGGCGTTGCCTCAGTTGTCGATGCAGGACGCCTGGGGCTCACGAGCTACCATGCATGACGCATACCGAAGTCACTAGGATCATGTGACTCCTGTAAGGTGATGATAGGATGGATGTTAGAGGCCAATAAATGCGAAGTGTCTAAGTTAAGCGCGCGGAAGTTAGTCTGTGATTAATACACCTGTCTCGCAGGACGACTCTCGACCCAATCTCTGCAACAATGTGCGTGAGTGTTGGGACTCTATGTCGGAAGGTCGACCAAGCCACAACGGCCAGATCCTTACCTCAACCGGTAATTTACGGGAAAGCAGACGGCTTAGGCCGTGCCATCTTTTCTGTCCTCCCGCTCCTCCGGTTTCATTCGTGAGAGCAGCTGGTAAATCGTAGCTCGGCCAATGCCCAATACTTCCGCCGCCCGAGCTTTGTTGCCTCCAACGCCCTCCAGGACGCGCAACACGTGCCGCCGTTGCATCTCTTCCAGCGAGAGAAAACTCTCATTATCTGCGACGTCCTCGTTGAGCGGCTTTCGCAGCCGGTCCGGAAGATCGTTGATGTCAATTAGATTTCCTTCCACCATCATGCAAGCGTTGCCAATTACATTTTCCAGTTCGCGCACGTTTCCGGGCCACGGATACGTAGCCAGGCGGGTCTGTGCCCGCCGCACCAGGCCGGCAATCGGCTTCTTGTATTCCAAGGCGAACTTTTCGATGAAATACCTTTCGAGCAGGGGCAGGTCCTCACGCCGGTCGGACAGGACCGGCAGCATGATCTCCACGACCGCGAGACGGTAATAAAGATCCTCGCGAAACTGGCCATCCCGAACCATCGTCCTGAGATTGCGATGCGTCGCCGCGATGACGCGAACGTCAATGTTTCGCGGGGTCAGCGATCCCACCCTCTGGACCTGGCGATTTTGGAGGACACGCAATAATTTTGCTTGCGCCGAAGGCGCGAGTTCTCCAATCTCGTCCAGAAAAATTGTTCCACCGTCCGCGTGTTCGAAGAGCCCGGCTTTGTCCTGCGAGGCCCCAGTAAACGCTCCGCGCACATGACCGAACAATTCGCTCTCCACAAGACTGTCCACCAGAGCGGAGCAGTTACAAACCACAAACGGTCCACGCGATGCGGGACTCAAGCGGTGCAACGCGCGGGCCACGAGTTCTTTACCCGTCCCGGTAGCGCCTGTCACCAGCACCGTTCTAAAATGTGGTGCAATTCTACGAATTCTTGCAAAAACCTCCAGCATCAGTGGACTGCGTCCAACCATGCCTTCAAATTGACATGCATGAATGAGTTCACTCTCCAGGCGTAGTGTCTTCCGCCGCGTCTCTGCGTCGGTTATAAGGCTCGCAATACGAGAGCGTAGTTTCTCAATGTCGAGAGGTTTGGTGAGATAGTCGCACGCTCCCTTCTGAATTGCCTCGACCGCTGATTCCGCCGAATAGTGCGCAGTGATCAGGATGACGTCCACCCCTGGATCCACGACTATCATGCGCTCGAGGATCTCAATGCCGCTGATCTTCGGCATGATCAGGTCCAGAAGGACCATCCGCGGCCGGATGCGCAGGAAGGTTTTTAGACCCGCTTCCGGATCTTGCTCGGTCAGGATCTCCAGCCCTTCCTGCTCAAGTGCCGACCGGATGAACTCCAGGTTTTCTTGACTATCATCGATGGCTAACAACCTTACTGGCGAGTTCATTGAATATTCCTCAGTTCCTTGCCCACAGCCAGAAGTCGATGGAATCTATGGCCCGGACGTCTATAACATCTGTACCTCGCAGAACTGATGCGCCGAGTGACGAAGTTACTAACATCGCGTGCGTCAAGACGTCCGTGCAAAGGAGTATCGATATCATCGGACAGGCCGAGCATTCCAATTCTTTCTGGTCGTCGGATAAGGAGCTATTAGGACGCTTATCGCAAAAAGAAGGTTGCGTCAAGGACTGAATCTGATTCCAGGTGATGCAAATCACACGGGTGTTGCCGGAAGGCGCAGGAATCTCCACAGTCGCGAATCGCAGCGAATGGCCTGCAAAGGGCGAGAAACAGCATAAGTTAGAAGGCGGGATCAGCTCGGGTTGGCAGTCCACCGCGAAATTCAGTCCAGGTGATAAGAATAATATCCGGCGCCAGGAGGCAGGGAGACAATCGCTTCATGGAGACAAGGAAAGTGAGCGTCCCGTGGCGCAATCAAACAAGGACGACTATCGGCTGGACCCTTGGCCACGACCTGATCAACAAACTCCCCGGTCATGATCAGATATCGTGATCTCTTAGTAGCTCAAACGCCGGACGAGTCCCCGACGATGCAACGCAATCATGCTCAGAAACGTGCAGCTTATTCCTGCAGGATCCACTCTGCCGATCGCTCTACGAATTGAAACGCGTACTTCTGCCAGGGCGTATCGGGCGCTTCTCTGCGGACAACCCGAGCGCTGCCTACATAACGGTCATGTCCGGATCCGGAAAGAAATACCTGAAACGTGGCATCCTTCGAAAGACTCAGTGGAAGAGGACACAGGAAACCACCTGCGCTCACATTGTCCGTAGCCGTAAGCTGTTCAAAAGACCGTTGAGATTCGTCGGTTCCCTTGAGCTTCAGCACCAGCTTCATTTTGACTCGTACGTGTGCCCGCCGTTCCACCGAGCGGCCTTGTAACTCCGATGCAAGCCGACCCTTCAAATAGGTGAAGTCGAGCGGTTTCTCGAAATACCCGGCGGCGCCCAGATTAGTCATGTAGTCGCGATACTTTGACGCTGACTCGCCGGTCACCACGAAAATTGGAATTCGCGCCGTGTAGCTCAGGTTGTGAAGGCTCTGGCACAATTCGAAGCCTGAGCAATCGGGCATCATCAGATCCAGCAGGATCGCCCGGGGCTTGTGTTGCAGGGCCAATTCGAGGGCCTGCACGGGATTGCCCGTATCAATCGTCTCGTATGTATCCGAGAGCCGCATTTTGATCAGACCGCGCATTGCGTCGTCGTCGTCGACCACCAGTATCTTGTCCATGTGATAGCTCCTCAATGAAACTTGTTGCTCGGGATGCTGTGCCTCAGACGCCGGCGGCCGCAGCAACCTTTCCATCCAATGCCTCACGTACCTTGCGAGCCAGCGCCTCACGCGTGAAGGGCTTGGGCAGAAAGTGGCTTCCCTCCGCCAGAACGCCGTGTTCGCCGACCGTTTGGCCGGTATATCCCGACATGTAAACCACCCGAGTCTCGGGGCGCTGCTTTACCAGTAGATCCGCCAGAACCCGGCCGCTCATGCCGGGCATCACAACGTCGGTTAGAAGAAGGTGGATCCTGTCCTTGTGCTCATCGCTAACGGTCAGCGCATCGGCACCGTTCTCCGCCTCAAGAACCGAGTATCCGCAAAGCTCCAGCAAATGCCGGCTCAGCTTGCGAAGAGATAACTCATCTTCCACCAGCAGAACGGTCTCGGTTCCGTGAAGCGAGGCCGGCAGTTCGACTTCCTGCTTTTGCGAATCGAGCGCTTCTTCTACCTTGGGAAGATAGATTCGAAACGCCGCGCCGGCGCCCGATTCACTGTGAATTTCAATGTAGCCTCCACTCTGTTTGACCACGCCATACACGGTCGACAGCCCGAGGCCGGTGCCCTTGCCTTTTCCTTTGGTGGTGAAGAAAGGCTCAAAGGCTCGAGTGCGCGTCGCGGCGTCCATTCCAATTCCGTTGTCGGATACGGTCAGCAACACGTAGTCGCCAACCTGAACCGGGTAGGGATACCGGCGGGTGAACTCCTCATCCATATGAAAGTTTGAGGTGGTAATTTCGAGCTTGCCGCCGTTAGGCATGGCATCGCGCGCGTTCACGGCCAGGTTCATGACGACTTGCTCGATCTGCCCCTGATCGGCTTTTATGCGAGCCAGCCCGGAATCCAAGTGAGTCTTGAGCTGGATATCCTCGCTGATCAGGCGTTTCAGCATCTTCTCCATGTCTTTGA
>Ga0335073_10004461_pt1 | contig 19572 bp, 9 predicted proteins | sample Lox_Sample_22_FD_207093 | JGI IMG/M metagenome (GOLD analysis project Ga0335073, IMG submission 207093) | Soil microbial communities from Loxahatchee National Wildlife Refuge, Florida, United States - Lox_Sample_2.2 | ecosystem: Environmental > Terrestrial > Soil > Wetlands | place: USA: Florida...
CGAACGCTCAGAAAGCAAAATATCTGGAGAAGCGATTCAAGATCACAACAAAATATATCGCTTATCGCTTAGAATCGATCATTGCATACGTATTCGCCTTCTATGCAGTCTTTTGGCATGGTGCTTTGGCAAATGTGATGTCATAAGGTGCGGGCCAGGACGTGTGACGCCTCATCCCACTTCGCCCTTTCACTTCGTGTGGCACACCGTTTGCATATTACCTTAAGGTACCTTACCATACCAATGTCCAAAAGCTTAGTAGCATCAATGAGCTGCGTGCTCCCAATGTGGAATTTTCAGTGGCCTTATTACAGTTTATGACTAAGAATCTCTTAGAATATGTATAGGTGCAAATCCTGCAAATACGTGCCATCCAAAGGTGTCGTCTTTCGCATTGGTTGGATGCGGATCCGCCCCTTTAGCTTTCGCCACATTCTAAGTCATTTCTCTCTATTATCAAATCCAGAAATCTCATATTGTGCTTTTTTTCAAGTATATTCGCTTTTAAGATCGAGTACACGGACGAAAGATGCCAAGTGTGGGAACATGGCAACCACATGTCGTCAAATACGGTCGCCCATCGGTAAATATGTCCGCTTAGGAGACTCACAACACACCGAATGTTGCCACTCCATATATATAACATAAACAGCGGCGCACCCATGCGATACGGCTGTTTACAATAGAAAGAGCAAAGATCGTACTCTTCTCCGCTCAACTCCCTTAGCATCACCGACAAGTGGTAAGTCCAGGACCTTTTCGTTATCTCCTCGTAATCATTCGCAGCTTGTTTGACTGTATGTCCATATTTCTTCAAGGTAGCGGAGCTTGTAGCTCAATGTGCTACGTTATTGATACGTCTCGGGAAGACCCAGAGACCATAGTCAAAGCCAACGGTGAAGCAAGAAATCTTGTCTGGATTCACCCTTGCTTGACGGGTCGTATGCAGTTTTGAAGATTATTTCCTTATTATTTCTCGTTTCTGGTTAATACCTTCGTGTTTTCGAGTGCGTAGCTGGAGGAGTACTTGGGAACCTCTCCGACGCGACCCGTCACGCCCGAATCAAGCATCAACACTATCCACCCTGAATCGGAAAGGGATCACTTCTCCCTTCCGTAACTTCTACTGTCGTCTAATGGTCTACCCTGGTTCAAGTATTTATCATTTCGTTCCTGCCGCCATATCTTGCGTTCAGAGTTGAAGTCTTCTTTCTATGAGCCGCTGTAGGTTACTCGGAAGATCTTCTAGGACCATCCGACCCCTCCCAAGAGTCACCATTTCCTCACTTCTCTAAAGAGGCATCGTTTGTGGTGCCGAGTTTCTTGGTCTGAAATATTCGTTGATCACCATCACATTGCGTTCTCGTTCAAGTCAGATTCTAGAACCACTGAGCTAACCTTCAATTCACAGCTTCCGCCGTTCACACCTTGCTTCCAACTCTGATTGTAAGTATTAACTTTTCGATGATAGCGTGGCATATCCTAACAACTTCCAGACAGCCAACCCACCTCCGAACTCAACACGGCTCCTCCCGACTCTCAACTCTTCCACCTAAAGTAAGTCATCCATCTTTAAAACCGGCTTTCCTAATCAGAGTATCTTGGGCATGTCATACGTGCTCCAGGTAGTAATAGCATTTGATATCTAGGCATTTGCTTCTACGATCGCTACAAATTTTCAAGTACATGATCTGCATTCATATTCGTGCAGTGATAGGGGGTATTGGGGAATTTTGGTTCACATCCGCCTCGATTCTTTGCTAACTCCTTGATAGAGCGCCGGAAGCGATTGTACTCACTCCATCTTGAACGGCAAAGTATCTCTAGAGCTCGAGGTTGAAACTCTCTGGCAAAGTTTATCTGCTGCTCTCGACATGGCCTCTGGTCAACCCTGCAGCCTTACTAGTCAAAAACGCTATCGCCAAGATGGAGTTACTCCAATGGCTGAGCAGCACACGATCACCATGGGCGAATCATGGATTGACGTGACTATCATGCGGATGAAGAAAGCAGCGTACAGTAACAAAGAAATCGCAAATAAACTTCGTCAGCAGAGCGACGGGGCAGTTGACTACGATCCAAAATCGATCGCGACACGGGCCGCGCGAATCAATAAGAAGTTTTCCGCTCACGTTGAGCAACGTATCGACGACAATCTTAGCGATTGGCATGAAGGAGAAGATGAGGCACTACTCGAAGCTGAAGCAAAGACACACTTTGAAATGCACAAACAGATTGAAAAGATCAAATCAAAACGTTGGGAATATGTCGCTCGCAATCTCGATCTTGCGCTAAAGAAGGGCGTGGCTTACTCAGCAGAGTCATGCAAGAAACGCTTCATTTCTCTTCAGAATGACACCGCCACTATTCCCATCGAACTGGCTGATAACCCAGAGCAACGCTTGATCGATCGTCAGCAACGTAATGTCGAATTGCTTCAGCATTTACTAGATGCTGAAGCTGCCGATCAGAATGCTAAAAACCAGAAGAAGCTGGAGAAGGATGAGCGTGAACTCAGTAACAAGAGACGCAATGAAGAGAGAACCAAGAAGGCCGTCGAAAAGAGCCGTGTAGCAGCTGAGAAAGCCGCAGAAAGGCAAGCAAAGGCACAAGCCGAGTACGAGCAAAAGGAGAAACTCCGCGTGGAAACAAATGAGCGCATTGCAGAGCTTCAAAAGAACATTGCCACCGGCATCTCAACTCGCCCAGACCAACTGACTCCAGCTCAGAAGCGCAAACGTGATCCCGAGGTCTCAACAAGAGCATCATATTCCAAACAATCCGCGAAGCATCCTCGAAGTCGAATGACTGTGGTCGAGTTGTCTGCACTCTGTGTAGCTCGAAAGATTCGAAAGTCTGGCAGTAAGATTCAGCTTCAACAGCGCCTCGAGAAAGAAGCCAACTCTGCCAACGTTAAGGAACTGCGCAAGCGCCTTGCCTCATATGGTGCCCAAACCAGCGGCAGCAAAGCAGAGCTCATTGAACGCCTAGCCCAAGCTGATGAAGCTAATTCGCAATGGGCTGCAGCAAACAACAGCAATAACTCCCCAAGAGGGGGCAAGCGACTTCGAAAATTGCTGACCTCAAAGTCTGTCATCGAAAAGTCTGCTGGTCATGAAGATGTTGATTCTCCTGCTTCGGGCTCACTCAACACAACTCCAGTTACGACTTGCAAGCCCAAAGTCTTGAAGGAAAAGGCAAACACTTCTCAAAGTGAGCTTTCACCTGAAGAGGAAATCCCTCAAAACCAAATTCCATCTTGCCGACCCAATCTTCGGACTCAGCGTCTAAAGATTAATGTCCAAGCCAGGACTGACACTCCATTGACACCATCAACCACTACGGGTGGCAACGCTGATTAGAACGGTGTGGTATGTGAAGAGTTTCTGCTCTTGTTTATTTGCTTATCGCAATCTAGGAATAAAGCCAAACTTGGCCCTCTAAACTTGCTATCTTGCGAAGTACTAACTTCCTTTCACAGTCCGCTCCAATTTCCGGTAGTCAGAATGAAAATGAAGTCTGTCCAGCCACTTCTGAACAGTATGAGATGAGCAAAGACTCCGAATAGTCCTGTTTGCAGAGCAAGGCATTTCGTTTCGTTGCGATATTGTGGCGTCGAGACGATATATACTCTTTCAAAAACGAAGCATCAGAACCCACACTTGAGGTAGGTTTGATTTGCGTCAACTACTTCTCTAAGGTGATTGCTTCGGATAACATATGTGGCGGCCATGGTTAACGAATGCATTCGATATTCTCTTCACATTCTTGCTCCGAGAAGCAGTGAGCTTCTTCTTGGAATTGGTTGATAGACGGATTTCTTATATCTATAATTGAAATTGTCGATATAAACCTGCCTCAAGCTAGCATATAGTGGAATACTTCATTATTTACGTGTTCTACGGGCTGGTATGATGGGAATGGAAACATACTGAAAGTAGCGAACTACCATTGCCTTCGTCGGATTTGCAGTGGCTTACGGCAAAATGTCTCTTGAATATTAAGTGAGACATTCAACTTCGAAAAGTTGTGACGTTTCACATTGACAAAACTTAAAGCGAAGATATTCTCTATAAATGGAACGTAAATATAAAGCTATGGTTGTGCGATTTGGAACCCGCGAACTGTGAGATGACGTACGATAGAGTATGATAGGGCTGAACTGCTCGACTTCTACGGTTGTTTCCGAGAACGACTCAAGACTTTGTATGGCGATGCTTCGTCCATTGTTCCTCCAACAACGACCTCACCCGCTCGATCGATGATACCGCAATAATATTATGAGGTCGGCCTTCCAACTCGGTCGCCTCTGCACTCGAAATGCCATATTTCCACGATGCTGTCGCGCTCCGTTGGCATCTTCACATGCAAGAGCTGGAGCAACAGGAGTAGCATATTGCAGGCCATTCTCATCGGTGGCAACACAATCAAAATGGGCGATTGCAGCTCAAGCTATCAAGAGAATGCGACCTCCACCTCGCGGGCGCGGAGCACTCCTTCTGTCGTCCGCGGCGGCGCTCTCGCCCGCCGTGTTCGTGCAAATCGCCAACGGCGAGGACGACGACGACGCCGACGACGACGGCCTGACCGTCGAGGAGAAGATGCTGCACGCGTCGCGGCAGGAGCTCAAGGCGCAGGTGCCGCACGCGCTGCAGCACAGCAAGAAGTGGCGGCGCCGCATCTACCTGTGGGTGGACCGGTGGATCGTGGAGCCGGCGCTGACGGCGGCGCGCTTCCTGCACCTCGTGGTCATCTTCGTGCCGGTGCTGGCGGCCGTGCCGGCCGTGTGGATGGGCGCGCGCAACCCCGACCGCGACAACGAGCGCGCCGGCACGCTGTGGTGGTATGGCCTGCTCGTGCGCAGCATGGAGCGCGCCGGCGCCGCCTTCATCAAGCTGGGCCAGTGGGCCGCCAGCAGGTCCGACATCTTCCCGCATGAGATGTGCGCCCTCATGTCCTCGCTGCACTCCAACGCGCCTGCCCACCCGCTCGCCGTCACGAAGAAGACCGTCGAGAAGGCGTTCGATGGCCGTAGGTTCGAGGACATCTTTGAGGAGTTCGACGAGAAGCCGCTGGGTGTGGGCGCCATCGCGCAGGTCTACAAGGCTAAGTTGAAGCCGGATCTTGCTGTGCCGGGCGATGTGGATGTTCCGCGGCCGTCGACATTCTACGAAAAGGCTAGGAAGAACATCGACGCGACGTTGAAGAGCTCGCCGCAGCGGGTACCATCGACGTACGTTGCGGTTAAGGTGCTTCATCCGAAGATTGAGCGCGTGGTACGGCGAGATCTCAAAATCATGGCATTTTTTGCAGCACTCATCAACGCTATCCCAACGATGGAGTGGTTGTCATTCCCGGACGAAGTCAAGACGTTTTCATATATGATGAGATTACAATTGGATCTTCGAATAGAGGCTGTTAACTTGACAATCTTCCGAAAGCACTTTGCAAATAGGACCACAGCTTGGTTCCCTTATCCATACACGGACTATACTACACGACAGGTTTTGGTGGAGGAGTTCGCAACAGGTATCCCACTCGAGGCATTTTTGCAGAACGGAGGCGGCGTTTTTCAGAAGGAGATCGCAGACGAAGGACTCGACGCATTTTTGCACATGGTTCTCATTGACAACTTTATCCACGCCGATCTCCATCCAGGCAACATCATGGTGCGATTCTACAAGCCGGAGGCGATCGCGGTGCCGACGTTGAGCCGCGTGAAAGCCAAAGAGCAGCTGGAGCGATCGATCGACGTGACGGAGGACGTGCTGCAGCGCCTGCGGCCGCTGAAGGGGCGGCCGGGCGAGTGGTCGGCTCAGCTGCGGCAGATCGACGAGGAGGGCTACCGGCCGCAGCTGATCTTCATCGACACGGGCCTGGTGACGGAGCTGAACAGCGTCAATCGCAAGAACTTCCTCGATCTGTTCAAAGCGGTCGCTGAGTTCGACGGCTACCGCGCCGGCCAGCTTATGGTCGAGCGCTGTCGCACCCCCGACGCCGTCATCGACAAGGAAGTCTTTGCCCTGCGCATGCAGCACCTCGTTCTCGGCGTCAAGTCCAAAACTTTTGCGCTTGGCAACATCAAAATCGGAGATATACTCAACGAGGTTTTGCGAATGGTGAGGCAACATCACGTAAGGCTAGAAGGCGATTTCGTCAACGTCGTTCTGAGCATTCTACTACTTGAGGGCATCGGAAGGAGTTTAGATCCGGAGTTGGACCTGTTTGCAGGGTAAGTTCACGAATTCTTTCGTCCGTAATCCCTTCATTCCACACAATCGTGAGATTGCACAGTCAGCAAGGTGTTTGCAAATCACACGGTGTCACAAGGATTACCGGAATCAGCAAATACTCTCAATGCTAGCACAGTAAGGAGCTTTTCATGAAATCTGCGCTAACGAGGGATATGTAGGGCACTTCCGATTCTGAGGCAGCTTGGCGCGCAGAGTGGCTCGTCAATGATCCGCGGCGGAGATTTCTCCATGCTGAAGATCTGGGCAGGGCTTGAGGCGAGGAGCTTTCTGCAAGCATCCATCGAGAGTGTAAGTTTGCTGATCCTGCAGGAACCCCAATGGGGTTTATTTTTGATATGCTCAGCTCGTACTGATCGAGTCGGAATAGGTGGAAGCATGCGTCAAATACGATCTTTTATCGCCCAATGTCTAGTGGCACAACAGCTGAACGTCGAACAAGGCGTCCAGTAGGGGTCATATTGTTGCCGACAGGTTCGCAGCTGCACGCTACACTTTTGAGGCATGTATAGCGGCAGCTGAGCTCATGCCCGGGCGATTCACTTATTACCGTTTTGAGACATGGAGACGTCAAACGCGTGGCAACGACGGAATGATCCGAACCATTGCAGGATCGCATAACGTACTTGGGGCAGATACGTTCCGATGCGTGGGATATCTTAGATCAGCGTCTTGAAGGCTGATTACAGGAATCTGCCATGGCTGACATCGCCCCGAGAGGCAAGCAGAGCGAAAAACGAAAGTCAAAGTTTCGTTCTACATTATTAGCTGGGAGAGCTGGAAGATTCAGAGCGCCAGGATTTGGGATTCAGCCTGATCCGCCGTAAGCGTGCCATTTGCCAAAAGGAATCAAGGCAGGGCAAGCAACGATCTCGATGGCAACGATGGAATGATGCGACTGTTTTCGAGCGTGCAGTCTTGCGGTCAGTCTGCCCAGCCGTGACTTGCCCACACTTAACCCCCCATATGCGCTTGCGACGTCTTCCGACAGAGCCGAGACTGATTTGTAAGCACGCAGGCTGGGCGGCCGTAATTTTGGCTGAAAAACGGGCAAGGGCTTCAAACACGACGGCGAATGCAGAGTCCTCGCGAAATGCAAAGTCCTTTGAGCAAGCGACCTCGGTGGCAATTGACTTGGCGGGACCAGTCGGTGTTTGGGATCTCGTTTCGCGCGGAGAAAGAGGATTGAGGCGTGCCGGGTCATGGAAAGGTAATTACTGAGGTTGGCAATCGGCCTCATGCTTCAAAGCTGTGACGGCCCCAGTCGGAGTCAGCATGGCGCGGCCGTATTCAAATCACCCGCTTTAGTCACGGTAATGGATTGCAGTCTTGTACCGAGAAAGGGAGCAACGAGCGATCGCCTGGGGCGAAACACAAGCGCGAAGCCTGCTTACGCTCGCCGTGAAGAGTGCACAAAGGAGAAATATACGAGCAATTCGCTGACCATTACCACCTGTAACCGTTCTGGCGTGGTTGGTCTCAGACGAAGATGAGCGCTTTGCCACGCCGGGCATCGCGTGTTCTTCGCGTGAGCTTGTAGCTTTACATGTAAGCAGGCTACATGTTATTGCATGCTACGGGGCAATGGCAGTTCACTGTTGCCGAGGATTGCGTTGCTTGCCACCGGCTCGGAACTTTGCTTTGTCATGGACGATGAAGCCCGAGAAAAGGCAGAGAGAGCGCCGACTTAAACGAAGGAAGCAACAAGCCCAAAGGAAGCGACGGAGGAGCGGGAGATATGAGGCTCGAGCGCAATTTAGGATTGATGGATGAGGAGTACGGTACACAGCTCGCAGGTACGGAGTAGCATGTACGGAGTAGTAGTGTTAGCGCAGCAGCTAGCCACAAAGGCTCGTGGCTCTGTTCAATTTGCTTTGGTTTATGGGCAGTGCAGGGCTCAGCGAACTGAAGGTTATTTTATTAGTGAACAGCAGAGTGCGCAGGGCCTGGCAGGGTGTAGGCTGGGGCTGGGCAGGCGGGTGGTGTGGGCAGGCTGGCGTTGCTGGCGTGCTGGCGGGCTGGGGCGGTAGTGTAGCGTATGTAGCAGGCTGGTAGGCGCTGTGCTGCGGGCCAGTGAGAGAAGGGGTGGGGGGGTGCCAATGGTGCGAATAGAGCTGGTTGCTTCGCACTCGGCTGACACTGTGTTGCGCCCTCTGCTGGCCAGCTGTCGCTCAGCTAATGATTTAACCCCGTCTCTTCCACCCAAAACCACTCAGAACTGACATAAGCATCGCTGACTGATCACTCTCTCCTCAACCGGTCGTTGCGCATCCCGCCACAGGCAAGTCGAGCAGTCCTTTCTCCCCCTGCGATGCTTCACTCGATGTCGCTAACTCGTACCGCCATCATGCAGACGCGCGAACTAATCGTCGGCGCCATCCTCCCACCTCCTCATCCCCATCCCGTCCCCCCGGACGGCGGTGGTGGGCCATATCGACTGTGCTGCTGCTTTGTCTAGTACGACAGTTGCAGCTCCCACACCAGCTCCTCACCCGCCGCCTCCGCCCCCTCCCGCACGTCGCCCGCTGCATTCCGCACGCGGCCATAAAGCGCCGCATACGGTGGTCGAAGAGCGATCCAAAGGCGTCCCAAACACCCGTACGAAGCCAAGTGCGGCATCGCGCCGCATCGCTCGCAGAAGTTCGGCGGAAAGGGCGAGCTAGAATCGCACCCGACCAGACCTAGCAAATCCTCTGCGTCCGGGAAAGCGACAACTCTCCCACACACACACACCCTCACACGGACCCACCGCCTCGCAAGTAGCAATGCAACAACCTGAGGTAGGAAGTGCTCTCATTTCCCCCCGTCCGTCGTCCCGTCCACCTGATTACCCGTTGCCCGCGCTGACACATCATGTTTTGTTCAGGAAGCCAGCATTATGAGTACGTAAGCCCAGCGTTTACAAAATACAACGCCCACCCCGACGCCGTTCTGCCACTGACCCGTACATTTATACTTTTACAGCCTTGCGCGAGCATCTCCTCAATTCACAGGCTGGACAGCCCACTCCCTCTACCCACGCTGCCGCTCACGACGGAATGCACGCCGCCAGTCCTCACGACCATCATATCGACCCGGCGATAGCTGGACCAGGTTATCCAATGCCAATTTCAGAGAGCGGTGCCGAAGAGCAGATGCCCGAGGTTCGCAAAGGACGTCGCGAGCTCTCAACGTCCAAGAGAGCAGCTCAGAACAGAGCGGCACAGGTTGGCTTCCACAATTCCCCGCCACGTCGCTGATTACTGTTCCCGCTGCTAACGCAAGCTTTGCCACAGCGCGCATTCCGACAACGGAAAGAGGCCTACATTTCCTCTTTGCAGGAAAAGGTCAAAGAGTATGAGGCGCTGATCGGAAATTACAAAGCCATTCAGCAAGAAAACTTTACCCTCCGTGAATACATCATCCAGCTGCAAGGTCGCCTCCTCGAGCGCCACGATGATGTACCTCCGCCGCCCGCTTCCATCGACCTGAGTAATCCTCCGCAACGACCGGCTGAGGATGCTCCGGCGCCGACTGCCTCAATGACAACGAGCGCGGTCGAGGAATTGCAGATGGCGGCGAGAGCGGCCGAACAAGCCGCGGCCATCACTGGCAGTGCAGGACAGGAACACGGTACTCCTCGCTTGCCCTACGGGCACGAGTCCGGTTTCGCTTACTTTTATAGATGAACCCGCTCGAGCAGCAAGGTCATGATGATGGCTTGCCGTCTGGCGACGACGACGAAGAGGTGGAGATGGAGGTTCACATCTCTTTGGAGAACCTGCTCGCACCAATTCGCACCGAGACGGCGTTGCACACGACGTCGCGATGAGTCAATCTGATCCGAGAGCCGGATGATGGAAGGCACTCAACCATTCAATTCGGCGACCGACAACTTCGGTCATGACTGTCCATTCGCGACAAGAGAAAACATTAGCTTTGATGAGTGGCTTGCTAGGATGCGCTTGGCGGCAGCTCATTTTGCGCCTTCTCCGATGCTGCATTTTCTTCGCTACAATTCCAATCCTTCGCTCGCAGCTTCCGACGCCGGCAGAAGACAACCGAATTCCTTCAGTGGTTCGACATGGAAATCTCATCAGCACACATAGTGGCCGTAGTAGGTTCTCGCCGTGTGGAGCCATCTACCACACTGCCTTCATCTTAGCCGCACTCGCATCTTCTCTCGTCCACTCATGGCAGATTTGATTTACTCATCAACGTTATGAGCCTAACGTCTCTCCCGCTGACTGCATAGGGCGTCGGCGGATTGCCAGACTAACGCGATAATCGCTGAACCTCGCCTCTTACACTTTACATTACCTCACCATTTACTTGACCGTCTTGGTCAGGTGTTCTACGGGCCGATTCCTATCTTTATATGAAGTCTATCTTTAGGTGTTATACTTCGCGCGAAAGGCGAAAGGAATCGCCAAGGCGTTTACATGGCATGACGTTCCATTGGCTGGAGGGTTTGTTTTTGCTTAGAAATGGTATCGCAAGCTGGACTGTAAGGCCCGCTTTTTTGCACTTTTGAATCAACTTATCCAAGGATGCCAAAGGATGGAAGGAAAGGAAGCGGTGGCGGTTGGCCGTGGAATTGCTCGTTCGAAGGATCCATTGTTCCGCGCATAGAAAAATGCAAAGTCCCGCATGTTCTCCACCGTTCCTTGCGTTCCCCGTGCGAACATTGGGCGATTCTGGAGTGAGAGCCGTTGCTCTTCGCCTTCCGATTTGCTGCTGCGTGACCTTTACGTTCCATTGACTGTGCTCATGGAGTGTCAGGCATTCCGCTTGATTGAATCTCCCCTGCGCCCTCGGCTTTGACTGGTGGCTGGGAGTTCTAAAAGATTAGTCATACTCCACATGGCATTATCAGCGCCACTACCTTGGGTTGGTTTGAACTGCAACGAAACAGCGCGCCAGCCGACCACTTCGCAGGGATGCTTCCATGGCAATGGCTTGCCTGGCTTGCCTGTCGCTTGAGCCAATGAAACCGTCGAGTTGGGGTTGTGATGAATAAACGTCCTTCTTTGGGAAACTCCGGTCCAAAAGACAGCCACCAAACTACTGTATTGCTACAACGGGCCCCATGTGCGAGCCTCGCATGGTTGACGAAGATGTTTCCCCAGATTGGAGATCGAAGGTGCAGTCAGTGAACGTGGATCTTGGCATCAAAGCTTTGCCGTCATTCAATAATGCCTGACTGGTCGTGTGATTAGTGGGTTAACGCTCCTCATTGATTACATCGCAGCTCAGTCTTGGCCCTTTCAATGCTGAAACAGGTCAGCGGGCCTCTCGTGGATCAAGGCAATGATCGTAGAACAAGCTGTGCGTACAGTAGAGTATGACAGTGCTTGCACAGTGCCACTTGGGGATAGTGGAGAATCGGAGTTGCAAACCTAACACGGGCCGAAGACACTTTTGCTCTAGGACTGGCTGTACTAGGAAGCCTTTCTGACTCCGGTGATGTCCCGCGAGCGTGGGATCTTGGCTTACCGTACCGCGCTTGCATGTTCTGTAGAGTATCATGATTATCAGCCCGTTGCACCAACTTCTCAAACGCGAAGCCTGCCGTACATCCGTCCAACCACGAGGTCTTTTATCGTCCGATATCACGTTGAAGTTTATGCTAGCTGATTAGAGTGTTGGACCAATACATCTACGTTGCTAATTTAGTTGGTCCCTTGATCATCATCCAGATGATGGTTGAACCTTGTGACGAGATGGTAATAAACACAAATCCCTTGTAAGAGCTCGAGTGAAGCAAGTAGGCAAACAGCCAAGCCGTATTATATGCAGCTATTCATCTGCATCCGCGAACCATTGCTAACTCTTTGCGCTGCTCCAGGATCCATCCTACGAGGCGCCATGTCAAAGCTGTGGGCCGGGCCGACCGGATGTATTTGTACCTGCGACTTTTCCCTCCTTGGTTGGGCTTCGCAGTACGAAAAGGGTTTCACTTCACATTTCCTTACGGGCCTTTCAACTCCCTCCAAAACCGAACGCGCCTTCGCCCAAGACGGTCCAAGACATCTAGACTTAATGGGTAGAATCACGCGTTGACGCCTTAAACCTTTCAGCCATGGCTATCAGCTGCCGAGTGCCCAGCGCTGCAGCCACGCACACTCCAAGATGCTGCTGTGTTAGCCTCGATTGAAAGCCAGACCGTCGGCTGGCTGGCTTTGTATAAATGAAGTGTCTGACCGCTTCGCTGTTCCTGCGAGACGGCAGACAAGCAGCGGAATCTGGCATTCGCTTCCTGGCTGTGCTCCTTGTGCCACAGTCTAATGATTGATTGTTGACCGGGGTGAGGGGAAGACAGAAAAGCCTCGACCCGCCAAAGCTGAACATCTTCGCCGTATCGGGTAGTTCTCAGCTCTTTCAGCTGACCGTTTTGGGGGCTTCTGCTGAACACGAGCGTACAAAATCCAACCTGAACACTGTAATCCAACTTCATTTCTTCACTTCTACTCATCACTTCCCCGTTTTTCCCATTTCCGTAGCTCTCTCCGAGCTCAATCCACTGCCATTCCGGACCCTTGAAGCCGTACCCACCTGAATTATGGCTGGATACAATGCGAACCCAATGAAGCGACTTGTTGTTTGCTGTGACGGTAATCTGACCAACAGCCTCATCCTTGATTGTAGAATACTCTCTAATTGGACTCAGGAACCTGGTTGAACTCGGATATTGGCGTGGAGAATATCGACGGTGACAGCCAGGCCCCCAAAGATGCTCTGCTACAGCAGCCTAGCAACGTGACAAGGATTGCCAGATGCGTCGCCCAAAGAGACCGCAACGGAATTCCTCAAATCACATTCTACCAATCTGGCATCGGAACCAACGACATTCTCGACAAGTTTGTTGGTGGTGCCACCGGCCTTGGCCTTTCGGAGCATATCCGTGAAGCTTACCAATTCATCGCGGCAAACTACGACAAAAACGCCGGCGATGAGATCTATCTCGTTGGATTTTCTCGAGGCTCTTTCACGGCTCGCAGCATCGCTGCATTCATCAATGACATCGGACTCATTACGCCGCTGGGCATGCAGTACTTCTACCCCATCTTCGAGGATTGGGAGAACCAGCAGATGCCCAACTACCAAACACACTTCAAAGACGTCCCGTTCCCTTCGCCACGGCCCAACCTCTATGATAAGGCCGGTAAAGCTCAGTACGTGGCGCGTCTGCACCAGCTCGGGTTCACCACGCCAAACGTGGTGATGAAGGTGGTGGCATGCTTCGACACGGTGGGCTCTCTCGGCATCCCGCGGATCGGCATCTTCGACCCGACCAAGAGCCCGCAGCACAGCATCGACTACGCCTTCGTGGACACGTCGGTGCCGCCGATGGTGCAGCACGCCGTGCACGCGCTCGCCCTCGACGAGCGCCGCGAGTGCTTCTCGCCCACCCTCTGGGAGCTGCCGGCGCCGCTGCCCGGCCAGACCCTCACGCAGGTGTGGTTCCAGGGCGGCCACTCCGACGTCGGCGGCTCGTACGAGGACTCGCGCGCGGCCGACATCACGCTGGCGTGGATGGTGCAGCAGCTGGGGCAATGGGGGCTCGAGTTTAACATCCAGCTGCTGGAGGCGCAGTACTGGAGCGAGCAGCGCCCGCAGGACGCGCAGATGCAGGTGCGGCCGTGGTCGTGCGGCGCCATCCACGACGCCATGACCTTCTTCTATGGCCTCTCCGGCGCGGCCAACCGCTCGCCTGACGACTACTCGCGCTACGACCACACCACCGGCAAGCCGTACGTGAACCCGACGCAGCCGCTCGTCAACACCAACGAGCGTGTGCACTCCAGCGTGCGCATCCGCATGGGCCTGCCGGGCGTGGGCATCGGCGACAAGGGCACGTACGTGAGCCGCGCGCTGGACGGCTGGGACGTTCTCGGCACGGCGCCCGGCCCCGTCGACCCCAACAGCGTGTCGCTCGCCTCCATCAACGATGGCCAGCGCTCCATCCGCTGGCAGAACGGCAACAAGATCATGCCCGAGGAGCCCATGGGCCCGCTTGAGTTCGACCTGCTGAAGCGCTTCATGCCCACCCTTGAAGGCCCCTTTTTGGCCATTGCTCCTGGCCCGAGGTGAGTGCCGCGTCTTTGCCTTGAGGGTTGGAGGTGCGTTTTTCCCCCCGCCCGTCCTTGTGGGTGTACGTGTGGATTCGGTGACTAACTCTCTTTGGCTACGCAGGCAGACGACGCCGCTGCACATGGTGGAGGAGACGGCAGAGAAGCTGCTGAAGAATGTGGCCACCGCCTTTCGCAAGCTTTGATGTAACCGGTGTCTGATGCTTTGGAGATCTATGACGTCCTGTGTTAGTTCGTCCAAGAAAAACCGGCTAAGGAGTATAACAAGGATGCTTAATTTTCCCTCAAGTTGAAATATGCTCGCTCTCTACGGAGTAAATAGGTGCTACTAGAATGTCCAATCTTTAAGATTAGTCTGGTGTCAAGTTCATCTACACAGTTTATGCGTGAGCTCTTGTAACTTTCACCACGATGTTTTGAAATCAAAACGTCGTGTTTATTCCTTGTCACTCTTTCTACGCCCGAAGATCTCTCAAAAGGTTAGGTTTCTTATTGATGGTCTACTCCGTACTTCGCGCGTGTAGCTTATGCATCAATAAAATGAAAATCCAAAGGAGAATCTCGTTCCGTGCTTTGTTCTTCACTGACTATACACCCTGTACGGTCGGTAGAACCAGCATAATAAGATGTATAGTATTCTTTAATCGTCACAGTAGTTCGAGAGTACTATGGTGATGACCGGTGAGGAAGTCAACTCTATGATTTGGAGGTTGTCATCATGTTTTGGACATGACACGAGCGTTGTGGACGCGTCCTGGTACCCCTGATCGGGCGGTTAGGATACAGACGGCGGCTTCGGTGGTCAACTGAGGGAATTCGCGCAAGAGAGGTGAATTGGAAGATGTGGCTAGGGACTGTTAGTTGGTCACAAAGCAAAGAGATCGCATAGGATGACTGATGACATGGAGCAGAAGCATCAAACATACCACGATGATCTCCCGACACAACAGGAGACTGCATGTCGTTAGGGTAGCATTGGTAAGAAACACTAAGAATTGATGGCAAGCAAAGAATTCAGAATTGCAATAGCAGTTCGTATAATGCCAAGTGATATTCTGCGGCTGGGACGGACCATCACTCCTTAACCACCCGCTGCGAGCTCCTCATCCAGTATCATCCCCCGTCTTCCCCCCCTACTGCCGTCTCCCGGCCAGGACTCGTAAGGTACGGCATCACGCCAACACCATTTGGTCTTGAACTCCTCCGGACACCTTCCCAGAATGCATTTCACGATCTGATCGCCGATCACCGGCAGAAACTTGAACCCATGACCACTGCCACCCGTCGCTACGAACAATGTATTGTTATACTTCGGGTGATAGTCTATCAACCAATCGCCGCTTGCCGTATCTGCATAGTGGCATATCCGCGTATAGACAAATGGCCGCCTTAGTAATGGAGAGTCAGGCGCCACGACGGATTGCAAGTATTCCGTGCAAGCAACGATTGCTTCTTGCGGTATTTTCTGATTTGCCATTGAAGTACTAGTGCTTGTGCGTGGTGCGCTGATGGCTATGTCAGGTTTAGTTGAGTCTTCAGGGTGAGGGATAGTAATTATGTTCAGGTATCCGTATCCGTGTCTTGCCATTTTCCAGAATAGTCGATGATCGTTTCCGGCAAACGATAATTTCTTTGTTGGGTGTGGGGGTGCAATGCAGAAGCAGCCAGCATGTTTAGTCATGCCCGTCGACATGTTTAGCTGCGTAGGCGTCTTGGATAGCTCTGCAGCTTCTTCGTCGGATAGTTCGATGTATGTCAACACCTGGCCGGTCGCTTGCACGATACCTCTCAGGTCCAGAAGCGCAGCAGACCAAGCACCTGCCGCAATGACTGTTAGGTCGGCATGGAGAATGCCACCATCGGATAATGTTGCGCCCAGTATATTTCCATTTTCAGCGAATGAAAGGCGTTTCACGGTCCCCTTTACGAAGGAGACCCGCTTGGTTGATTCCACTTGCCGTCTCAGCCATCGCATGGACGCTTCCGCGTCTGCCCAACCGGCTCTACGGTTAAGGTAGCCAAAATCTCCATTTCCGCCGCCAGTTTTGGTGGTGTCAAGAATGTCTTGGCGGGTCTGGAGTACTTTGATGCTATCTTCAATGTATTTTGTCGGGTCAAGCCCTTTCAGCTCGGCTTCCTGAGTAAGCAAGGCCTTGACATTGGTCAAACTCTTCACGACATAATCGTCCACTCCTCGATCGGCAGTGATACACAGACCCGCCTCCGTGTAGCGGCCTTCATCACCCCATTCAGAACGCCACAACTCCATTGCCTTTGCTGCGAGTGCCGCATACGCACTGTCGGCATAATCTAAGCATAAGGTAAGCTCTTTCGAGGATGTTGTCGTCGTCGTCGCCACATTGATTCGTGCGTACCAGCTCTAACAATTCGCGATGTGTCAATCTGTTTGTGTAAGTGCCACCGCCACCGCATACAATCTGCTCACGGAGATTCGGAGAAGCACAATAAAGAAACAGAAAATAGCATACACTCGCCGCGTCAGGGGCTGGAAAATCCGACCGATCAATTAAAGTAATATTGGCGTCCTTGAAGACGTCATTCTTAGCCAGGGAGTAAGCGGTAGAGAGGCCAAACACTCCCGATCCAATAATTAGAATTGACTTGGGAAGATTGGCAGGATCCATAGCCGTGATTTGGAATGGCTTTATGAGATTGAATGGAGAAGCGGAGCAGTGAGTTAAGAAATCTGAAAGATTAGAAACAAAACCCGTCGCTATTTTACATTCTCTCAAAATAATGATGTGGTCTACACGGTGGAGACTGACTGGCTTTGGTACGGCTTTGGGCAAAAATATCCCGCAGAGTAATAGCCGGACTCATGGCCACCAAGTAATTGGCAGTTCGGCAATAGCGGCGGTACGCTAATTACTGGCTTTGGACTTTTGGACTGGCGCGAGGTCGGTGGAACGATTTACCGATGGTTGTTTCTTTGCAGCCATGCTTGGTGTTGCTTTCGGAGCTTTGTCGCGTGCTTCAATTATCCATCATCATGTGCAGTTGACCGTAATCGCAGTCTCGGTGAGACTGCAAAGCCCATAATGAAATCGTCATTGCGTCTTATGACGCGCCAGCTCCCCCGCGTTAACGTGGTGAAGCTTCCACATGCCTCGCTCAAACCCAGTCCTTCACCATCAAATGGATCTTCGGCCAAGCGAACTCCTACTACAGCTATCCCAATTCCTCTTTGGCTAGCCGGCTTTGCTTTCTTTGGGGCCGTTTCCTTCGTCGGCACCAAGTATTACATCCTCTTGTCACGACCAATTCCCAGCTTCGACCCGAGAACAATCAACTTGGTCGAGGTGTACAACACCACGGCTAAAGACTTTGATGACAAGATGGAAAGAGAGGAGTATTGGTGGGGTATTCTGAATCTTAGAAAGAGGTTGGCTCGCATGGCGCAGGGTGACGTACTGGAAAGCGCCGTCGGAACCGGAAGGAATTCCGAGTTCTTCGATGGGAAGAAAGTAAAAAGTTTGGTTCTTGTAGATGAGAGCGAAGGAATGCTTGATATCTGCAAAGAGAAGTGGAAAGTTGTTTCCGAGGGAACACATAAATGGAATGACAAGGTCGCCTTTTGGGTTGGTAACTTGGCAGAAGACGGTGTGGACCAAAAAGTTTCACCACCGGACGTTGATCGACAAGCGGATGCAAAACACGGAAAGTTTGATACTGTGATTCAAACCATGGGACTATGCTCAACGAATGAGCCTGACAAGTTACTGAGGAATCTCGGAAAATTGGTTAAAGAGGATGGACAGATTCTACTGTTGGAGCACGGAAAGGGCTACTATGACTGGATCAACAAGTACTTAGATGTGCAAGCTCCTGATCATGCACAGAGACACGGTTGCTGGTGGAACAGAGATATTGGGGCCATTGTGGAGCAGAGCGGACTTGAGATCCTCGACATGAAAAGATACACCTTGGGAACGACATGGTGGTTTGTACTGAAAAGGCCAGCTAACTTTGCAGAACCAGTCGAGACTAGCAACGAGGAGATGGTGCCCAAGGCTAAGAGCTGGTGGGAGGTATGGAGATAATCGGTGAAAATCTGATTCAGAAGGTAGAACTACAGAATTGGTGGTCATCACCGGGGACCACTGCGATATACAGAACAACGTGTTTGGCGGCAGCGCAGAAGCTGCGCCGTCTCGGGTCGCGAAGTTCAGATTACCAGCAGATTCAGGCTTCTGATAATCAGCAATGCTAGCTAGAGTCTATGTATATATGTCACGATTAACAAGAGGAGTCGGAAGCGGCACGTGTAGATTTGTCGCCTGTATTCGCTAGCCAGACCGAGATCAATGAATGAAGCCTACAAGCTCCTTCTCCAATATTAGGAGCTATTTTGGAAAATACATCTCTTCAACTTACTATGAACTTGATATTTGCGGCAATGATGAGAATATCTTTTTCAGTTCGCGATTACGTGGGTGTCGTGAATTCCTCGGGACAACGTCGAGCAGAAGTTCCGACGTCATAATCTGGAGCTTTCTGCAGGCTTGATTAGAAAACCTCAAACCGATCTTTTATCACAGCGCGAAGCATTGTTGGAAGCTCAATCTTCTCACAATGGCTTCTTTAAATTCTCGGCTACCCGCAATGCGCCCATTGCGCATAGCAATTCCATCCAAACCTTCCCACACGTATCTTCAACACGGTCCCATCCGATTTCAGAGACCCATTTCCGCATACGGGTACGAGCAAGCCAAAGCTTTGGTGATTCGGAAATATGGTGAACCGAAAGATGTTCTTTCATTACACTCGCACTCCATTTCACCAGCTCATTCAAACCTCCTTACAATCCGCTTCCTCGCTTCGCCAATCAACCCAGCCGACATCAACCAAATTCAAGGTACATACCCGTCGAAACCGACATTCACAACTGCGTTAGGCACATCCGATCCCATTGCCGTGGGTGGGAATGAAGGCGTCGCAGAGGTACTAAGCGCGGGTGAGAAAGTCAAGACGTTGAAGAAAGGAGATTGGGTGGTGATGAAGAGGCAAGGCTTCGGGACATGGCGAACGCATGCGCAAACGACGGAAGATATGCTGGTCAAGCTAGACAACAAAGAAGGCATTACACCGATTCAAGCAGGGACTGTATCGGTCAACCCAGGAACAGCATACAGGATGTTGAAAGACTTTGTGCAGCTCCAACCTAGACAGTGGTTCGTACAGAATGGCGCAAATTCAGGCGTTGGAAGAGCCGCGATCCAGCTTGGACG